>Ga0314772_1000687_pt1 | contig 17384 bp, 14 predicted proteins | sample MetaGCBIW2018_FD_204520 | JGI IMG/M metagenome (GOLD analysis project Ga0314772, IMG submission 204520) | Cryopeg brine microbial communities from Beaufort Sea near Barrow, Alaska, United States - CBIW 2018 | ecosystem: Environmental > Aquatic > Marine > Coastal | place: USA: Alaska | collected... | reverse complement strand
CTGTTCACCGTTCATAATGTCTACCTATGTATGGTCAGCACAATCAGCACCTGGAACGCTCTTCAAGGTACTCCACCACAGCGCCTTGCTCTCCACTGAAGATCACGCGTTCGTCCTTGCCATTGCGCTGGTAGGCATACATGGGATCGTAATAGTCGGTCAGCAAGCCGGCAATCCAGTCCCGGTGAGCATCCACATCACCCGAACGCCGCTGCTCGGCCAGGGCATCCTCCATACAAGCCAACAACGCTTGTTGCTTTTCACCCCCCAGGCGCTTGCGGATTCGCAGTAAACCACCGGTCAGATGCTCGGCAAACAGGTCAAAAGCAGTCTCTGGGTTTTCGGGGTGCAGGGCACAAAACTCAGCATGCATGTCCACCACATAATCGCCCAATATTCGGGTAACGCGATTTACAAAGCTGTCTTCCAGCCAGATCAACGGCGCTTGTTGCATTAGCCGAAAAAGTTCCAGGGGTACCGTGCAGCTTCCGACCATCCGCCCTTCGTCTTCAAGCACCAGATTCGCAAAGCCCTTTTCGGTGGCATGCAGGGCTTCGATTGCCAAGGCATTTTCGAAATCAATCTGATTGGGCTGCGGTGTGGCATGACGTCCGAAGCTGGATCCCCTGTGATGAGCGTGGCCTTCCAGATCAAGGCTATTACCCAGCGCCGCGATTACTTCAGTCTTGCCAGTACCAGTCAGCCCAGCAACTATGTTGAGAGGCAGATCGTGTACAGCTTTCTCAAGACTGTCGATCAGAAAGCGTCGCATGGCCTTGTAACCGCCCACCACACGCGGATACTCGATACCTGCTTCAGCCAGCCACTGCTGCACCAGTTGTGAGCGCAGGCCACCTCTAAAGCAGTACAAGTACCCCTCGGGATTGGCCGCGGCGAACGCGGTCCAGGCGGCAATGCGTTGCTCCTTGATCTCCCCATGAACCAATTTATGACCCAGGGCGATCGCTGCATCCTGACCTGAATGCTTGTAGCAGGTGCCGACCTGCTGTCGCTCGGTATCGGTCATCAGGGGTTGATTGACCACCCCAGGAAAGGCGCCTTTGCCGAACTCCACTGGAGCGCGCACGTCCATCATGGGAACGGACTGCAGAAAGAGCCGACGAAAGTCGTCTGTATTGGCGCGCATCAGATGACCTCAACCCATGGACCGCCGTCGACCTCGACGCATTCACCGATTGGCTCCAGTTCGAAGCCACACTCGCGCGCAATGGCCAGAAACTCTGACTCTCCCGACGGGTCCACTGCAACGAGTAAGCCGCCACTGGTTTGCGGGTCACACAGCAAGTCACGCCACGCCTCCGGCATGGAGCCGATCTTGTGTCCGTAACTGTCGAAGTTGCGAGCCGAGCCTCCTGGCACGCAGCCCTGCTCCAGGTAATAAGCGACGCTGGATAGGCGAGGCACACGGCTCTCTTCAATACGCGCCTTGACCCCCGAGCCTTCGGCCATCTCAGCCAGATGGCCCAGCAAGCCGAAGCCTGTCACATCCGTCATCGCCTGCACACCAGGCAGCGCGGCAAAACGCACACCAACACTATTGAGCTGGCACATGAGATCCCGAGCAACCCCGGCATCTTCAGCACGCAATTTCTTCTGTTTTTCGGCAGTGGTCAGAATACCGATACCCAGCGGTTTGGTCAGGTACAGTCGCGCTCCAGGCCGGGCCTGATCATTGCGTTTGAGTCGAGTGCGCAACACGTGGCCGGTAACAGCAAGCCCGAAGATCGGTTCAGGCGCGTCGATCGAATGACCACCAGCCAGCGGCATGCCAGCCTCAGTGCAGACTGAACGCGCGCCTGCAATGACCTCACCGGCAATATGCGCGGGCAACAGGTTAATTGGCCAACCAAGAATCGCGATGGCCATCAGCGGCGAGCCGCCCATCGCGTAGATATCACTGATCGCATTGGTAGCGGCAATACGCCCGAAGTCAAAGGCATCGTCGACAATCGGCATAAAGAAGTCGGTTGTACTGACAATCCCCTGCTCGTTGTCGAGCCCGAACACTGCCGCATCGTCACGGCTGTCATTACCCACCCACAGCTGAGGGAAAGCGGGACCGGCTTCACCAACAGCGAGTATTTCGTCTAGCACCTTGGGTGAAATCTTGCAGCCACATCCAGCCCCATGACTGTACTCAGTCAAGCGCACTTTCTCGTTCATTCTGCTCTCCAGCATTGGGCGTAATGCCGCGGATTTTAGCACGTGCTGAAGCTCAGGGTTTACCTTGCTCATAGCGGTCGAGCGTGTCGCTGGCAACAATACGACCGAGCTCGATAAGCTCCGGTGCCCGCTGGAATTCAAAGAAGCGACACAGACGTTTGGGTACATCTATAACGACATCAGGCGGATAGCCGGCAATCTTGTATTGGGTCAAAGAAGCCTGCATTGCCTCAAAAGACAAGTTTATCAACTCCAACAAACTGGCGGGTCCGGCCGGAACCTCCGGCACCAGCGGTGAAGCCGGTCTGGACCGCTGGGCTGGTGCTGGTGCCGGCCCCCCCTGCTCCGGCTCGTCAACCACCACTTCCGCTTCGGGCGCGGCGAGAAAATCCAGATCATCCATGCTGCTACCGCTAACCCCTTCGCGCCGCATGCGCCAATTACGCATGCTCAGCGTTTCCATCCATTGATCCCATTGCTGACGCATCGGCGCGGGACGCTCAATCACTGGCAAGGTATAACCGTTATTTCGCGTACTGTTGAGATTGACCGCAATGATCAGATCGCAGTGAGAAGACACCACCGGAACGATCGGTAACGGGTTAAGCAAACCGCCGTCGACCAATACCCGACCGCCCTGGCGGACCGGCGAAAAAAGACTAGGAATGGCCGCAGAGGCTCGCATAGCTTGATGCAGGCAGCCTTGTTGAAACCATACTTCCTGCTGATTAGTAAGATCCGTTGCTACTGCGGTAAACGCGATGGGCAAATCCTCTATGCGCTGTTCACCCACGATCTCGCGGATGCGCCCGAATACCCGCTCACCGCGAATCGCTCCCATGTTGCCAAAACCGATGTCCAACAATCGCAGTACATCCAGGTAATCAAGGCCTGATACCCACTCGCGGTACTCCTGCAGCTTGCCCGCCGCATGCATTCCGCCCACCACGGCGCCCATCGAACAGCCCGCAATACAATCGATCACATAGCCGCGACGCTCAATCTCCTCAATCACGCCAATGTGAGCATATCCGCGCGCGCCGCCACTACCCAGTACAAGTGCCACTCTTTGCGTCATTGGTTTTCCTGTTGCATATCGATGTCGATTGACGACGAAAGCCTGTCTGAGCATGATGCCCGGATGTCTTCCGGCGCATAAGGTACTCCGTGCTCACTCCCCGCGTAATCCTCTGGTTTAAATTGGTACTGCTCGTTTTGCTTATTTTAACGGCAATCGGCACTTTTACAGGCTGGGCACTCTATGGTGCGGAGCCCAAGCGAAACGGCGAACTCGACATGCCGGGGCTTAGTAAACCCGTATCCGTCTATTATGATGCCTGGGGGGTGCCTCATATCGACGCCCAGAACGATCTAGACGCGTACCGGGCCCTCGGTTTCATACACGCCCAGGAACGTCTGTTCCAAATGGATATGTTACGCCGAATCGGCGCCGGCAGACTGTCAGAGATCTTCGGCATAGAATCGCTTGAGACCGACCAGTTTTTCCGCTCTTTGGGCATCAGTCAGTTTGCCCGCCGTTATGCCCAATACCTGCAGACGCAGGCTGATGAACCTCATGTAAAGCTGATCCATGCCTATCAGGAGGGAATCAATCATTACATCGATCAAGGGGGGCGGCCATTAGAATACAGCATGCTGTTTGCCCGCCCGGATTATTTCACGGAAGAAGACATTGCTCACGTGATGGGTTACATGGCTTATTCCTTTGCCGAGGCATTCAAAACCGATGCTCTGACCGATCAGGTCCGCGGCAAGCTGGGCCAGCGCCATGCCCAAGACCTGGTACCAGGATGGCCGAACAATCTTCCTCCACGGAGCACGCCCCAGAAGGCCTCAGCCGGAGAAGCGAGTACCGCATGGGCCAGCACATTGCTGAGCCAGGTATCCAAGGTTGAAGCCAGCCTTCCAGCAGGCCAGTTTCTGGGCAGCAATGCCTGGGTCGTCAACAGCAGTCGCAGTCATAGCAAAGCCCCCATGCTGGCCAACGATCCACATATCGGGTTCGCTGCACCGGCAGTCTGGTTTGAAGCCCATATCCGCACCCCTGAACATGAGGTATACGGTCATTTTTTGGGTGGAATTCCCTTCCCCTTGCTGGGCCAGACGCGCACTCATGCATGGGGTCTGACCATGCTGATGAACGACGAGATCGATTTTTACCGCGAACGTATCAATCCGGATAACGCAGAACAGGTATGGGTCGCAGGTGAAGGCTGGCAGGACCTGACGATCCACGAGGAGGTCATTAAGATCCGCGGTCGAGAGGATCGTCTGTTACGGCTACGCAGCTCCCAACACGGCCCCATTATCAATGATCCCGCTCCTCAAGTCGGCGAACCACCGACAGACCCGACTCCACCGGTGAGTCTCTTCTGGACTTTTCTTGATCCGGCCAATGATTCAGCCAAAGCGTTATACGGCCTTTCCCGTGCGCAAAATATGCAGGAGTTTGAACAGGCGGCCTCGCACCATACTTCGCCAGGTCTTAACCTGATCTACGCCGACACCCAGGACAACATCGCCATGTGGGCCATCGGGCTGATCAAGCGTTGGCCCAGAAGCAATAATGGATTCAGTCTCCTCAACGGCAGCATCGCTGATGACACATTCAGGGGTTATCAGCCATTTGCGTCCAATCCCCGGGTGATCAACCCGGCGCAGGGTCATATTTTCAGCGCTAATAATCCCTATGCCGAGAGAAATCCTAGGCGGCGCCTTCCAGGCTACTACGCCCCCACCGAGCGATCCGCCCGACTTGGAGAGTTGCTCGATAACGACAACACCTTCGATTTATCTCAGTTCAAGGCCATGCAGCTGGACAGTGTTAGGCCGCAGGCACTAGCCATGCTGCACGATGCGCTACCGCTGTTCGACGATCAGTTGCTGAGCGTAGATCTGCGTGCACCTGCGGCAAGAGCGGCTGCTATTTTGGCTGAGTGGGACGGCAGTTTTGGTCGTGACTCAGTCGGCGCATCCTTGTTTCAGCGCTGGCAGGATCATTTGCTTGAAGCATTATTTGCTGATGAGCTGGAGGAAAACTTTGAAGTGTTTCGGAACACCCTCATGGCCGAAAAAAGTCTCTTCAGCCTGTACTGGAAACCTGCATCCCCCTGGTGGGATAACCGGCAGCAACCGATTATGGATGGTCGGCAAGCTGCGATCGAGCAGGCTTGGATAGCCACAATAGAAAGTCTCTCCAACGATCTCGGAATCGAGACCCAGAGCTGGACCTGGGGCAAGCTCGCGGTACTCCAACACAAGCACCCACTGAGCGACCGATTCCCCCTCGCAGGCTTTCTTGACAGCGATCCAACCCCGGTTGATGGTGGCAGAGAAAGTCTCAACAGCATGACTTTTGATGGTGGCGGCACTAAGTACCACATCAAGGCAGGTCCTTCTACCCGGCGCTTGATCGACCTCGCGGACCTCAATGGAACACTGAGCATAAGCCCCATGGGCCAATCCGGTTATCCGCTGGACCCCCATTACTCTGATCAGGCAGCGCTGTATAACGAAGGTCGATACCGCAGCCAGCTATTTGACTGGGTGGCAATCAAGGCACTACCTGATCAGCTGCTTATGCAACCAACGAGGCCCCTACGCCCCTAGTCTCGGCTCAGAGCTTCTCAATTTTCACGCCGATATCCGGCAGCGGCTGATCTATTTCCAGCCGCGCCGGGCGAATACCGAGATCAACCAGACGCTGCATGACCGTGGGAGCCTGATGACCGCTTATAGAGATACGCACCCGTGTATCCGAACGAAGCATTCTGTTAACCAGGTTCAACCAGACTTCGGAACCCTCATTCAACGGAGCGTCTGTAGACGGCTCTGCTGCTTCCAGCTCGAGACCTGGTAGCACTAACTTGCCGTTCGTATGCAGCAACTTGAGCAAGGTCGATGGCGTAGGGTACAACGGCTCCAGGATCGGCTCCTCTGGCGTAAACTGATCGATATGCAGATACACCCTACGGTTACCACCGGTAATTGCATAGAGGCTTACCAGTTGCCGGGGATCCTCATCGAGACTCAGGGCAAGATAGATCTGATTGTCGTCTGGCCCATTCAACCTTGCGTTATCAAGCACCTCGTTAGCCCATAAACTGCTAGCTCCGCACGCTCTGCCTTCGCAGAAAAACAACATGCTATTAGGCCTATTCAGCAACTGGTCCATGGCGTGATTAAAAGCTTCAATCTGCGAATGACCAGCGGGAATCTCAAAGGTAGCTCTTACCAGCTTGCCTCTCCTGCGCACTTCTTTCTCAGCCCGCATGCGATTGTTTACCTTGCGCACAGAACCAATAACCACCCCGTGATCGGTATTCGCTTTCAGCTCGGAATCACTAAGGCGGGCGCCGGGAAAAGGGGTGATCATTAGCGGCTCGGGAACGGTTGCCGAGCCGGGAAACGGGCCGATCAATACCTGCTCAGGTACCGTTGCGGCCACGGCAACCTGAGTCAGCAGCAACAACCCTATACCCAACTTAACGGGCAGAAAAAACGCTTTGAATGACATCGATACTCCAGAACATACAATTCAGTCCAGCGTATCGCGGCGCCTGCATGGAAGGCATCGAAAATCACGCCAGATTGGCGAAAAAACTGTCAAAAATCGTTGCGACTTCCTCGGCCTGCTCTTCCAAATGCAAATGGTGACCGCCATCGAGGTCATGCCGGGTAATGTGACTAAAGCGATCAATACGCTCAACCACTTGTGGATGTTCATGCATTACACCCTGATTGGCCAGCACCAGACACACAGGCGAGGTTATGGCCTCAACAAAGGCAACGGCATGCTCGCTGGTCAGACGCATGGGTGAGGGTAACATCAATTGCGGATCCGTACGCCAGGTCCAACCCCCGTGCTCGGGCATCAACCCGCGCTCTACCAATAGCGACGCAGCCGCGTGGCTGAGTGCCGTACTGCCTCCCTGCGCACGCGCCTGAACAGCTTTCTCAACACTGTCATATACTGGTTTGCGCTTATCGACGAGCGCGAGACTAGCATCAAAAAAACGCGCCATCTGTTTAGGCGCCTCTTCGGCCTCGGAAGTGAAAGGCAGCAGACCGTCTATCAGGCATGCACCCATGATCCGCTCAGGCAGACTCCCAGCCAGAATGCCGCTGATTATCGCGCCCATTGAATGGCCGAGCAGTGCAAAACGCTTCCAGCCAAGGTCTTCTGCCACCTGTAACACCGTCGCTGCCTGTTGCCAAAGGCTATATCCGGCCGCAGGCATGTGTCCGGAGAGACCATGGCCGGGTAGATCCAGTGCCACCAGATAAATACCCGACAGGTGCGGAGCAAGTCGATCAAATGTGGCGGCATTGTCCAGCCAGCCGTGCAACCCGATCACCGGTAAACCATCGGGATCGCCCCATACCTTGGCGGCCACTTCTAGCGATGGTAGGGAAAAACGTACTTCGTGGCTGCTAGCAAGCATAAATGACTGTCCTGTCTGGCGATCGGGTGAAGGACTACGGCAGTGATACTAACAACACCTACGCCGCAGGGAACGCCAATCTAAGGTGTCTGGCCGGCCGGGACAAGCAACGAGAGCACCATGAATAGCCACATATAATTCTGGGCTACTGCTCAACTGCTTATGAGCTATTTGAGTGGAACCACGGCCATGGTAAGGCGGCAAATACACGTCATCTCGCCTGCCTCGTTATGCAGGCGAATATCCCATACATGGGTCGTACGGCCGAGATGAATAGGGCGTGCGGTCGCCGTTACCCTGCCATTGCGAACGGCCTTGATATGGTTGGCATTAACCTCCAACCCAACGCAATAAAATTGCTCCTTGTCGATACACAGATAGGAAGCGGTGCTGCCGAGTGTCTCTGCCAGCACTACCGAAGCGCCGCCGTGGAGTATACCGTAGGGCTGATGGGTGCGCTGATCAACAGGCATGCTGGCGGTGATCCAGTCGTCGCCTGAGTCTTCGAAACGAATATCCAGCAAGGTGTTGATATTCTCCCCACCGTGCAGAAAATCGAAATCAATCTTCTGTTTCCAGATAGCCACCGCTACTCTCCTCTATTATTCTAAGGTTGCCTGATACCTGTTTCGATACCGCGTTCAATCGCTATTGATCCTCCTGCCAGACAACCTGTTTGCCGCTCACCGACCAATCCTCGAATTGATCCTGATAGGTTGCCTCGACGACATTGCGTTTGATCTTGAGCGTCGGCGTTGTAAAACCATTCTCGACTGCCCAGACATCCTTTACGACCACCAGACAACTCAATTGCTCATGACGTGCGAGACTTGAATTGACCTCTTCTAGCAACGCCGCCAGTCCTTGCTTGAGTTGCTGGCGATTGTCCTGCGCCTCATGTACGCCAGCGTCGGAAAGCTGAAGCAGTGCCAGAGGCTGTGGCAAATTATTGCCTACGACGCATACCTGCTCTACTCGACTATGCGCGGACAATAGATTCTCAATGGGCGCAGGAGCCACATACTTGCCTTTGGATGTCTTGAAAATATCCTTGATCCGTCCGGTTAAACGCAGGAAACCTTCGTTATCTATTTCGCCGATGTCCCCGGTGCGCAAGAAGCCCTCCGGGGTAATCGTCTCGGTAGTCTTCTCAGGCTCCTTGTAGTAACCCATCATGGTTCCGTTGCTGCGCACGAGCAGCTCGCCCTCTTCCGACAGCCGACATTCGACGCCCGGATTGGGCAAGCCGATCCAACCCTTCTTGTACCGGGTCGGGCGACCCAGGTGTGAATAGCCGCAATTCTCGGTCATGCCATAAACCTCGGCAATATTCAGGCCCAGGCTTTGGTACCAGGCCATGGTGCTATCGGCAACAGGCGCGGCGCCACATACCGCATAGCGAATTTGATCAAGGCCCAGACCAGTGAGCACCTTGCGACCCATCACGCGGCCAACCAGTGGGATTTTGAGCAACGTATCCAGGACCCGTGCGGGAATCTTGTTGGTGACGCCAATATGGAATTTGACCCATATGCGCGGCACACCAAAAAACACAGTTGGACGAGCACGTTGCATGTCCTGTTGAAACGTCTCCAGCGTATCGGCAAAGTAGATTGTCTCGCCGGCCAACAGCGAGGCGACTTCAACAAACTGCCGCTCCGCCACATGGCATAGGGGCAAATAGGACAACAACCTGTCTTCATCGCTGATGTTGAACAGGCGCAAACAGTTGTTGGCGGAAAAAAACATGTTCCGGAAGCTCAGCATCACCCCTTTTGGCATGCCGGTGGTGCCTGAGGTGTAGATTATCGTCGCCAGTTGCTCAGGATCTGGCAACGGTGTGCCCTGCAAAGGCTGATTATTGTCGAGCATATCCTGCCACGGCTGCAGCTCGGCGTCCTCGGGCGCCAAAGGCAGCCCCAATCGCGGCAGATTGGCTGCAATCCCCGGACGCATGATGTCCCACTCATCGAGCTTGCCAACAAAAACGGCTCGCGCCTCGGAGTGATCGAGTATCTGCTTGACAGAGTCAGCTGTCAGATTGGGATATAGCGGCACCGATACATGTCCTGCCATCCAGATCGCAAGATCCGTCACGATCCAGTGCGCGCAATTTTTAGAAATCAGGGCAATATGACTTTGCGGAGGAAAGCCCAAACTGAGCAGGTAGGTAGCAACGCGACGCGCCTGGTCGCCCACCTCGCGCCAACTGTATTCACGCACCTGTCCTCCAGCCAAGGGCTGAACCAGATACGACTTGTCCGGGTGTAGCTGCTCGCGCCGATAGAAGGCTGCCAGCGCGGTAGCATTGGTCGACTTGCCCTGCTCTTCCATGACAATACCTCGATCTGCTTTCTTTTTTTATTGGAAAGGACAGCATGCAATCCACTACCCTTGAATCACTATCCCATGCCAGCAAAGTCGGAACAAGGCGAAAAAAGCACATAACATGCTGCCAATGCTGCCAGTGTGCAGGCCTGAAATCAGTCGGAGAGCTCGGCAGGACAGTTGAGCAACAACAACTGACCGATACCCGCTGCAGGAAAGTCCATCTCGATACACGCAAGGCCGGCGGTGGGCATTGGGTGGTGCGTTCCCTTATGTCCATCAACCAGTAAACTGATCAATTGGCCAAGCAAAGGCTGGTGACTGACCAGTAGTAAATGCTGCTCAGCACGCTCGGCAAGAAAATCCAGCACATGGCGTGGCTCGTCTTCGGGCGTGAGCCAGGCTGCTGTGGTAATGCCCTTTTCCCGGGCTAGGTGCCGGGAAACAATCGCAGCGGTTTGCTGAGCCCTCAGATAAGGACTCGCCAGAATGGTGTCCAATTGTTTTCCCTCAAGCAATCGAGCAACGGCTGCAACCTCGACCCGCCCCTGCTCTGTCAATGCACGCTGAGGATCACTGACCGCCATCGCCTCGGCCTGACCGTGCCGCAAAAGCCAGATTTTCATTTGACCCCGGGGACTGCGGATTCTGGCTCCTGCGTCGTTGGAGCGACAGGCTGCCACTGCGCACGGCTGTCCGGCCACTCCATAAAGGGCCAGGGCTTCTGGTCGCTGACAAAGGCGACATAACGGCCGATCTGCCAGGCGTACTGGGACAGGCTGTTGCCAAAGCCGGTCAGTCGGGGCTTGGCTTCGCCAGTAAATAGCCTGAACCCCAGCTGCAGCAGCGTAGTGGCTATCAGCAGGAGCTCAGTTACCTGCCAGGCAAGAGCCAGCAAGAGGGTATAGATCACTCTGAGCCAAAAATCGGCAGAAGTGACTGTGCGTTTGAAAGCATCCATCAATTACTCCTTTTCTAGGGGGGTGCAGGACATAAAAGCAGAAAATTCCACATCGTCCTTCTGCTCCGCACTCATAAGCCGTCCAATCACGGCATCCAGCGGTTGCTGCTCAAAGAGTATGGCGTGAAGCCCTGCCACTAGGGGCATATAAACCCCCTCTTCGTCTGACTTCTGTTTCAACACCTTGAGCGTATTGACGCCTTCGGCTACCTGCCCGAGCTGCGCAACGCTCTCATCCAGTGTCTTCCCCTGCCCGAGAGCGAAGCCCACCTGATAGTTGCGCGAAAGCGGCGACATGCAGGTAACGATGAGGTCGCCGACTCCGGAAAGGCCCAGAAAGGTCAATGGACTGGCACCCATATGTACCGCAAACCGAGTCATCTCGGCCAGCGAACGAGTAATCAGCATGCTTTTGGTGTTTTCACCCATTCCCATCGCCGCAGCCATGCCGGAGATGATCGCGTAGACGTTCTTCAGCGCACCACCAAGCTCAACGCCATATTTGTCTTGGCTCGCATAGACGCGCATACGCTTGCTACCAAGAACATCTTGCGCCCTGGCGCATAATCCATGGTCTTCACTGGCCACCACCGTGGCAGTTAGCGCCCCAGCAGCAATTTCCTTAGCCAAATTGGGACCCGACAATACCGCCACCCGCGCGTGAGGAGCCTCAAGCTCAACAATTTCACTCATCATCAAGAAACCTGGCTGTTCGATTCCTTTGGTGGTGCTGATCACATCCTTGCCAGCCAACGCAGGGCCGATTTCCCGCAATACCGAGCGGAAAGCACTACTTGGGATGGCCAGAAATACCATATCGGCAGCGGCTACTGATGCCGCTAAATCCGTACTGATTTGTAATCGCGAATCCAGCCTGAAACCAGGCATATAACGCTTGTTTTCATGCTCTTTCATGATCTGCGCAGCCACTTTTTCATCGCGCAGCCAGAGCGTAACCGGCACACCCTGCGCAGCCATGAGTCCGGCAAGTGTTGTACCAAAGCTGCCGCCGCCCAGTACGCACACCGATATCTTCTTGTCAGTCATTCCATTTCCTTCAGCTTGGAGTTGCTGCCAGTATAATTGTCCATCAAGACAAAGGGTTGATTGAAGACCATTATCTAACCGAGGCTACTGGTAAAAGGCTCACCGCCGGGTAATATGGGCGCACAAGACAACCATGGTTTTAAAATAATGGCATCTCGTTCTAAAAAACAGCTTCTCCCCTTGATTGGTATGGTTTTCAGCCTACCGTCTATTGCCATGGATGACATCATTTTGCAGCCGGTCGAGCTGCCCTCAGTACTGAGCGCAACGCGTCTTAAGCAATCCCCAGCGGAAGTTCCGGGAAGCATGACCGTGATTGATCGGGAGCTGATACGCGCCAGCGGCGCTCGCGACGTTCCGGAGATTCTCCGTCTGGTGCCGGGGATGATGGTCGGCTACCTGCTTGGCCACCGCAGCAACGTAAACTATCACGGCACCAATACTACTGAAGCGCGCCGCATGCAGGTTCTGGTCGACGGGCGATCGGTGTATCGACCAGGCCTGGCTACTGTCGACTGGACCGATATTCCATTATCGGTAGAAGATATCGAGCGGATCGAAGTGTTCCGCGGCCCCAACACCGCCACTTACGGCGCCAACGCGCTGATGGGCGTGATCAATATCATCTCGACTCCGCCGGAATTGCGACAGGGCTCGCAGGTAAAGGTCACCAGGGGCAACCGTGGGGTAAAGGATCTCTATGCCAGTCATGGCTTCAGGCAAGGCAACAGCGTTGCGCGCCTGAGTCTTTTTGCCAAGGAAGATGACGGCTTTGAACTTGACGAAGACGGCGAGGATTACCGTGATAGTCGACGCCTGAATGCCTTCAATCTACTGGGCGAAACAACCCTGAGTCCAACCCAGAATCTGCAATGGCAGCTGGGCGCGAAAGAAGGAAGCAATCAGCTGGCAAACGACTACACCGTCTTGGCGAGGCCAACAGATACATCTTTTGCCTTTGACAGCGCTATGGAGGCACACAACCCCAATTCAGACACCACAGCGCGTGACTATTTTGCCCAGATACACTGGAAAAACGACCTTTCGCCAACGCATCGTCTAGAGGTCAAGGCCTACGCTCAGCACATGGAGCGGCTAAGCAGTTGGCGCGCCTGCGACTCACCTATCGTATTCTCTCCGCTGCTGCGCGAACTCGCCGAACTGGGTAATGTGTATCCACGCCGCCTGAATTATATCCTGCGCAATCGGGGTAATTACTGGGGAAACCAGGCTAATTACAGCGATTATTTGGAACGCGTCGACGGTCTTCCACCCGAAAAACTGGCCTTGGTCGACGCCCTTGTAGCCGAGCACAAAGCGGCTCGTACCGGCCAGCCGGCCTGCTGGGACCTCAACGAAAATATGCGCGAAAGCCGCTATGAAGCCGAAGTACAGAACACCGTTCAACTAAGCGACGCATTACGCACCGTGTTTGGTGGCAGCCTGCGCCACGATGAAGTCCGCTCGGACACCTTCTTTGATGGCCGCGTGGACAACCAGATCGGTCAGCTCTTTGCCAACTTCGAGTATCGACCTCACCAGCGCTGGCTGCTGCACGCCGGAGCCATGACCGAAGAAGATAAGCTCAGTGGTTTTTCGTTCTCCCCGCGCTTGGCTGCGCATTATTTCATGCGTCCAACTCATAGCTTGCGCGCCGTGTATTCCGAAGCGGTGCGGTCACCCGACATGTACGAAAACAACGCCAACTGGACCTACACCGCCAACAATCTCAGCGGCCCGGTATCCGGCAGCGATAAGTACTACGCTCTTGCTCAAGGTCCAAAAAACCTCGAGCAGGAACAGATGCGCTCCCACGAGCTTGGCTACAACGGCTATTTCACAGAACTGGCTTTATCAGTTGATATAAGAGCCTTCTACGACGAAGTTGACAAGATGATCAGCCAACCCCTGCAAATCGTTAACTTTGTCCCCGATAACGAGAGCTCCAGCCGGTTTACCGGCGCCGAGACTCAGCTCGACTGGAAGATGACCCGCCAGGACCGGATCCGTCTGACCTATGCCTATACCGATTTTACCGCGACCAACGAGCTTGATCAGCGCCTGACGGCGCGTAACAGCGGTTCGGCGGCATGGTTGCGACAATGGCCCGCGCGCATCGAAACCAGTCTGATCTATTACGGCGCTGACATGCTCAACGAGTATCGCTTTGAACGCCTCGATGGGCGGGTGGCAAAGCATTTCAATACCGGAGGCAACAGTAGCCTCAACCTGGCACTTAACTGGCAGTATCGCCTCGATGACGAGCCACTGACATGGGAAGAAAATCTGTTTGAAAGTCGCAGCCAATACTTCGTCAGCGCCGAACTGAGCTTCTGAAACTCACACGTGCATCGGTAATATTTAAATGAACATTAAAGACAAGGAATGTCGCCCATGAGTACAGAGCATCCGCCTGCATCGGGGCACCGGCAATGAAGTTTTACTGCCGCCTGCTGCTCGTATGGATGGGCCTGCTCTCACTGCCATCCATTGCGGATACAGTGCTCGTAGTAATACCCGCTGAAACTCCACTGACCATGGAGTTTACCAGCGAGCTTAAGCGTCAACGGACTGACGACAAGGTCCTCTTGCACAGCATGGCCGACGGACAGCTACCAGAGGCCAACCCGAACCTGATCATTACCATGGGCATCTCGGCCCTTGAATGGCGACTCGATCAAGCTGATCGGACTCCGACTATCGCAACCTATGTCAGTCGTAGCGGCTTGGATTCAGCCGAGCTGTCAGCTCTTCCACCGCACGTCCGCGCAGTACTGGCCAACCCCAAGCCCGAACGTCAACTCCGCCTGGCGGAGCTACTTATTCCTCGCTTGCGCGGTGCCGGCGTGCTGCATAGCAAGGTTCATGCACAACAGATCCCAGAGTGGATTGAAGCAGCCGTCGCCACAGACGTCGAACTGAAGGTTGCCGAGCTTGCCGACTCGGAAGATCTCGCGCGGATTCTGGTCAGTGTACTGGACCGCAGTGATGTACTTATTGGAGTCGACGACCCAGTTATCTATAACGCCGATAACTTGAAGACCATATTACTGTCCAGCTATACCCGAAACCGCGTCTTGATCGGTCCAAGCGCTCCATTTATTGCCGCAGGGAGCCTGAGCACCACATTCAGTTCACCTGACGACATAGCTCGGCATGTCGGCCTTATGACCAATCAGCCCGCCTCGATGTTACAAGTGGACTATCCAAGATACTTTTCCGTTCTGAGCAACCAGCAAGTTGCTCGATCGATGGGGTTTGCGCCGCCGGATGATTCCGCTTTGGCTGCAGAGCTCGCCCGCAGGGAGGGCATCCGATGAGTTTCTGGCAGACCGGCAGTATCCATAATCGTCTAATTGGGATTGCCCTCTTTCCCGCATTAACACTAGCGACGGTGGTATTCGTCTATTTCCTCGCCGAGCGTCTGGACGATGTCGATCGCCAACTGGTCGAAACCGGCGAATTGATTGCTGAGCAGCTTGCGCCAACAGCCGAGTATGGTGTGATCAGTGGTAACCTGAGCACTCTGGAGAGTCTCATGAGTGGCGTGCTCGAAGCGCCGCACGTAGTCAGTGTCGATGTATTCGACAACCACGGCAATCGCCTCGTCGGGCTACCCTCCAGGTCACAGACAACGGAAGAAAAATCAGTTCGTTATTTTTCCGCGGCGATCATGCGTCAGCAGATCCCGTTGCAAAATGACCTTTTTTTGTTGGATAGCACGGCACCCGCGTTGAGCGATGAATTTCGTTATCTAGGTCAAGTGCGGGTCGGTCTAAGCGAAATGGCCTTCAGTATCCGACAGCGTGAGATCCTCGTGCGTGCGATGATTCTCGCCGCACTGGTCATGATCGCAGCGATATTTCTGGCCCTGCGCCTGGCCAAGGCCCTATCGGAGCCGCTGGCGCGCATGAGCACTGCAGTGCAACGCTTGCAGGATGGTGACCATGACGTGCTGCTGGAAGAAAGCGAACAACACGAAATCGGACGCCTGATGCGCAATATCAATGCGCTGGCCAGCACACTCAAGCAATCTAACCGCGCGCAACAACGCGCCATGACTGAGATGACCGAAGCTCGCGAAGAGGCAGAAACCGCCAACAACGCCAAATCCGAATTTCTCGCCATGATGAGTCACGAATTACGGACACCCATGAACGGCGTGTTTGGCATGCTGCAATTGCTCGAAACTACCAGCATGAGCGATGAACAATCCGAGTATGTCCAAATTGCCGGCGAATCAACTGATCACCTGCTACGGGTGATCAACGATATCCTCGACTTCTCACGGATCGAACATGATGCACTAGAGCTGGAAAACATCGCTTTTGATCTGGCTACTTTGATCCATCAGTCTGCTGCCATTTTTGAGCATACCGCAGCGCAACAGGGTCTCAAGTTGATCGTTCAGTGTTCCGGTGAGCCACCGACGGCAAGCGTTATGGGCGACCCAACGCGGATTCGCCAGATTCTGGTGAATCTCATCGGTAACGCTCTCAAGTTTACCGAGCAGGGCAGCATCGAAGTGCGTGCCAGCTGGATTGCACACACCAAAAATTCGCTCGCGCTTGAATGCCAAGTACTCGACACCGGCATAGGCATAGCCCCTCAGGAACTGGAAGGCATGTTTGATGCATTTCGACAGGCAGACAGCAGCACGTCCAGACGTTTTGGTGGCACCGGGTTGGGACTGTCCATTGCGCGTACCTTTGCCGAAAAAATGGGCGGCAAGCTGAGCGCTAGCAGTGTGCTGGGTGAAGGGTCCTGTTTCACCTTGAGCATTTCCCTGGCAACTGCGGCTGCAGAGCAGGCGCCATTGATAATCAATCTTCCAATGCAGCATGGCTTACAAAGCCCCAGACCGCTGTTACTGGTTGAAGATAATCCGGTAAACCAGATGGTCATAGAAGGTATGCTACGCACTCTGCAGCACACCGTGGTGACCGTAGACAACGGCAAGAAGGCACTGGAACTGCTGAACGGTGACGATCAACAGTTCTCCGTCATTTTGATGGATCTGCATTTGCCGGATATCGACGGTCTTACTGTGTTCCGCCGCTATCTGGCCGCATGTCAGTCAACAGGGCGGCTTCCTTTAGCCTGCGTCGCCCTGACGGCTAGCGCATTCGAGGCTGATCGACAGCAATGCATGGACGCAGGGATGCAGGATTTCATTAGCAAGCCGGTTTCCCGGCAATCCCTGCAACAGAGTCTCGACATCTGGCTGCAGGTCGACCTACCGAATCATTGATGGCACTGATCATCTGTTATTCCGTCCCTGTCCAACTGCAGGCGAAGAAGCGATACTAGCCAGCACGCTTATTCCCATTCCTCCAGCACAGGGCCTACCCGCAATGAGCTCCACAGCAATCACGCCTGTTACTCTAGAAACCCCCTTC
>Ga0314772_1000685_pt1 | contig 17392 bp, 17 predicted proteins | sample MetaGCBIW2018_FD_204520 | JGI IMG/M metagenome (GOLD analysis project Ga0314772, IMG submission 204520) | Cryopeg brine microbial communities from Beaufort Sea near Barrow, Alaska, United States - CBIW 2018 | ecosystem: Environmental > Aquatic > Marine > Coastal | place: USA: Alaska | collected... | reverse complement strand
AGCGTGGCTTCAGCGGGTAGCGGGTGCGGGTTCTTGGATGATGGGGGGCGGCGAAAGTGGGTCCGCGGCGCCAAGAACACGCGGGTCTACAGTTTGCGCAGTTGCACTGACTCGACCTGGTGGTTGGCACCCTTGTCCAGGATGATGGTCGCGCGCGAGCGTGTGGGCGCGATGTTCTGCTCAAGGTTTGGGGCGTTGATTGAGTCCCAAATCTGGCCGGCACGGTCACGCGCCTCGTCGTCGGTGAGAGTGGAATAGGACCTGAAGTAGGAGTCGGTCCTCGAGAATGCCGTCTCGCGCAGGGCCAGGAACCGATCGATGTACCAGCGACGCACGTCGGACTGCTTGGCATCTACATAGATGGACACGTCGAAGAAGTCGCTCACGGCATGCGCGGCGCCACCCGGCGACCGCGGGACCGCGGGCTGCAGCACGTTCAGGCCCTCCACAATAAGCACCTCGGGTTGTCTTACCGTGACGACCTTCCCTGGAACGATGTCGTACGTGAGGTGCGAGTACACGGGAGCCTCTACTACCGGCTCGCCGGACTTCACCGCGGCGACAAAGCGGTGTAACGCGCGGCGATCGTACGACTCCGGGAAGCCCTTGCGCTCCAGAATGCCCCGTTCGCGCAGCGTCTTGTTAGGCAACAGGAAACCATCCGTAGTGACCAACTCGACGTGCGGGGAGTGTGGCCAGCGGGCCATCAACTCGCGCAAAACGCGTGCGGTGGTTGACTTTCCCACTGCGACTGAACCCGCGACCCCGATCACGTACGGAGTGCGGGACGCGCGCTCGCCCAGGAAACGGCTGGAGGTGCCGTGGAGATGGCCTACGGCCTCCGAGTACAGGTCCAACAGCCGGGACAGTGGGCGATAAATCTGATCCACCTCCGCGAGGTCGATCGGATCTCCCAGTCCGCGTACCCGTGCGATGTCGAGTTCCGTCAGCGGCAGCGGGGTCGAGCGGGCCAGGGCCGCCCACTCGTCGCGGGGCAGGGTGATGAACGGGCTGGCGGCGCTGTCGGTCACGCCTCCTATTGTGTCGCACCGTCGCGGCGCTGCGGAACAGGTGCGGGCGCGACGTTCGGACCGGCACGTCCACTTGGCTCCGCATCGGGGGGTCGCGGAGGTCACGGGTGTCCCTGTGGCTCATGACTCGCCCACTAGACTCGTGCGCATGTGTGGAATCGTTGGTTACGTGGGTTCAGGGGCGGCCGATGCGCGCCCACAGCAGGTCATCATGGGCGGCCTCGCGCGTCTCGAGTATCGTGGCTACGACTCTGCGGGTCTTGCCGTGGTAACGGAGGACCGTCAGCGCGTCGCGATGGCCAAGAAGGCTGGCAAGCTGAAGAACCTTGAAGCAGAGTTGGCGGTCAGGCCGCTACCCGCGGGTACCGCTGCCATCGGTCACACACGCTGGGCCACGCACGGAGCTCCTACGGACGCCAACGCGCACCCGCACCTGGCTGCAGGCGGGCGCATCGCGATTATCCATAACGGCATCATCGAAAACTTCTCCGCACTGCGCAAAGAGCTCGGATCAGAAGGTATCGACTTCCTGTCAGACACAGACACCGAGGTTGCCGGTCACCTCTTGGCACGAGAGATCGAGCGCGGGCTGGCCCTCCCCAACGCGATGCGAGCCGTAGCGACCCAGCTCGAAGGCGCCTTCACGCTCCTGGCAGTCGACGCACAGGAGCCCACCACCGTCGTGGGCGCCCGTCGTAACTCCCCGCTGGTGGTCGGAATCGGCGATGGTGAGAACTTCCTCGGCTCCGACGTGGTGGCGTTCATCGAGCACACGCGCACCGCGCTAGAACTTGGCCAGGACGAGGTCGTGGTCATCACCCCAGATGCCGTGGTCGTTACTGACGCCAGCGGCAACGTGGTCGAGCGCGAGCCTTACCACGTTGACTGGGACGCGGCGGCTGCTGAGAAGGGTGGCTTTGCGACCTTCATGGACAAAGAGATCCACGACCAGCCACAGGCGGTCGCGGACACCTTGCGCGGTCGCATCGATGACCATGGGCGCCTCAAGCTCGACGGCGGGATCATCGCCGAGTCGGTGCTGAATTCCGTGGACAAGATCGTGATCATCGCGTGTGGCACTGCCTCTTACGCCGGCCAGGTCGCGCGCTACGCGATCGAGCACTGGTGCCGTATCCCTGTTGAAGTGGAACTGGCGCACGAGTTCCGCTACCGCGACCCGGTGGTGAACGTGAAGACGCTCGTGGTGGCCATCTCGCAATCGGGCGAGACGATGGATACCATCATGGCCGTGCGTCACGCCCAGCAGCAGGGTTCCAACGTCATCGCGATCGTCAATACTCAGGGTTCCACGATTGCCCGCGAAGCCGATGCGGTGCTTTACACGCGCGCCGGCCCGGAGATCGCCGTGGCTTCCACCAAGGCATTTCTCGCACAAATCACCGCAGCGTTCCTGCTGGGCATCTACCTCGCGGAACTGCGCGGCAACAAGTTTCCCGACGAGATTGCCACGCTTCTTGCGCAGCTCGACGAGATACCCGCCAAGATCCAACGCGTGCTGGATACCTCGGGTCCCATACGCGCGCTCGGAGCGGCGCTCGCCAACGAGCGGACGGTGCTATTCCTGGGCCGCCACGTGGGATTCCCGGTCGCATTGGAGGGCGCGCTTAAGCTCAAGGAGCTCGCGTACATTCACGCGGAGGGATTCGCGGCAGGCGAGCTTAAGCACGGTCCCATCGCGCTGGTTGAAGAGGGGCAGCCGGTGTTCATCGTGTTGCCCAGCCCGCGGGGGCGCGAGTCGCTGCACTCCAAAGTGGTCTCCAACGTGCAGGAGGTCCGCGCTCGCGGCGCCCGCACGTTCGTGATCGCCGAAGAGGGCGACACTGAGGCCGCGGACTACGCCGAGCAGGTGTTCTATATCCCCGCGTCTCCCGTGCTGATGTCGCCGCTGCTGAGCGTGGTTCCGCTTCAGATGTTCGCGCTTGAGCTGGCCTCTGCCAAGGGACTCGACGTTGATCAGCCGCGCAACCTGGCCAAGTCGGTCACGGTCGAGTAGGCATCAATGGCCATCGTGGGGCTTGGAATCGACGTCGTCGCCATCGAGCGTTTCGAGGCCGCACTTGAGCGCTCCCCGGGATTCCTGGAGCGGGTCTTCACCCCGGCAGAGCGGGAGCTGGGGCATCATTCCCTTGCGGCCCGATGGGCGGCCAAGGAGGCGCTTGCCAAAGCCCTTGGCGCCCCTGGTGGGCTCAACTGGCAGGATGCTGAGATAGTTCGCGAGGACACGGGGCGTCCAAGAATTGCCATCAAGGGGGCCATCGCGGCGCGCGCCGCTGAACTCGGAATTACCTCGTTCCACCTTTCGTTATCCCACGACGCGGGCATCGCGTCAGCCGTGGTCATCGGAGAGTCGTTGCCGTGAGCGCAATCAAGGTAACTATCGATTACGACGCGATCGCTGACAACGTCACCAAGTTGCGAGCCCTCGCGCCGACCGCCAAGGTCATGGCGGTAGTCAAGGCGGATGCGTACGGGCATGGGCTACTCCCAGCGGCGCGTGCGGCGCGTCAAGGCGGCGCCGACTACCTGGGTGTCGCCCAGCCGTCAGAGGCAATCGCGTTGCGGGACGGTGGAGACGTCGGTCCCATCCTCGCCTGGCTGTACGGTCCAGAGGTCCCCGTTGACGCACTGATGGCGCGCAACATTGATGTGTCTGTGAGCTCGACGGACGTGCTGGGCGAGATCATCGTCGCGGCGCGTGAGGGTGGCGGTCGTGCGCGCGTCCACATCTGTGTCGATACCGGACTGGGACGCGAGGGAGTCCCGATGGTGAGCCTGCAAGCCCTCCTCGAGTTAGCATCGGCCGCGCAAGAGCAGGGCCTTATCACCATCGTGGGCATGTGGTCCCACCTCGCCTGGGCGGACCAGCCGGGTCATCCCACGGTCGATGTCCAGGCCAACAATTTCCGCGAGGCACTCGCCCTCGCATCGGAAATGGACATTGATATTGAGTTAGCTCACTTAGGCAACTCGGCCTGCACGCTGACACGCTCGGATCTTCATTTTGACATGGTTCGGCCCGGCATCGCGATCTATGGACTACCGCCGGTGGAGGATCCCGACGGGGACAACTTTGGCTTGCGCCCGGCGATGTCCGTGACGAGCTCGCTCGCGCTGGTGAAGGAGTTGCCCGGCGGCCACGGGGTCAGCTATGGACACGAATACGTGACGCCATACGCGACCACCGTGGGCCTGGTGAGTGCGGGATACGCTGACGGCGTCTTCCGTGCGGCGGGCGGAGTCGCGGATGTGGCCGTGGGGGGACGTCGCTACCAGATCGCAGGCCGCGTGTGCATGGACCAATTTGTGATTGACCTGGGCCCTGCGGCCGAAGTTGACGCCGGCGACGTCGTGACGCTGATCGGCCCCGACGGGCCCACGGCGCGCGACTGGGCGATAGCGGCTGGCACTATCGACTACGAGATTGTGTGCCGCTTTGGCGGGCTGCGCCCTAAGACCGCCCGGTGAAACCAATGGACCAACTAAGGCTGCGCGCGGATAGCGCCGACGAGATGCGGGCGATAGCGACTGACGTGATCGCACCCCATGTGCGCGCCGGCGACCTGCTTATCCTGTCCGGACACCTCGGCGCGGGGAAGACGACGTTCACTCAGGGGCTCGGCGACGCCCTGGGCGTGCGAGGCCCCATCGCGAGTCCCACCTTCATCATTGCCAGGACGCACCCGAGCGACGTGGGGGGCCCGGCACTGATCCACGTCGATGCCTATCGGCTCAACTCGCTCGCGGAACTCGACGATCTGGACCTCGACACGACATTGGACGACTCCGTCACGGTGGTCGAGTGGGGTGAGGGCAAGGCAGAGGCACTGAGCGGTGACCGGCTGCATGTCCGAATCGACCGCGAGCGTGGCGGCGAGTTGGATATGTCCAACCCCGAGGGGGGTATGCGTGAGGTCATCGTCATCGCGCACGGCTCGCGGTGGGACGGGGTCAATTTCGCGACTCCTGGGGCTGCACCATCGCCGGGCGTTGCTGCACGCGCCGGCGATTTAGGGTAGTGCCGTGATACTCGCCATCGACACGTCCGCGGCCATCTCCGTGGCTCTCATCTCCGGCGTCCCTGCCGTAGGTGCTGACACCGCGGGTGTCGCGGGAGATGGCGACCGGACGCTCGCCTCGCGCTCTGTGTTCTCTCCGCGTGGCCACGCGGAACTGCTCGCAGGCATGATTGAGGAAGTGTTGGCCGAGGCCGGAGTTGCTGGCGCCCGGGTGGACGGCCTTGTGGTGGGTACTGGCCCTGCTCCGTTCACCGGGCTGCGCGTGGGACTCGTGACAGCGCGCACGCTCGGGATGGTGTGGGGTGTTCCCGTGCGCGGCGTATGTTCGCTCGACGCGGTGGCCGCACAGGTTTTTGGTGAACGATTAGTCGATGCGGGCCAGGCCCGCGTGACAGTGGTCGCCGATGCGCGACGCAAGGAGGTCTATTGGGCCACCTATACGGACGGAGTATCGGACGGCCCGCCGCGGGTAAACCTGCCGGTTGACGTTGAGCCCGTAGGCGCTGTCGTGGGGCGTGGGGCGCTCCTCTACCCCGAGGTCTTCGCCGATGCAGTGGGAGCCGATCCCGACCCCGCGTGGCTCGCTCGCGTCGCCGCACGACGGTTCGCAGGAGGCGAGGAATCGTTCCCCACTGAACCGCTGTACCTGCGCCGCCCGGACGTCCACGGCGTGCCGGGCGCGTGAGGGACGTACCGGCTCCCGGGGACGCACCGGCTCCCAGGGACGCACCGGCTCCCAGGGACGCACCGGCGGGCGCGGATGTTCCTGCGCGGCGATTGCGCGACATGAGCGAGGACGAACTCGTCTGGATGGCCGAGCGCGAGCGCGAGATCTTCGGCGCGGCAGCCTGGTCCCTCGGGTTGATTCAGGACGACTTCCGCTACGGCGGTAAGAAATACCGTGTGGTCGAGGTGGGCGGCGAGCCGATCGCATACGCGGTGTACGGGTACGACGGCGATGCGTTTCACCTCATGAACATCGCCGTCGCACCACAGGCACGCGGAGCCGGCCATGGCAGGGTGCTCATGGATGACTTCCTTGCAGAGGCCCGCGCGGAGCATGCGCATGACGCATGGCTCGAGGTCGCGGTGACGAACACTAGCGCGCTCGCGCTCTACCGCGCTTATGGCTTCGAGGACGTGCGCGTGCGGCCGCGGTACTACCAGCCTGAGGACGTAGACGCGATCGTGATGCGAGTCGCGGTGTCTCGCGCACCTGCTGGCTAACTCGCACCCCCACGCTGCCTAGTGGATTGTTCTTCAGGGGACCCGCCCGCGCCTAGGCTTACTCTTGTGGAGCCATTAATCCTTGGAATCGAAAGTACGTGCGACGAGACCGGCATCGCGCTCGTGCGCGGAACTGAGTTGCTCGCCGACGTCGTAGCGTCGTCCATGGACGAGCACGCTAGGTTCGGCGGCATCGTTCCGGAGGTAGCCTCGCGCGCGCACCTCGAAGCGATGATCCCCACCATCGAGGAGGCGCTCGCGCGCTCGGGCCACACGCTGGCGGATATCGACGCGGTCGCCGTGGCCTCCGGTCCTGGACTGGTGGGCTCGCTCACCGTAGGCGTTTCCGCGGCGAAGGCACTCGCGCTGGGGCTCGGCAAGCCGCTGTACGGCGTCAACCACGTGATCGGGCACGTGGCGGTTGACGAGTTGGTGCACGGCGAGTTTCCGGAGCGGATCATGGCGTTGGTGGTGTCCGGCGGCCACACGTCGCTGCTCCTGGTGGGCGACATTGCCACCGACGTCACAGAGTTGGGCCACACGCTCGACGATGCTGCGGGTGAGGCGTTCGACAAGGTGGGGCGTCTGCTTGGCTTGCCTTACCCCGGCGGCCCGCACGTCGACAAACTCGCGCGTGAGGGAAACCCCACCGCGATTCCCTTCCCGCGTGCGCTGACCAAACCCAAGGACATGGCCAAGCATGCTTACGACTTCTCGTTCTCCGGCCTCAAGACCGCCGTGGCCAGGTGGGTTGAAGCGTGCGAGGCGCGGGGCGAGGACGTTCCGACGGCCGATGTTGCGGCGAGTTTTGCCGCCGCGGTCGCCGATGTCCTGGTCTCCAAAACCATTCAGGCCTGCCACGATCATGGGGTGGCCACCCTGGTGATCGGCGGGGGATTCAGCGCGAACAGCCAGCTGCGCGACGCGGCGACGGCCAGATGCGCCGAGGCAGGTATCGAGGTGCGCATCCCGCCGATTCGCTTCTGCACCGACAACGGCGCGATGATCGCGGCGCTCGGCAGCGCGGTCGCTCGGCGCGGCCTGACACCCAGCGAATTGAACATCGGGGTGGACTCGTCGATGCCGCTCACCACGGTCCTTGTTTAGTGACGGAGACCGACTCAAGCCCGCCCCAGCTGCACGACGGTGCCTATTTAGGCTGGCGCCTTCTGTGGGGTGGAGCTCTCTTTGTGCTGGTGGTCGCTTCACGGCGCGACCCGCGTGAGTCCGGATCCGCGTGAGTACGGTGTTCTTATGATGGCGGAAAACTGATGGCGCGAGCGTGGGGTAAGAGCGTCGCCATCGCCGCCGTGGCCGTTGTCGCGATAGGTTCAGTGTTCTGGGCGAGCTCCTTGGCTGACGGCGACGCCGCAGACCCGGCGGCGACCCAATCCGCCTCACCGAGCTCAACCCCCTCGCGTCCGGCCACCAGCCCGGCGCTGACGCCTTCGTTGACCCCCTCTCCTTTGCCGTCCGAGGCCCCTCTCGCGTGGGGGCCCACCCAGACTGACTGGGACGCCGCGCTGGCGACTGCGCGGTCGCTACCGGTGGCGCGTGCGGCTGGCCAGGTGATCGTCGCATCGTACGCAGGTACCTCGCCGGTCAAATTGAGCAAAATGATTGATAAGTATGGGCTTGGCGGCGTCATGCTTCAGGGTGACGCGACGTCCAGCAAGAAGGTGACCACCAAGCTGACGGCGGCCGCAGCATCGGCTGGAAGGACGGTGCCCGTTGGGAACGGCGACTGGCCGGTGATGATTGCCGTGGATCAGGAGGGCGGCACCGTCGCACGACTGCGCGGCATGATGCCCGACCTGCCCGGCCTCATGGCGGCGGGAGCCGCGACCAACAAGTCGATGGTCCAGGAGACGTATGCGATTCAGGGCGCCCATATCGTCGCCCTGGGATTCAACACTGATTTCGCGCCCGACGCGGACGTCACTGCGGGGTTGAGCGACCCGGTAATCCGTACGCGGTCGGCGGGCTCGGACCCGCAAAATGTGGCTAGCACCGTAGACGCCGTGCTCGCGGGGTATACCGACGCGGGGCTCATCTCGACTGTGAAGCACTTTCCCGGTCACGGATCCGTTGATGTGGACTCTCATTTGGGGCTACCGGTGCAGTCCTTGACCGTTGCCGAGCTGGAGAAGCGGGACCTCATCCCGTTCGCGAGCGCAGTCGATGCTGGCGCGCCCGCGGTCATGTTGGGGCACATCGCGCTGGCCGAATGGGGCGGGGACGCGGCGTCGCTGTCTCCCGGTGCCTATACCTACCTACGCGAGCGTTTGGGGTTCACTGGGGTCGCGATTACGGACGCCATGAACATGGGCGCGATTGTGGACCACCACCAGCCGGGCGAGGCTACCGTGCTAGCGCTCGAGGCTGGCGCGGACATGGTGCTGATGCCGGCAGACACGGGCGCTGCCCTCCGGGCGATCGTCGCCGCCGTTGACGCGGGTGACCTACCGCGAGCGCGCTTAGACGAGGCGGCCGCGCGATCAATTCTGCTGATGCGATGGCAGGCGGGCCAAATTGCCGAGCCGATTCCGCTGGGCTCGGACGGTTACGCGCGCGACTTCGCTGCTCGATCTGCCACGATGGTGACGCCAAGTTGCCACGACACCGTTTTTACCGGAAAGTCGAGCAAGGTAACTATTAGTGGCGGCGCGGAGCACGAGCGCGCGGTACTCGCAAAGGCACTCGCAGCGTGGGGCGTCACCGCTGGCGACAAGTCGGAGCCAGGGGTCACTGTGCGTCTGGTTGGTAACTCGAGTAAGAGCGCCAGCGCGGACGTGGTGGTTTCCCTTGCGGGGCCTTGGGTATTGGACAAGGCGAGCGCGACCACTTACATCGAGCTGTACGGGCGCTCGGACGACGTGCTTGAGGGATTGGCCGACGTGCTGACGGCCAACACCGTGCCACAGTCAGCGTGGCCAGTGAAACTGGGGAACGTGCTGGGCGCCACATGCGAGTAGTAGTCCTCTACTGAGGGGTCAGTCGGGGGTGTGACCGAGCGGCTCAACAATGAGGGCCTGGTGGCGGCCCGCGATGCGCGTCAGGATGACCGTGGCGTGCGCGTCTCCGCGTAACCCCAGTTGCGGGCGCAGGCGTTCGGGCGTGATGTCGATTCCACGCTTCTTGATGTCGACGATGCCCACGTCGCGCTCACGTAAGACGGCGGCGAGGCGTTTGACCGAGTACGGCAGCGAGTCGAGCACGCGGTAGCCGCGCGCGAACGGCGTCGATACGGGCGCGTCGCACGCGAGGTACGCGATCAAGGGGTCGATCAGGTGGGCACCGAGTATTTTCGCGACCTCGCCGACGAGGCCTGCGCGGATCACGGCTCCATCCGCCTCGTAGATGTATTCGGCGAGCTCGCCAACAGGGGCGCGTTCGGTGTCGCCCGCAAGGTGGTGTGCCTCGCCGTTCGCGATCACCAGCGCGGTGTGACCGGCCGAGCTGGCTAGTTTGCCGCACCACAGCGCACACTCGACCACGGCGCCGTCAACGCTCACCCATTGCGCCTCGACGTCGCCGGGGATTACGTCGTGGTCGATTGCCGGTCCCACCTTGACGCCGAGCTCAGGGATGATGTGTCGCAGCGCGAGCACGTCATCGAGCGCAGGTGAGTAGTCCTTGGGGTCGTGGCGTCTCCCGCGGGCGTTACGGCGGGCCGGGTCCGCAAAGATCCCGTCGATGCCGACCTTGGTCACCGCGCCCGGAGTGTTCAGCGTCGCGATGGAGTCCGCGTGCACCACGCTCGTCTCCGGCCAGTGGCGCAGGTTGTGGTCGGCGATCAGCGCCGTCGCCTCGTCCAACTCGAACGCGACCACCGCGAGGCCCAGCGCGGAGGCGGCCATGGCATCGGCCCCGATGCCGGCGGTGAGGTCGGCGATCGCTAAGCAGCCGGCGTCGCGGAAGCGGGAGGCGTGCAGACCCGCCACGGCGAGGCGCGTGGCCTGCTCGAGGCCGTCCTGGGTGAAGAGCATGCCCGCGGCAAACTCGCCGAACTTGACCCGCGCGGCCGCGCGCAAGCGCGACTGAGTCATGGCTGCGGAGACGAGCGCCGCATCGGCCCCCGCCTTGCGAAGACCAGCGCCAAGGGTGAGGGCGTCGGCCTCCACGTAGGGCGGGAGCGAATCGATCATCGACAAGCCGTCGGCGCTGGTGATAAGGCGCGCGGTCGAGGGGTCCATGGCCTCATCGTTTCACGCTCAGCGAAGACCGAGCGAACAGTTAGCACTCGACGTGCCAGAGTGCTAAATTGGGCATGTCCCGCAAGGGGCGCGCGAAAAGTGCCGATGGCCTGACCCCCGCGACGGCGGGTCATGGGCAGTTCGTGTTTCATACGTTCCGTACACACAATCGATGGAAGGTGAGGTCCGCTATGTCGGTCTCTATCAAGCCTCTCGAGGACAAGGTTGTGGTCAAGTCGGCAGATGCCGAGAAGACCACCGCCTCTGGCCTCGTCATCCCGGACACCGCCAAGGAGAAGCCCCAAGAGGGCGAGGTCGTGGCAGTGGGACCGGGTCGCATTGACGACAATGGCAACCGCGTTCCCGTGGATGTCAACGTTGGCGACAAGGTGATTTACAGCAAGTACGGCGGCACCGAGATCAAGTACGCAGGTGAGGACTACCTCATCCTGTCGGCACGCGATCTGCTCGCAGTCGTCAACTAGTCATTGCCCGCTGACGCAATATGACTTCGGTCTGACAGCGCAGCACTGCAACACGAAGGCCCCGGAGCAATTGCTTCGGGGCCTTCGTGTTTGTCCTTTTCGCCGGTGTGGTGGGGTGCCCGCAGCAGCTGTGAAGGTTGCCAGCGGCGTTATTCCATTTCGCCAGTGCCGACCAACTTCTTGGGCTTGAGGCAAGTCAGCTAACTCGCCTTTTTGAGCCTGCCCGCCAGAATTCCATGGCGCTCGTCTTCGCTGAGCCCGCCCCACACCCCAAATGGCTCACGGGCATCAAGCGACCGCTCGCGGCATAACTGCAAGACCGGGCAACGCTCGCAGTAGCGCTTTGCGGCCTCGGCTCGCCTGCGTCGTGCGGCGCCGCGCTCGCCCTCAGGGTGGAAAAACAAATCGGTGTCAGCATCACGGCAGGCGCCAGCATACTGCCATTCCCACTGATCCTGCGTTGGCGCCGGTAACTTTGCGACCGAATCCATTTTCGTGCCCCCTGTGATGGTTCTTTGACCCGGCCCCGGGTCGGCATTGACCCGAGCACCGGTGAAATACAGCGATTCCGCATCCTGCTTTGTACACTCAATCTAATTCTGACAAACCGGCCAGTCAACCCCGTGACAACGAAGCGCCCGCCACTTCTCTTTGTACTCCCTCGCGGGTTCGTTGGCTAGCCCCATTTTGGGGGGCATCCAGGAACTTTGCGTTCGTTTGTGTCCCGATGTGTCGGTTGCGCAGACGCCGTGTGGGAGGGCCCGCGCGGGCCCGTAGACTTGAGCAATGGCTTCAGCAGAACGCGACCCCTTTGCACTGACCGGACTTACCTACGACGACGTGCTGCTGCTACCCGGGCAGAGCGACGTGATCCCCTCCCAGGTCGACACCACCACGCGCCTCACGCGCGAGATATCCATCCGCATCCCGTTGCTCAGCGCGGCCATGGACACGGTGACGGAGTCACGGATGGCCATCGCGATGGCGCGCATGGGCGGCATCGGCGTGTTGCACCGCAACCTATCTATTGCGGATCAGGCACACCAGGTTGAGATCGTGAAGCGCTCCGAGTCCGGCATGATCACCGATCCCGTGACCGTGGGCCCCGGTGCGACCCTCGCAGAACTTGACGAGCTATGCAGCAAGTACCGTGTCTCGGGCCTGCCCGTCGTGGACGACGCGAACACGCTGCTCGGCATCATTACCAACCGCGACCTGCGCTTTGTCAACCACTCTGAGTTCGCAACTCTCTACGTGCAGGACATCATGACGCCGATGCCGCTCGTTACTGGCCCGGAGGGCATCGGCAATGCTCAGGCGGCCGAGTTGCTTGCCAAGCACAAGGTAGAGAAGTTGCCGCTTGTCGACGGCGATGGCCGGCTCACGGGACTCATCACCGTCAAGGACTTTGTCAAGACCGAGAAGTACCCCAAGGCGACCAAGGACGGCGAAGGCCGCCTCCGGGTCGCCGCGGCCGTAGGTTTCTTCGGTGACGCCTGGGAGCGTGCTACCGCGCTGGTCGACGCTCGCGTGGACGCGCTTGTCGTGGACACCGCCCACGGTCACGCGCAGGCCATGATCGACATGATCCGCCGGCTCAAGGCAGACCCTGCTACCGCTCACGTGCAGGTCATTGGCGGCAATGTCGCGACCCGCGAGGGCGCCCAGGCGCTCGTGGATGCGGGCGTCGACGCCGTCAAGGTGGGTGTGGGCCCCGGCTCCATCTGCACCACGCGCGTCGTGGCGGGGGTGGGCGTGCCGCAGATCACAGCGGTGTACGAGGCCTCCAAGGCCGCGAACCCCGCTGGTGTGCCTGTGATCGCGGATGGCGGGCTGCAGTTCTCCGGAGATATCGCCAAGGCGCTCGTCGCCGGCGCGGAGTCCGTGATGTTGGGCTCGCTCTTCGCAGGTTGCTCCGAGGCGCCGGGGGATCTGGTGCTTGTGAACGGTAAGCAATTCAAGAGCTACCGCGGCATGGGCTCCATGGGAGCGATGGCGTCGCGCGGACGTGTCAGCTACTCCAAGGACCGCTACTTTCAGTCAGATGCGCCCAGCGACGACGACATCATCCCCGAGGGCATCGAGGGTCGGGTGCCATTCAAGGGCTCGGTCGAAAACGTGGGTCGTCAACTAGTCGGCGGGCTGGGCCAGTCGATGTTCTATGTGGGCGCGCACACCATTCCCGAACTGCGCGAGCGGGGAAAGTTCGTGCGCATCACCCCCGCGGGCCTCAAGGAAAGCCACCCGCACGACGTCCAGATCACGGTCGAGGCTCCCAACTACGCCGGCAAAAAGTGATCGGCGACCGTTCTCACCCGTAGTTTTGGAGTTCGTCGTGAAAAGTCAGCCGCGGAACCCTTGGTTTGGTCTCAGCGCTCGGTGGGCGGCCCCGCGATGACGACGGATCCCTCGCCGCAGTTCGATGCCGACGACGCTGCTATCGTCTCGATCCGTCAGCTAGGCGATGACCTTTCGCGTTTCATGCTGAACTACCGCTTTGCGCTCGACGAGATGGAGACCAAACTCAACATCCTTAAGCGCGAGTTTGAGCACCTGCACGACTACAGCCCCATCGAGCACGTGAAGTCTCGACTCAAGTCCGTCGACAGCATCGTCGCGAAGGTCCGGCGTACCGGCGGGGACATGGCCCCCGAATCGATCCGTGAGACGGTGCGCGACATCGCCGGCGTCAGGGTGGTCTGCAGCTTTGTGTCAGACGCCTACGCCGTGGCGGAGATGGTGATCGCGCAGGCTGATATCACGGTGATCCAGATTAAGGACTACATCGCGACCCCTAAGCCAAACGGCTACAAGAGCTTGCACCTTGTCGTGACCGTCCCGATTTTTCTCTCAGGTTCGGTCGAGAACATGTACGTGGAGCTGCAGATCCGCACCGTCGCGATGGACTTCTGGGCCAGCCTCGAACATAAGATTTATTTCAAGTATCACCAGGAGGTCCCCGCGAGTCTGTTGAAGGAGCTCGCCGATGCGGCGGCCGTCGCTAACATGTTGGACGACAAGATGCAGCGGATCCACGCTGAGGTGCGCGCGCTAGCGCCCCGCGAGAGTAATGGCGCATGACCGATGCTTGCGTCGGCGCTCACCCCCCGTCGCGAGAGTGTGGCTGGCGCACGCGTAACCACCTGGCAGAGTAGACCTCGTGGATCTCACCTGGCAGACGCTCGTCGTGCTCGGAATCGTCGCGCTCGCTGCCGGATTCTTGGACACGCTGGCCGGCGGCGGCGGATTGTTGACCGTGCCCGCACTCTTATTGGCGGGCCTGCCCCCGTTGCAGGCGCTCGGCACCAACAAGCTACAGGGCGCGTTTGGTACCGGAATGGCGACTTACCAGGTAATTCGCAAAAAGCGCGTCCACTGGCGGGATGTACGATGGCCGATGCTGTGGGCGTTCCTCGGGTCGGTTGCCGGGTCCATAGGCGTCCAGTTCCTCGCCGCGGATTCACTGACGGTGATCATCCCGATCGTGCTCGCGGTGATCGCCGCGTACTTCCTGTTTGTGCCCAAGTCGCACGTGCCCCCGCCCGAGCCGCGCATGTCTGACCCCACGTATGAGGCGACGGTAGTTCCGGTCATCGGCGCCTACGACGGAGCCTTCGGGCCCGGGACTGGATCGCTCTACGCGTTGACTGGGGTCGCGCTGCGCGCCAAGCCGCTCATCCAGTCAACCGCGATCGCCAAGACGCTCAACTTCGCGACCAATGTCGCGTCGTTACTGGTCTTCGCGTTTGCGGGGCAGATGCTCTGGGCGGTCGGCGCAGCAATGATTGTGGGCCAACTCATTGGGGCGTACGCCGGATCCCACGTGCTGTTCAGGGTCAAGCCCGTGGTGCTGCGCGTACTGATCGTGGTGGTGTCGCTCACCATGCTGGCGCGCATACTAATCGGCTAGCGAAAACCCGGCCCCACTGTGTCCCTGGCCTCTACGATGAGGTCGCGCAGTGCATCGTCGAACTGGGCTGGCTCGCGCAACGTAACTCGGTGCATCGTCACGCGTTTTGACGTGGCGAAGGCTGTCCGCAGCATGGGGTGGGCGGCCTCGCGCAGTAGTTCCACGCCTACCTCGAGGTAGTGGCTCTTCGCGTAGGCGGACGTGAAAATGCGAGTGACTGCGTACTGCACCTCAGCGCTATGCACGCGCTCTTCCGAACCTTCCAAGCCTCGACAAAATTTCCTGAATACCGTGAACACCACCAAGTCCTGGGCGGACAATCCCTCCGTGAGCTTCGCCCAGGTGGACCGCACCATCAGGGGTATAGGCCGCGAAGTTCGTGAGCCTCCACCACTCGCTGTACCGCCAGTGCGGTGGCTGCTTGGCGGTAGGTCAGCCGATGCAGGCTGGCGTACTCGATGACCGAATACCACGCGCGTGTCATGCGCTCCTCGAGTCGCTCATTTACCTCGGACTCGCGCCATTGATATGCCTGATTGGCCTGAACCCACTCGAAGTAAGACACGATTACGCCGCCGGCGTTGGCAAGGATGTCTGGCACCACCAGCACTCCCCGGTCATGCAGAATCTCGTCCGCCTCGTTCGTGGTGGGGCCGTTTGCGCCCTCAACCACGATGCCCGCGCGGATGTCGTGAGCGTTGTCGGCGGTGATGACCCCCTCAAGTGCTGCGGGGATCAGTGCGTCCACCTCCGCTGTGAGCAGATCCGCGGGATCCAGGTCCTCGGCGCCGTCGAACCCCGCGACGCTCCCGGTGGCATCGACGTGCGCTCCCAGCGCCGAGATGCTGATTCCGTTGCCATTGAAGATGGCGCCATCGACGTCGCTGACCGCCTGGATGGCGACTCCCGCATCGTGCAGGAATCGCGCTGCGTCGCGGCCGACCTTTCCAAAGCCTTGCACCGCGGCCGATGCCTGGGTCGGGTCGATGCCGCAGCTCGCCATGGCCATGAGGGCAACGTGCGAGACGCCTCGCGACGTAGCGCTTGCGCGGCCCAGCGAGCCACCTAGGCTGATCGGCTTTCCCGTGACGACGCCGGGGACCGTGTGGCCCTGAGCCGACGAGTACGTGTCCATGATCCACGCCATGGTCTGTTCGTCGGTGCCCATATCAGGCGCTGGGATGTCGACGTCTGGCCCGATGATGGGCAGAATTTCCGACGTGTAGCGCCGCGTCACTCGCTCGAGTTCCGCCTTGCTATGGTCGCGTGGCTCGAATGCCACGCCACCCTTGGCGCCGCCGTAGGGGACGTCCACGAGCGCGCACTTCCAAGTCATCCACATCGCGAGCGCCCGAATCTCGTCGATGTCGACCGACGGACTGTAACGCAGGCCGCCCTTGGCAGGGCCGCGAGAGAAGTTGTGTTGCACACGATAGCCCGAGTACACGACGGTGGACCCGTCGTCGCGGCGTAGCGGCACGCTCACCATCAGCTCGCGTCTGGGCTGTGCCAGCATCGCGTGAGCCCCGGGACTGATTCCGAGGTGCTGTGCGGCACCGTCGAGTTGAGCAAGCGCATCGGTCAGCGGGCTGGTGGATTCTAGGGGCGGTTCCTGCGCGTTCATCAGCACCTCATTGCGTTGCGCTCGACTTTAGGCCTGTACCACTCGACCATAACGCCTATGCGTAACCGGGAGCGCGGCCGACTTTCTCAGTTTGGCCAATACCACCTGGTCACACCGGCCACGACGGGGAGGGAAGGTCGTCGACCGTGCCCTTAGAGGTGAGCCAAGCGGAAAACTCGGTGGCCCACTTGCGGTGGGCCTCGACCTGCTGGTCGTGTAGATCCGGCAGTGCGACTGAGCCAAGCTCGGGATACTTGACTGCGATCGCCTGGATTACGTCGAGCGTGGCCAGCACGTCCGCATCCGCGGCATGCAGGTCGTCGGCCACGACGGGAACGCCGTACACCTCGCACATGTTGATGAGCCTGCGCTTACCCCGACGCCAGCGGTCCAGGTGCCTGTCGAGCACCAGCGGATCGACGACCGGTCGAATGTCGTCCGTTTCCAGGCGTGAGACGAGCGACGGCAAGCCGTGCCGGGCGAGCTCGGCCTCAAGAATGGTGATGTCGAATTGCGCGTTGAAGGCCACCAGCGGGAAGCCCGCAGAGAGCGCCCCGGCGAGGACGCCGGCAATCTCTTCCAGAGCATCGGCCGGCGCTTGGCCCTCGGACTGCACCATGGCATCGGTGATTCCATGTATGGCGGTGGCGCCAGCTGGGATGGAAACGCCCGGATCGATCAGCCACGTCCGGGTGCTGACCGAGGCCTTAGGGCCGCGTCCGGTGCGCGTGATGAGCGCTGCGGTCACGATGCGGTCGGTTGCGGTGGACACGCCCGTGGTCTCGGTGTCGAATCCCACCATGGTCTGCTCTAGCCAAGTCATGGTCACACTCTGCCACCGGTCACTGACAGCGAGGGCGAGGCGCGGCGAACGGGGTGGCC
>Ga0314772_1000682_pt1 | contig 17467 bp, 17 predicted proteins | sample MetaGCBIW2018_FD_204520 | JGI IMG/M metagenome (GOLD analysis project Ga0314772, IMG submission 204520) | Cryopeg brine microbial communities from Beaufort Sea near Barrow, Alaska, United States - CBIW 2018 | ecosystem: Environmental > Aquatic > Marine > Coastal | place: USA: Alaska | collected... | reverse complement strand
CAGCATGGCCTCTTCTCGTTCCATGCTTCCCATCCTTGCACGTCCGTGCAGATGTCCTGCGCGGTTGGTCACCTCGGATAAGTGTCGTACTACGCTGCTGATAAGTGAATCAATCGACTGATTCCCTTCGCATTCTGCGCAACTCCTAGAAGACAGGAACGAGAGATCATGGCCGATCAAACCCTCACACGAGCAACTCGCGACAAGGCGATCCAGCGTCTTGTCGACAGTGTAGAACCGGGCCGTGAGCTTGATGTGCTTGTTATCGGTGGTGGAATTACCGGCGCAGGAATTGCCTTGGATGCCGCAACACGCGGTCTTGATACCGTCGTCGTAGAAGCCCAAGACTGGGCAGCAGGCTCCTCTAGTCGCTCCAGCAAACTGATCCACGGCGGACTGCGCTACCTGCAGATGCTTGACTTCAAGCTCGTGCACGAAGCCCTCACCGAGCGCGACCTTCTCCTCAACACTGTGGCCCCGCACCTCGTCCGTCCGCTGCCGTTCCTCTATCCGCTGCGTCACCGCGTGTGGGAGCGTGCCTTCGTTGGTGCCGGAATCGCACTCTATGACTTCCTCGCAACGGTCAGCACCGGCAAGGCCAAGGGAAAGCGAAGTGTCCCGTGGCACCGGCACATGTCCCGCAAGCAGCTCGCTGCCCGCTTCCCAGGACTCTCCAAAGATGCCGCTGTCGGCGCTATCGAGTACTGGGATGCCAACGTAGATGACGCACGTTACGTCGTCAGCGTTGTTCGCACCGCTCACGCACACGGCGCGCGTGCGGCCAGCCGCATCCAGGTTGTAGAAATCACCAAGAACGACGACGGCGTCGTCAACGGCGCCGTTCTGGCTGACCTCGAGACTGGCGAAACGTTCCCGGTGCGTGCCACGGCGGTCATCAACTCGACAGGTGTCTGGACCGGTGAAACCCAGGCCCTCGCGAACGAAAGTGGTGGCCTGAAAGTTCTCGCATCAAAGGGCATCCACATTGTGGTTCCGCGCGAGCGCATTACCGGCGAAGCAGGCCTCATCTTGCAGACCTCAAAGAGTGTCCTCTTTGTGATTCCGTGGTCGCGCTACTGGATCATTGGTACCACTGACACCCCGTGGAAGCAGAACCTGCTCAACCCCGCAGCCACAGCAGACGACATCGACTACGTCATTGCAGAAGCAAATGAGGTGCTCGCCGACCCCATCGATCGTTCTGACATAGTCGGCACCTGGGCAGGACTTCGCCCGCTGCTGCAGCCGGGCACGATGGAGGGCACCAACTCAGCCAAGGTGTCCCGCGAGCACACCGTTGCGTCGCCCATTCCCGGTCTCACCGTCATCGCCGGTGGAAAGTTCACCACCTACCGGGTGATGGCGAAAGACGCTGTCGACTTTGCTCTCGGCAAGGACGCCGCCAACGCGAACCCGTCAACGACGGCATCCATTGGTCTGGTGGGAGCGGAAGGCCTCGATGAGGCTCGCGACAACACGCGCGCCCTGAGCGAGCGCTTCGGATGGAGTGAGCAATTGATCGATCACTTGCTGCACCGCTACGGCGCGAACATCTCAGAAATCGTGGCAATCGCCGACGCTGACCCCGCCATGGCGCAACCGTTGACGCACGCTTCCGCCTACCTACGTGCGGAGATTGCGTACGCGATCACCCACGAGGGTGCACTGCACCTTGAGGACATCATGGTTCGCCGTACGCGGATCAACTATGAGTACATCAATCAGGGTGCGGCGTCCGTGCCGGAGGTTTCGGAAATTGCCGCGATGCTTCTCGGATGGGATGACAAGACCACCGCCCACGAAGTTGCCGTCTACCACCAGATGGCAGCTGCTGTAGAGGCTGCCTCGCAAACTCGCGATGACGAAAGCGCATCAGAGGTTCGGGAGGCTGCACCCCAGATCGTGCCGCTTGTGGTCCCCACGAATATTCCAGAGAGCACGCAGCCCGCAGAGAGCTAGGTGGCTAACGCTGCAGACCCGCGTGGTCAGGCTGTCCGCCGAATGGCGGTCTTGGCCGCCACCATCGTGGAATAGCGGATGCGCGACTACGGTTTTGGCTAGTAGCGCGATCAGCGTCTCAGCGAAAGGGAGCTCGTGAATCAGCAGGTTCAGTTTGGACTCGGCACATTTGGCGATGTCACGGTAGACGAGAGCGGAACGCCGCTGAGTCAGGCCCAGGTCATCCGCAATGTTGTTGCCGAAGGCGTGCTGGCCGACAAGCTTGGTATTGACTACTTCGGTGTTGGCGAGCATCACCGCGATGACTTCGCGATCACTGCTCCCGAAACGGTGCTTGCTGCGCTCGCCGTCGCGACCGAGAACATTCACTTGGGTTCGGCGGTTACTGTCTTGAGCTCCGACGACCCGGTTCGTGTGTATGAGCGGTTCGCGACTGTCGATGCGCTCTCGAACGGTCGAGCTGAGATCATCTTGGGCCGTGGTTCGTTCACCGAGTCTTTCCCCCTCTTTGGCTACAACCTGGCTGACTACGAAACCCTGTTTTCTGAGAAGCTCGACCTCTTTTCCGAGCTCATCAAAGAGGAACCCGTTACCTGGAAGGGCACTCTTCGTGCCTCGCTGAACGATCAAGAAGTCTTCCCGCGCACCGAGTCCGGCAAGCTCAACACCTGGATTGGTGTTGGAGGAAGCCCAGAGTCTGTCGTGCGCGCCGCCCGCTACGGGATGCCACTAGTGCTCGCCATCATCGGCGGCCAGCCAGAACGTTTTGCTCCCTATGCAGAACTCTTCCACCGCGCACTTGCCGAGTTGGGCCAGCCCGACCTGCCGATCGCTGTGCATTCGCCCGGGTACATCACCGACTCGGATGACAACGTCGTCGAAGAACTCTGGCCGCACTACCGCGTGATGCGTGACCGTATCGGTCGCGAACGAGGGTGGCCGGCATCCACGGAAGAAGAATTCTTGGGTGAGGTGCAGCACGGGTCGATGTACGCCGGATCGCCAGAGACCGTCGCGCAGAAGATGGCGAAAACCATCTCTGCGCTCGGTATCCAGCGATTCGACATGAAGTACAGTGCTGGCACCCTGCCGCACGAGCGCATGATGCGCAGTATTGAGTTGTACGGCACTCAGGTGATTCCGCGAGTGCGGGAGCTGTTGGCCGAAGGCGCCTAGCGGCTCTTTGTAGCCTTAGCTGTTGGCGTAGCAACCTCGCCAGAGGAAGCCTGCGCGGCGCGGCGTGAGCGACGTTTGGCGCGCACGATCAGCACGATGATTCCGGCGATGATCGCGGCGAAGACGAGCCACGGTACGAGCACGCCCAATGCGACAAGAACGCCAGCGAAGAATGCCACGAAACTGTTCCAGCCGGTAATAATGCCGGCGAAGAAGTCGTCAGGTTCAACGCTGGGGGCATCCGCGACGGAAACAAGATTCAGCGTGAGCGTCGACATTGCAACCTGGTCGTCAAAGTAGCGCTTCTGCGACTTCAGGCTTTCGAGTTCGCCCTGGCGGCTAGAAATCGCGGTCTCCAACTGGATGAGCGTTTCGGTGTCCTCGGCCTTGGTCAACAATGCCAAGAGGCGCTCAACTGACGCATCGAGGGCCGTAATTCGCGCTTCAAGGTCGCGCGACTGCATCGTCACGTCGACCGAATTGATGGAGACCTCTTGTAGCGTGCCGAGTTCCTTGAATTTGTCGAGGGTCGCCGTGAGCTCGGATGCGGGAATGCGCAGAGTCAACGTTGAACTGCCGCGGTCGCCATCGCGCGGAGCGTATTGGCTTCGACCGTCTACGCGCCCGCCAACCGACTCGGTAATGCGAATCGCGTCTGAGCTCGCGTCCTCCGGGCTCGTGACGGTCACCGACATGAACCCGGTGGTGATTACTTCACGACTCGTCTCCGCGATCCCCGTGTCATAGGCTATTCCGCCGTCGATCAGGCTGTCTGCCGTGCCGGATCGACCGTCCGCAGCTTCCTCGACGAGCGTCACTTGCGGCTCGCCGGGAGCCATCTCGCTAACCCCTGCCGAACATCCGGCAAGAGTGAGCGTTGAAAGAGCCAGTGCTGTGGTGATGAATAGTGTGCGCCTCATGATTTCACCGTAGAACTCCACCACCAGAAGAACTACCCAACGTTTGTGACTTTTCGGGCGTCACCTTCGCGGCGGGTGGGATAGTAGGGCTATGGGTTTCTGGGGAACGCTTCGACGTTGGCTTCGCCCGTCGAGAACGCCCGTGCTGAACATCGTCGCGGATGAGGGCGACGGCCCCGTGATTATCTTTATCCACGGGATCGCCTCATCCTCGGCGACCTACGCGCGAGTCACCCCGCAGCTTTCTGATAACTACCGCTGCATCTCGTTTGATTTGCTGGGCTTTGGTGATTCCCCGAGCCCGGAGGACTCGACATTCACGATCGAAGAACACGTCAAGTCGATCAGTTCAACTATTCATTCGCTAAAGCTGGATGCTCCGTTTATCTTGGTGGGGCACTCCCTTGGCAGCCTTTTGGCTGCACGGTATGCGGCGAGCCATCCGAGCAGGGTGAGTCGTTTGGTGCTCGTCAGTCCTCCGGTCTATGTGCCGGCGAAACAGATCGGGGACCCACTGGTGCGAGCACGCGTTGGCGCCTACATGCGTGCCTACGAGTTCTTGCGCACGAACAAAGAGTTCACGATGGCGACGGCAGACACGCTCCGCAGGCTTTTTCAGCTCGACGAGATCCTGGATCTCTCGGAACACAACTGGCGAGCGTTCGTTTTGAGTCTGCAGAATTGCATCGAAACTCAAACCACGATCAGCGACATTGCCGCTGTCCGGGTGCCGATCGACGTGGTCTATGGTTCGCTCGACCAGTTCATTGCCCCGGGCACCATGCGCATCATCGAACAAATGCGACATGTCACGATGCACCGAGTTGAAGCAAACGACCACCTCGTGCGCAAACGCTTAGCCCAACGGTTGGTGAGTGTGATCACCGCGGGCCGCGCGGTTGCTGAGAAGAATGCATAACGCGGAATAACTGCCGATGGCCATGGTTGCAGCCCACATGACCAAACTTATGATTGTTGTTGCAAGTGTTCGTCCCGGCCGTGTAGGCCTCCCCATCGCCAAGTGGGTTGACGAGGTAGCGCAGGCGAACGGCGACTTCGAGATCGACTTTGCTGACCTCGCCGAGATCAATTTGCCCTTCATGGACGAGCCAGGTCACCCCGCTGCTCGCCAGTACACAAAGCCGCACACCATCGCCTGGAGCGAGCGAGTGGATGCCGCAGACGCCTTCATCTTCGTCACCCCCCGAATACAACCACAGCTTCTCGCCAGCGCTTAAGAACGCAATGGACTTCCTCAAGCAAGAGTGGGACAACAAGCCCGTCGGCTTCGTCAGCTATGGCGCATCCGCAGCAGGCACTCGCGGCGTTGCCGCCCTCGACTCAGTGCTTGGCTTCATGGGCATGCGCAAGGTCAGCCCCAGTGTTGACATCAGCGCCGTCTGGACCCGCGTTGTCGACCACAAATTCCTTGCCGAAGAGCGCGAAGTTGAGACGCTCAACGCTCAACTCGCTCAGCTCACGTCCTACTCGGAGTTGTTCGCGAGCGTTCGCTAACCATCGTTCCACCGTGTAGCGCCAGAGGGCGACCGCGGCCTGCTACACCCGCACGACTGAGGAGTAGCGTGGGTTCTGACGTAGGGAGCGAATATGCCCGAGCAGCTCACGGCAACCGTATGCATCGCGGGCGGTGGTCCCGCCGGAACCGTGGCTGGCCTCATCCTCGCCAGCGCAGGAGTTGACGTCGTCGTGCTCGAGAAGCACGCTGACTTCTTGCGTGACTTTCGGGGCGACACCGTTCACCCGTCGACGCTGAACCTGCTCGATCAGTTGGGCTTGGGCGACGAAGTGAAAGCCATTGACCACACTGAACTGTCAGTGCTTGATGCAGTCATTGATGGCATCCGAGTGCACGCCGTCGACTTCACCTCCCTGCCGGCGCCGCACCGTTACGTCACCCTCATGCCGCAGTGGGATTTGCTAACGCTTCTGGTTGATGAGGCGCGCAAGCAGCCGACATTCCGGTTGGTGCTGGAGGCGAATGTTAATTCGGTAATTCAGGAAAATGGTCGAGCGGTCGGGGTTGACGCGACGACACCGGACGGCCCGCTGCGAGTAAACGCGGCGTTGACGGTGGCGGCCGACGGCCGTGATTCTGCCGTGCGCGACTCCCTTGGGCTCGTGCCCTCAGACTACGGTGTGCCCATTGATGCGCTGTGGTTTCGGGTGCCGCGACCGACGAAAACAATGAGGGATACGCTCGCAAATCTCAGGGACGGTTCCGCGCTCGTGACGATTCCGCGCCCCGGCTACTTTCAGTGTGGGCTACTCATTCGCAAAGGCACTTTTCCTGAGTTTCAGAAGGCAGGCATCCAAGCGTTCCGCGACAAGATTGCAAGCACAGCACCCCGCCTTGCCGAAGTCACGGACGAGATTGGCAGCTTCGATGACGTGAAGCTGCTGTCGGTGCAGATCAATCGCCTCCACGAATGGTCGGTGCCGGGAGCGATGTGCATTGGTGATGCCGCCCACGCAATGTCGCCCGCGTTCGGCGTCGGCATCAACTACGCCATCCAAGATGCGGTCGCCCTTGCGAACAAACTTGTGCCGGTGCTCCGCCAGCAAGGAGTGGATGCCGCCGCCATCGATGCGGTCTCGAGCGCCGTGCAGCGCCGCCGGGCACTGCCCACCGCGCTCATGCAGCGCATGCAACGCGTCGCGCACCGGCTGATCGATAGTGCGACGAGTCGCGTCGTCATCCACAATCCACCGACGCCGCGGGAACGGTTCGTCATTGCGGTGCTGCTGCCGCGCATCCGCCCCATATTGGCTCGGATTGTCGGCTACGGCTACGGCTTTCGGCCCGAGCGCATCGCGCGCGGAATATTGAAGCTGCCCCGCTAGTAGGTTTCGAGCACCGTCGTCACGGCCCATACGACGCTGGCGCCGATGAGGGCGCTGAACAGCAGGAGCCACACGATCGACGGGATTCCGGTGCGCTTAAACAGCAGGTAAGCATCAGAAGTGCTCAGCTGCTCACGACGGCGGGTGTGTACGCCGACGACGGTAGCGAGGCCGCGCACGCTACCCACGAGGAGTGCGATTGCGATCGCCAAGAGAACGTAGCTCTGTTGCTCCGGGGTTGCCCATAGCCAGAGGGCTGCGCTCGCCGCCGCCGAAATCGCGACAACGAGGAATCCGAACAGGTTGCGGATTACCAGCAGGGTGAGCACGAGGATCGCTCCTCCGACGAAGAGCGCAATGGCCGTGTAGCCCTGGGTGACGCACCACAACTGGATGGCTCCGACGATGGCGGGAGCGGGGTAACCGAGTGAGCCACTGATTGCTGAACCGAGCTTGCCGCGCCCGCTACTGACCGCTTCGCCCGAGTGATTCATGCGGATCTTCATTCCGTGCACGAAGCGCCCGGTCAGGATCGCGCCGATCGCGTGCCCCAACTCGTGGACGAGCGTTGTGAAGAGTCCGAACCACTTCCAGATCGGCTGCGGGATGCTCAGCACGGCGGCAGCGACGATCACAATGAGCAGGGTGGGCGAAATCTCGACCGGTGTTGTGCGGGCAAGAGAGTCGAGAAAATCTTCCATCTACGTATTCTCTCATCTGAATACATACTCCTACGGCGCTCAAAGGTCGCTCATAGGAAGCACATAGAGTTCTTCGGCTCAATAGTCATTAGCAACTCTTCGCACCAACCTTGGAGCTACACCTTGACTCAACTCACCATGATCGCCCTTGACCTCGTCGCTATCGGGCTGCTCACTTTCGCGCTCTACTTTGCGCGTCACCGTCGCCGAGATCTTCTCGTTGCGTACCTCATCGTGAATGTTGGAGTTATGGCCGTAACCGTCATGCTCGCCGACAGCACCGTTGGGGTTGGGTTGGGCCTCGGCCTGTTCGGGGTGCTCTCGATCATCCGATTGCGTTCATCTGAAATCGCGCAGCACGAAGTCGCGTACTATTTCGCATCGCTCGCACTCGGACTCATCGCCGGGCTTGGCGCTGCCGGGCTCGCAAGCGAAACCACCTCGGTTATCTCCTCGCTTATCGCGCCAGCGCTCATGACACTCATCATTCTCGTCATGGCCTTCGGCGATCACCCCAGACTGTTCCGGGCCTACCGCCAGCAGTCGATCACGCTGGATGCCGCGATTCCAGACGAGACCACGCTCCACACTCGCCTCGAGGACCTCCTCGGCGCACGAGTGCACTCCCTCACGATCATCAAACTCGACCTCGTCAACGACACCACGGTGGTGGATGTTCGCTACCGACTTACCGGCCGGGCGCCTGTCTCGGGTGTCGACGGCACCGTCCCGACCGAGCGCACCGCACCAACCAACGAGATCGGCACCCTAGAAGGAGCACAACGATGAACGCACCACCAGCTCTCAGAGCCGACGGCGTCAGTACCAGTGCCTTCACCCCATCGACAGACCACCTCGGCACGATTTCGCTCGACGAATTGGCGGAGCGCGCTTCGCTGCTGACGCGAGTCGACCGCAAGTACCTGGTTCCGGCATCCGACCTCGAGGCTATCCTCGCTGAGCTCGACGGCCAGGCGCGGGTGCTGGAAATCGATGGGCAACAGCACTTCGACTATGAGTCTGTCTACTTCGATACCCCGGATGCCGCGAGCTACCTGTTGGCCGCGCATCCGCGTCGCCGCCGTTTCAAGGCGCGCACTCGCAGCTATCTCGATTCGGGGGAATGCTACCTCGAGGTGAAGACGAAGGGTTCGCGCGGAACGACGGCAAAGCAACGATTGCCGTATAGCTTCGATGAGCGCACCACGCTCACTCCGGCCGGCCGCGAGTACATCACAGAGTTGCTTGAAGAGGCAGCGGTTGCCAATGTTCAGACCTCGCAACTTGGTCCTGTGCTGACAACCCGCTACACGCGCACAACACTGTTTGTTCCGGCCAGCGGGAGTCGCTGCACGATCGATAGTTCGCTTGCTTGGCAGCGCAACGATGATGAGTTGAATCTCGACGGGACCGTGATTGTGGAGACCAAGTCGGCAGGTCAGGCCAGCGAAGTCGACCGAATTCTGTGGCGGATGGGGCACCGGCCCGCTCGTATCTCCAAGTTCGGAACGGGGCTCGCAGCCCTTCGACCCGAGCTCCCCAACAATCGGTGGGCGCGCGTGCTTCGCCGCCACTTTGCCCCAGCGCTCGAGGCGCAGACCGCCATCCCGGCCTTCGCCTAGAGTCGGCGGCGTTTGTCGCGGCTGCTCGGATTGTCTGGCGTGCTTGGGTTGTCGTGCGTACAAACTTCGGCACGGGGCGGCGTAACGTTGCCCCATGGACATTCGCACTCTCGGCCGCACAGGCCGCTCTGTTTCGGCAATCGGCCTCGGCACTTGGCAGCTTGGCGCCGACTGGGGTGACGTCAGTGAAGCGGATGCCCGTGGCGTGCTCGACACTGCCGTCGATGGTGGAGTCACCTTCTTCGATACCGCCGACGTGTACGGTGACGGCCGCAGTGAATCGCTCATCGGTCGCTACCTTGCCGACCGCCAGGAGCTCGACATCACTGTTGCGACCAAGATGGGCCGTCGTGCAGAGCAGGATGCCGCACACTTCACCCTCGCGAACTTTCGTGAATGGACTGACCGGTCGCGCCGTAATCTCGGCACCGACACTCTCGACCTCGTGCAGCTGCACTGCCCACCCACGGCTGTGCTCAGCATGGATTCCGTCTTCGACGACCTCGACACGCTCGTCGCCGACGGTGCCATCGCCGCCTACGGCGTGAGTGTTGAGACTGCGGATGAGGCGCTCGCCGCCATCGCCAGACCCAACGTTGCCAGCGTGCAGATCATCCTCAACGCGTTCCGCCTCAAACCGCTGGATGCGGTGCTTCCAGCGGCGCTCGATGCTGGCGTCGGAATCATCGCTCGTGTGCCACTCGCCTCGGGCCTGCTCAGCGGCAAGTACCGCGCCGACACTACGTTCGCCGAAAACGACCACCGTACCTATAACCGAAACGGTGAAGCCTTTGATGTGGGGGAGACCTTCTCTGGCGTCGATTTTGAGACCGGTGTTGCGGCCGCTCAAGAGTTCGCTGCGCTGCTTGCAGCCGAACCCGCGGTTGCCGATTTCTCGACCCCGCAGGTTGCTCTGGCCTGGGTTGCCCAGCAGCCCGGCGTGAGCGCGGTGATTCCAGGGGCACGCAACATTGCTCAGGCGCAGTCCAATGCGGCGGCCGGAGACGTGCCAGCACTGAGCGACGGTTTCATGGCCGGTGTGCGCGAGATTTACGACCGCCACTTCCGTTCCGCTGTGCATCCACGCTGGTAGGGATCAGCGCGGGCTAGCTACTGACGGAGTGTGCTGATCGGTTCAGTGTCGGGGATCGGGCTGGCGTCTTTGCCACGCAGGTCAGGGTGCCAGCCGCGCAGCAGCGTCGGTACGATGACACCAAGTGCGGCGATGATGGCGGCAGCCCAGAATCCACCAATCGGACCGTGGGCGTCGATCAGGAACCCTGCGACAGCAGAGCCGAGGGCTGCACCGATCAGTTGACCGGTGCCCACCCATCCATACGCCTCAGCGGTATCGCTGAACTTGACGCTCGCGGAGACGATCGCGAAGATTACGGCGAAAGCCGGGGCAATGCCGACACCGGCAATGAGCAGTACAACGGCGAGCCACCAGAATTCGAGGTTCACGACCGTCAAAGCCAAGCCGACAAACACAATCAACATGCGACGGGCGAGAGCCCACGGCCCAATCGACAGGTGACCGAGGAACAGGCCGCCAAATAGTGAGCCGACGGCGAAGATGCCGAGTGCGAAACCTGCCTGCGGACCATCGTGTCCGAACACCGAAACAACGGATGCTTCTACCGCAGCGGCCGCGCCAACCAGCAGGAAGCCAGTGATGGTGGCCAGCATGACGGGTCGGCGGCGCAGCACGGTGCCGAAGGATCGTTTGCTGCGCGGGATGCGCACCTGCCCGACTTCGGGGCTTGCGATGAACCACGCGCCACCGCCGAGCAGGAATGCTCCAGCAACCACAATCGCCGTGGTTGTAGAAATTTGGATGGCGAGGAAGGTGGCGGCAACGGGGCCGGCAACCCAAATGATTTCTTGGGCGGATGCATCTAGTGAGAACAGTGGGGTCAGCTGCTTTGAGTTGACCATTTTGGGATAAATTGTGCGCACCGCTGGTTGAACTGGCGGGTTGCTGAGCCCCGCGATGAGGCCAACGACCATGAACATGCCAACGCTGAGGGGGACGAGGGCGATAGTGAAGACTGCGGCTGCGGAGACAATGAGGGTGAGGATGAGCACTTTGCGCATTCCCCAAATGCCCATCCAGCGGCTGGTGAGGGGTCCGGCGACACCTTGGCCGATACTCGTTGCGGCGAGAACGAGGCCGGCAGCGCCATAAGAATTATGGATCTGTTCAACGTGAAGCAGGATCGCCAAAGACAGCATGCCGCCAGGCAGGCGTGCGGTTAGTTGGGCCGCGATAATCCTGGCAATGCCCGGAGTTTTCAACAGGTCAATGTATGCATTCACGAGATCTCCAGCTTAGCGGCCAAAGAGGGGCGAATTTCCGGGGGTTTTCAGTGTCGGAGGCTCACCTTAGGCTGTGGAAAACTCGGCGAAGTTATCCACACCTGTGGATGACACGCCCACTACATCTAGCGTTGGCGGCAACCACTACCCACGATATATAGTGGTGGAACCGCTCGACCGGGGGTCGCGGGTTGAACAATTTTGTGGGATTTTGAGGGAGTTTTTGTGGCAATCACAGTCGTCAAGCGCAACGGTACGCGAGAGCCGTATGACGCCAACAAGATCAACCTCGCAATTGAAGATGCAGCGACTGGTCTCGATGACAACATCACTTGGGTTACCCAGATCGCATCCGAGCTCGAACTGACGCTGTTTGACGGCATTACGACGCAGCAGCTCGACGAAGCAGTCATCCAAGTAGCGCTCCAAAACGTTAAAGACGACCCCGCATTCGACACCGTCGCCGCACGCCTGCTCCTCAAGACCATCTACAAGCGTGTGCTCGGTGACTACACCGACAACGCCGACCTCAAACACCTGCACAAAGAGCACTTCGGCCCCAACATCATCCGTGGTGTCGAAGAGGGCCTGCTTGACCCTCGCCTCACCGAAATGTTCGACCTGGATGCTCTCGCCGAGCACCTTGAGCCAGCTCACGATGAACTGCTCAAGTACATCGGTGTTGTCACCCTCAACAACCGCTATGGCATCAAGGGTCGCAACGGTGACGCGCTTGAGGTTCCTCAGTACTTCTGGATGCGCATCGCGATGGGCCTCTCGCTCAACGAAGCAAACCCGAACGAGGCTGCGCTCAAGTTCTACGAGAAGATGTCCAGCCTCGAATACTTGGCTGCCGGATCCACTCTCGTTAACGCGGGCACCATTTACCCGCAGCTCGCCAACTGCTTCGTCATGGAAATGCAAGACGACATGGAGCACATCGCCAAGACGACACGCGATGTCATGTGGCTCACCAAAGGCACCGGCGGAATTGGCCTTTCGGTCACCAAGCTGCGCGCGCAGGGTTCGCCCATCCGCTCCAACAACACCACCTCAACCGGTCCCATCCCCTTCATGCACACGATCGACTCGATCCTGCGTGCGGTCAGCCGTGGTGGCAAGAAGTTTGGTGCCCTGTGCTTCTACATGGAGAACTGGCACATGGACTTCCCCGAGTTCCTTGAACTCCGCAGCAACTCGGGTGACCCCTACCGCCGCACCCGCACCGCCAACACTGCGGTGTGGATCAGCGACGAGTTCATGAAGCGCGTCCAGAACGACGACTCCTGGTACCTCTTCGACCCGCTCGAAGTCACTGACCTCAACGAGCTCTACGGCAAAGCATTCTCGAAGCGTTACAACGAATATGTTGCGATGGCGGATGCCGGCGAAATGCACATGTTCAAGAAGATCGGTGCTCGCGAGCAGTTCAAGTCGATCCTCATCTCTTTGCAGACTTCGAGCCACCCGTGGTTGACGTGGAAAGACACGATCAACAACCGAGCGCTCAACAACAACACGGGAACGATCCACCTCTCCAACCTGTGCACCGAGATCACGCTCCCGCAAGACGAAGACAACGTCTCCGTCTGCAACTTGGCATCGATCAACCTCTCGCGTCACCTCCTGCCGGAAGGCGGAGTTGACTTCGTGAAGATCGCCGAGAGCGCCCGACTGGCCGTACGCCAGCTCGACAACCTCATCGACATCACCCGCTCAAGCGTGAAAGAGGCTGACTTCTCGAACGAGCAGAACCGTGCGGTTGGCCTCGGCGTCATGGGCTTCACCGACATCATCGAGAAGCTCGGCTACAGCTATGAGAGCGAACAGGCCTACGACCTCATCGACGAGATCATGGAGCACGTCTCCTACGCCGCAATCGACGCAAGCACCGAGCTCGCGAAGGAGCGTGGCGCGTACACGAACTTCGAAGGCAGCCGTTGGGCAGAGGGCCTCGTGCCGCTCGACTCCATCGCGCTCACCGAAGAAGACCGTGGCATGGAAATCAAGGTCAACCGCAAGACGCGTCTTGACTGGGATGCCATGCGCGAGAAGGTCAAGGGCGGAATGCGCAACGCAACGCTCATGGCGATCGCGCCCACCGCATCCATTGGTCTCGTTGCCGGAACGACCCCGGGTCTTGACCCGCAGTTCTCGCAGATCTTCAGCCGCTCAACCTCGAACGGCAAGTTCCTTGAAGTGAACCGCAACCTTGTGGAGACTCTTCAGGAGCACGGACTGTGGGAGAAGAACCGCGAAGCGATTCTGCGCAGCCAAGGCGACATTCAGAACGTCGAGGGAATCCCCGACGACATCAAGGCCGTATTCAAGACGAGCTTCCAGCTCTCGCCATACGCCTTCCTTGAGGTTGCCGCCCGTGCCCAGAAGTGGATCGACCAGTCCATCAGCCGCAACATGTACCTCGAGACGCGCGACCTCGGCGACATGATGGACATCTACTTCGATGCGTGGTCGCGCGGAGTCAAGACGACCTACTACCTGCACATGAAGCCCCGCCACCAGGCAGAGCAGTCCACCGTGAAGGTAAACAAGTCAGAAGAAATTTCATCAACTAAGGCAGCAACCGCCTCGGCAACATCATCAACCGCGGGCTCAACACCAGCACGCCGAGGCTTCGGCGGATTCGCAAAGAAAGCAGACTCATAATGAACCGCGACAACACCATCGATGACTACTTCGTACCCGTCGACCCCATGGATGACCTGCAGTGCGATAGCTGCCAGTAATGGGAATTCTAGGAACAGGCCTGCAAGATGGCCTCCTGCTGAAGCCAATCAAGTACCAGTGGGCGATGGACCTGTACGACCAGGCCGTAGCAAACACGTGGTTCCCTAATGAGATCCAGCTGGGCGAAGACATCGCCGACTTCAAGAAGATGACCGATGAAGAGCGTCACGCTGTGACCTTCCTCATGAGCTACTTCAATCCCAACGAGTTACTCGTCAACAAGGCGCTCGCATTCGGTGTGTACCCTTACGTTTCTGCCGCAGAGTGCTCGCTGTACCTCGCGAAGCAGATGTGGGAAGAAGCAAACCACTGCATGAGCTTCGAGTACGTTCTCGAGACGTTCCCGATCGACCGCGAGGCGGCATACAACTCGCACATTGACATCCCTTCGATGGCGCGTAAAGAAGAGTTTGAACTCAAGTACATCCGTCGAATGACGGAGCAGACTCTCGACATCAACACCATCGAGGGTAAGCAAGACTTCATCCGCAACCTCGTTGCCTACAACGTCGTCCTTGAAGGCATCTGGTTCTACTCGGGCTTCATGGTTGCTCTGTCATTCCGCCAGCGCAACCTGCTGCGCAACTTCGGTTCGCTCATGGACTGGGTCGTTCGCGACGAGAGCCTGCACCTCAAGTTCGGCATCAACCTGATCCTCACCGTGTTGGAAGAGAACCCGGAGATTCAGACGGAAGAATTCGCCGATGAGATTCGTCAGATGATTCTGGATGCTGTGGAAATGGAGGAGGCCTACAACCACGACCTCCTTCCCGGTGGCATTCTCGGCCTCAACGCCAACTACATCAACCAGTACGTCAAGTACTTGGCTGACCGCCGCCTCGAGGAGCTCGGTTTCGAGCCCCATTACAAGGTCACGAACCCGGCGAAGTGGATGGCAACCGCGAACGACACTCTTGAGCTCGTGAACTTCTTCGAGTCAACGAACACCTCGTACGAGGCGAACGCTTCAGCAACCACCAAAGCCAAAGCGGAGTGAGCTTGACCTGTTAGCGGGTCCATTGTCTCGACTCGCATGCGGCCGCGCGACGTGCGGCAATGGATGTGGAGACGGGCGCAATGTACGCCGGCCGTCAAGCTGCTCTTGATGATGCAGGTCGCAACGCGGTGAGTGCTGCGCGTCTTCTCATGAATGAGCTTGAGGGTGCGGCGCGCACGGCGAAGGCACTCTCGCTTGTATTGCAGACCGGCCACGTTCAAGTGCAAGCGATGGCACTATACGAGAGCATCGGATACAAGCGGATTGATGCTTTTGGCGACTATGAGGCGACCCCGTTCAGCGTTTGCTACGAGAAGACTTTATAGTCCGTTCAGGTACACAACCTATGCTGCACCAGACGGGGGATTCCCCTCAGCCATTCAACACGGAACAATTGCACTGTGAGACTTTTTCGGCGGCGCCCGCGCCTTAACTTGGGCAAATTTAGGGCGCCTGAGCCTATCGAGGCGGCCCCGATTGAACGCGTTGTAGAAGAGGGCGTACTCATCGCGCGTAATGCCGTGCGCATGGCTGTGAAGAACCGAATCATTGTGGATGCTGCACGCGACCATTTGGACTATGACGATGGTGCCCTCGCTGGTCTCGTCCACGTTGAATTTGACCAACTCGCAGAGCAGGCGGAACGTCTGCTTAAGGTGTCGCACACTGAACGCAATCGCGAGGTGCAAGAGGGACTTGCCGAGGGGTTGCGCCAGGCCTCCATGGATGGCGAACTGATTTCCAGCATCATTGACGAGGCGCGAGAACTAGCGTGGAGCGAGATCGGCACCGCTATCGTCGCGAAACTGCGTGAGGCTTACCTGCCGATGGAAGATCCCAAATATCAGGCACAGCGTGCTCGGCGTCTCCGCGAGTTTCGCAGCATCAACCTCGCCGAACTCGAAGCTGCGGCACAAGCGGAGTACTAGAGCCAGCACAGGCGTCACAAATGTGGGCTGTTGTTGCCCGATCTGGCCGTCACTAACAAGCAATCGCCACATTGATGGGATTGTGACAGCCAATCGGCGCTCGGGAGCAAAACGTTGCGCGCATCCGAGGGTAGGCTGCCATGGCTGGCGTTTCAATGAGGTACGCGTTCCATGGAGTCGTGACCTCAAACCGGCGATTGCATTCACCAGAACTAATGAAGGTTGGACCATGAGAATCAAATTCGCGATGCCAGCGCTCCTGGCGGTCACAGCACTCGTGCTTACCGGTTGTGTTGACAACAGCACCGGCACATCGACTGGTGGCGAGGGCCCCGTGGTCGAAACCGACGCGGCAGCGATCGCCCTCCTGCCCGACGACATCAAGGCGGCAGGCGTGCTGGTCATCGGTATCGACCCGACGTATGCCCCCAACGAATACAAGGACGAAGCAGGAAACCCCATCGGATGGGAAGTCGACCTCGGGAACGCCATGGCGGCAAAACTCGGCCTAGAAACACAGTACGAGCCATCTAGCTTTGACAAGATCATCCCGAGCGTTACCGGTGGCAGCTACGACATCGGACTCTCGTCGTTTACCGATAACGAAGAGCGCGAGAAGGTTGTCGACTTCGTCAACTACTACGAGGCCGGCATTCAGTGGGCTCAGCTGATCGGCGTCGACGTTGACCCCGCCAACGCGTGTGGCATTACGGTTGCTGTGCAGACCGCGACCTACGAAGAGACCGATGAGCTTCCCGCGAAGTCGCTGGAGTGCACGGATGCTGGCAAAGAGCCCATCAATATCCTCAAGTTCGACACGCAAGACGAAGCGACCAACGCTCTCGCCTTGGGCCGTGCCGACGCAATGAGCGCTGACTCACCCATCACTCAGTACGCAGTGAGCAAGGTTGCCGACAAGATTGAACTCGCAGGAGATTCATTCGACACCGCCCCGTACGGCATCGCAGTGCAGAAGGATTCCGAACTCTCCGCAGCTCTCCAGGCTGCGCTTCAGTCGCTGATTGATGACGGTACGTACAAGTCGATCCTCGAAGACTGGGGTGTCTTCAGTGGTGCGGTTTCGTCGATCTCCATCAACGCGGCAACAACCAGCTAGGTAGTGACTGTGTCAGATTCTGGCCGTTCGGCGACACCCGCAAGCGTGTCGCCGGACGGCGCTGACCAGGCCGAGGCGATCAGAGCGATTCGTCTCCGCCACCCGTGGCGCAATGTG
>Ga0314772_1000677_pt1 | contig 17494 bp, 9 predicted proteins | sample MetaGCBIW2018_FD_204520 | JGI IMG/M metagenome (GOLD analysis project Ga0314772, IMG submission 204520) | Cryopeg brine microbial communities from Beaufort Sea near Barrow, Alaska, United States - CBIW 2018 | ecosystem: Environmental > Aquatic > Marine > Coastal | place: USA: Alaska | collected... | reverse complement strand
CCAAACCAAGGTGGATTTTGATGTCGGGAAGGACTTATTTTCCACCGTTGCCTGATTTCGTGGAGTGAATACGGAGCCTGACAGACGTTTTTTGAGTAATCCGGAAAACTTTCGGATAGCAGTGTTATCTTTTAAAATAATCTTTACCATATAATAAAAATGAGTGGTTTGTTGAAACATTAACCTGAACATAAATACAATACAGCAAAGATTATGAAGTTATAAACTAATCTTTGATCTAGCAGCCTCCCCTATCCATACAGCCTCTAAAGCCAGAATAACTATTAGGATAGAGTCCATCGCATACAGAATAAGTCTGCGAGCATTCATTTACGACAGTTTCCACTACAGAACTGCTTTCTAATGATTCATTGGGACTACTTTCTACTGATTCATTTGGTCCATAACAGTCATTCCAAAAAGGCACATCATGCCAAAAGTAATTGTCTTAATTTTTTTCATACTAATAAATTTGAGCCAGTTTGTTTAAAATAAAACCGGCAGGTTAAACAATAATTTATTCAGTCTTAATAAAAATCAGCGCTGATTTATGTTGCAATAAATTAAAATCTCTACTTGCTAGACTGAAAAAAAAGCAATTATGAGATGTCAATTACCCAAAATTCAATAAAAAAATAGAGAATTGACACTTTTTATAGTTAAAATGTTAGTTTATTCTGTTTAAAGTTAAATTGAGGCTGGGAAATTTGCAATTACCATTGTAATTTGGGAAAGGTAATTTTGTGTCGAAGTAACCTGATCACTCTTGAATTTTAAAAGCATTCTGGAACAAGAACGTCCATGATCTTTCTTACTTTTCAATTCTGTTGTTTTTAACGCATTCATCACAAATTTCTTCACGAAAAAAAAATACAACTAACTGATAAAATGTGTTTTAAAAATATAGAGATTAAATTCTATCTTGTTTTTAAATGATGAATTGGCACATTTTAAAAGGATATTCACATACGCCCTCTTTAAGGAGCGCATCTATTTGAAGGTTGAGGGACTGATCCAATGTACTTACCCTAGCGTATCCGAAAACCATGACTGAAAGTTTAAATAAACGTCAAAGTAAAAACTTTTTATTTAGTACGGCAAATTAAACTTTGTGAATCCAATGGATAGGTATATTTCAGAATGTTCATATATACCTTCCTTTAAATGAACTTTGAACACATAGCGCAATTAGAGATGTTTCGATATAAAGTTCTTATATCTTCGTTTTCTGTTGTATAAATTTATCATTCGATTTTTGTGTCTTTATACAATCACATCTCGATAATTATGAGGGGTAACTTGTTAATCACTCATAATCCATAAATCTAGTATATCAACAAATAGCAGACGAAAAATGGTTTAATTTACCTTAAAAATCCACCTGCTTTGCAGGTGGTCGTGTTCTGACGGCTATGCCTGTACTGCGTATTCTTTGACACTATTGCGTTTTGTTCATGAAAAAAAGTAGTTCATTTGAAAGCACTTGCCTCAATGGCCCCCTGTGGGGGCTAGCCAAAGCCACCTTCTAAGAAGGTGTGATTTTTACTCATAGAAAAGTGCATCATCCTTTTTAAGCAAGCCCCTTAATAATGCTTTATGTCTTGGATCAACGAACATATATAAAACAAGATTGAATTCAAAAGTTCTGCACGGACCTCCTTATGGGATTTTAGAATTTTTTTGACAGTGCTTCTTTTCCATTAAATTACCAAGACTGCATCTCATTACGTCTTCTTCAGCTTGCTGTTTATCGCATAATAATATTTATGCGTTTAAGCATGCTCTATGCCATATCGATTATTTCTTAAACCGGTAATAAATTTGAGTTCTTTGATCTTTTCAACGAAAGACTGTAATAATTAAAAAAAATTAACTCTATTTAAAATAATAACTTAATTTATACTTAAGTTTATCTATATCTTAAATAATAAATTTGGAAAAACCAAATACACATTTTTTGATTAGAGCATTAAAAAGTAGTGATGTAAATTCTTTTGAAAGAATTTACAAGTTATATTATTCAAAACTTTACTGGTTCTCCAAACGTTTTCACTGTACTACAATGGACTCTGATGATTTTGTACAGCAGACTTTCTTAAAACTTTGGGAAAACCGGGATCAATTGAAGGACAATATTTCATTAGACCAGCAAATATTTATAATGTGTAAAAATTTGGCCATTAATTATTTAAAAAAAGAATCCAGAATAATTTCAAAATTCGAAGAGAATTATCTGCCGACTGATGTGGAGAATAATAGTGAAGTCACTTCACTTAATCCCAAGGTCAAGCGTTTAAAGCGAGCAATTGAGCAATTACCACCAAAAAGAAAAAATGTTTTTATCCTTCACAAAATTGATAATTTAACTTACGAAGAAATCTCAAAAGCCCTTGGAATATCAAAGAAAACGATAGCAAACCATATATATCTTGCCAACAACTATATAAAAGAAGAATTACTTTAATATTAAATTTAACATAACAATTTAGGAACTTTTAAATTCTCAATTGTTATAGTAATAGATTATGATAATTATATAGGTGGTAAACAAAGAATTTAATAACGAGGATTTCGAATTTTTGTGGAATTTGCCCCACAAAGATCTGTCTGAAAATCAAGTGGAAAAATCATGGCGAAAATTCCAAAGAATCAATACTTTAAAATCGAAAAAATCATCTGATAAAAATTATTTAAAAGCTGCATTAGCGGCTGCCATGTTACTTTTGCTATTTTCATCTTACTTTTATTTGGAGATTTACAACCCAACCATCAGAATAAAAAATTATGGTTACACCGATAAAGAAATAAATCTTCCTGATGGCAGTATGGTGTTGCTAAAGGAAGGTGGAGAGATAAGTTTTAAGGAACATTTTGAAAAGATCCGAAAGATTGAATTAAAGGGAGAAGCTTTTTTTGATGTAGTTAAAGATAGTCTTAAGGAATTTAATGTTATTTCAGGCTCAACGATTACCAAAGTTTTAGGGACTAAATTTTCTATAATTAAAAAAGGAGAGAAAGATGTTGAAATTTCCCTGTATACGGGTAGGTTATTGGTTTCAATAAAAGATCATGCTGAAGCCTGGGGACTTATCCCTGGTGAGATCCTATTATACCGAAGGGGGAAAACGGTAATAAGAAAGTTCAATACAAGTCTTTCTTTTGACCAAGGAAATAAGTTTATAGATGTAAATAACATTAAGCTTAAAGATCTTTTCAGTTTTCTTAACAAGCGCTTCGATTATGAGTTCGACAGTTTTCCATACGCCGGGAATAAGCGGGTAACCTTAAGAATAAACAAGAATGATTCTTTAGATGAAATTCTAAATATATTATCAATTATAAATAATATGACATATGAAATAAAAGAAAAAAGTAAAAATCTCCAAAAAATAAAGAAGGGTTTCCACCGTCAAATAGAGAACCCTTCTTTATTAAATTAAAAACAAATAGCACATTGAATGCTGAATGGGCTTTTGCATTACAAATTTAAAATAAATTAAATATGTACAAACTATTATTAACAATATTTTTTTACGTGCCTTTTATTATCAATCCGCAGGAAATTTCATTTAATGAAAATAATCCAAACTTGGAGGTAATAATATCAGAAATTGAATCTCAGACTGATTTGAAATTCGCTTATGGAGATGATGTAAATCTCACTTCAAAACTTACAGGAAGATATAGTTTTGAAAAGGAAGAATTAGATAAAGTACTGGAGGAAATTTCCAATCGAACAACTTACACTTTTAGTATTTTGGGTAGTAATATAGCTATAGCTGTAGATCCACCTAAAGAAAAAGCAAAATCATTAATAAATATAGGATCGAAATTTCAACAGGTGACAGTAGAAGGAATAGTCACAGATTCGAATGGTATTCCTCTTCCAAGCGTTACTGTGCAGGAAGAGGGAACGAATAATGGTATGCTGACAGATTTTGATGGCAATTATTCTATTGAAGTTAGATCGGAAGAATCAGTATTAGTATTTAGTTATATTGGTATGGAAACTACTAGGAGAGTTGTAGGGGACAATACTATCATGAGTGTTCAAATGGAAGAGGGTGCACAGGCACTGGATGAAGTTGTAGTAACGGCTTTAGGGATCACCAGAGATGCTAAAAGTCTAACTTATGCTACTCAAAAAGTGGGGGGAGAAGAAATAACGAAAGCAAAAGATCCAAATTTCTTAAATACTTTGGCCGGTAAAGTGGCTGGGGCTGTTATAACTAAAGGTAATTTTGGACCCGGTAGTTCCCCCAGAATCCTAATGCGTGGTAATAAATCATTAACAGGTAATAGTGATCCATTATTTGTTCTTAACGGAGTGCCCATGTACGGGGGTACAGACCTTCTTGCAAATATAAATCCAGAAGATATTGAAAGTCTTCAGATACTAAAAGGTGCATCAGCTGCTGCTTTGTATGGTAGTGAGGCTGCTAATGGAGTAGTTATAGTTAATACCAAAAAAGGAACAGAGGGTGTTGCTAGAATTGAATTTTCATCTCAATTCACATTAGACAAAGCCATTGGTTTGCCTGAATTGCAAACTAATTATGGACAAGCTGACCCAACTCTAAATGACAGTTGGGGATCGGAAATAGCCAATGGTAGTGACGAGCACCTTGAGGAGTTTTTTGATCTTGGTCAAAATTATATTAATTCTGTCTCCTTTTCTAATGGTAATGAGCAGACCCAGGTATATTTATCTTATGCAAATACACAAGCTAAGGGTATTCTTCCTGAAAACGATCTTACTCAGAACAACTACACTTTGAGACTAACAACACAATTATTGAACAATAAACTAACTTTAGATGGTTCAGTAAATTATACAGATAAAAGAGTTTATAACCAAAATTCAGCTGGAGGTTATAGTGCACTTCCCGGTGTTTATTCTTTCCCAGTTGGTGATGACTGGTCCCAATATAGCGGACAGAATTTTGAAGTTTGGGATCCGGTACGACAGATGAATGTGCAAAATTGGCCATATATAAGGAATGAAACTTTTCCAAATCAAAACCCATATTGGGTGCAGAATAAAAACCAATCAGATTTTCTACGTGATCATTTTATTTCTTCCATATCTGCTAATTACAAAATAATTGATGGTTTGAATCTTCAGGGAAGAGCAACTTACGATTTAATAAATGATAAAAGAGAATCTCGGGATTATGCTTCAACCCAGTCTACTGTAGCTGGTATTAATGGAGGTTATGGAACAAGCGAATCTAATGTAGATAACTTTTATTCTGATTTGCTGTTAATTTTAGACAAAGATCTTAATGAAGATATTTTGTTGTCAGGTACTTTAGGATTTAGTCATAAAGAAACTAAAATTTCCGGGATCAATTTATCTAGTACTCGGGAGACATCTTTAACTTTTCCTAATTATTTTTCTGTGTATGCATTAAATGGATTGTTTAACAAAAGTGAAAGCTTGCAAGAACGTATGACCCAATCTGCATTTGGTAGTGCAACAGTGGGATTTAAAGATAAAATTTTCCTTGATGTTACTGGCAGAAATGAGTGGACTTCTACAGTTAAAGAATCTTTCTTTTATCCTTCAGTAGGGTTAGCCTACGTGTTACCTGCTGTCGAAGCTCTGGGTTTAACATTTGCTAAGATTAGAGGCTCTTACGCTGAGGTAGGGAGATCGTTGCCTTTTGGTGTAGCAAATTGGACTCCACCTTATTCTCTTGATAACAGTGGGAACATTATTCCCAGAGGTGTCTTGCCTTTCTTTGAGGGTGCTGATACGCTCCGTCTAAAGCCTGAACTCACTAAATCTTATGAGGTGGGATTAGAAGCTAGATTTTTAAAGGGGAAAGGAAGTTTAAATCTTACAGCCTATAGCGCTACTTCTCGTGATCAGCTATTACAAATTCAAGCTCCTGCTGGGGCTGGTGCTCAAAATTTTTGGATTAATGGAGGTGTTATAAGAAATAGAGGTATAGAGGGGGTAATAAGCTATGACGCTTCTCTAGGTGATATTAAATGGAAACCTTCCGTTAATTTTTCAGCCAACCAAAATCGTATTATTGAGCTAAGTGATCGTTTGGACGCAGATCGTTTTGTTATAAGTAGTTTTAACCAAAGTAGAGTGGTTGCTAGCTATCTTACTCGTCCACATGATGGTGAATATGGTTCATTCGGTGATTTGTACGGTAGGGTATATCAGAAAGATGAAAATGGAAATTTATTGACAAATGATGAAGGTTTACCATTAGTATCTGAAGATACTGATAATTTTATTGGAAATGCCAATCCTGATTTTCTTGTTGGTTTTAATAACACGTTCACTTATAAGAATGCCTCACTTTCTTTTCTGATAGATGGAAGATTTGGAGGAGGGGTAGTTAACAGAACAGAAATATGGTTGGATTATAAGGGGTTATCAAGAAGAACAGGAGAAGCTAGGGACAACGGCGGTGTACTGGTAAATGGTCAATTAGTAGACGCAAAGAAATTTTACTTGAATCAGACAGGTGCCGGTGCTTCGGCGGTGGCTTCAGAATATTTTTATGATGCTACTAATATCCGTTTAAGAGAATTAGCATTAGGCTATACCTTAACTGATCTGGGGGATGTTGATCTAAATTTTTCTTTAGTAGGCAGAAACTTGTTCTTTTTCTATTTAAATGCTCCTTTTGATCCGGAAATAAGTGCAAGTACATCTACATCGACAGAAGGTATAGCATCATTTACCATGCCCACTACTCGTTCTTTCGGCTTGTCTATGCGAGCCATATTTTAATAATGGGAAGAGTAAAGAAATAGAAGTTCTAATTTTTGAACTTATAACGCAATGCAAATAAAAAACTTCAAATTAAAAAAGATGAAAAAATTAAAAAATAAAATTAATAAAAAACTCGTGGTGGGTTTATGCCTGCCATTATTTTTGTTTTCCTCTTGTACGAAAGAAATGGAGGGCCTTAATCAGGACCAAAAACTAATTTCCAGTAAACAGCTAGAGGCTGATGCTAATGAAGGAGGTTTTGCGCTGCCCGGTATGCAATTAGGTATTATTGATGCGCTTACCACCTGGAGATTTGAGATGCAGCAGGTTTTAAATGCCGATAATTACAGTGGATATATGAGTCTTCCTTCTCCATTTTATGACAACAGAAATAATGTAACATATGCAATGGTCGATAGCTGGAATGGGGAGATATGGAATGTGCCTTCAGAAAAAGTTTTGAATCAGTGGGTGATGATGAAAAGACAGGGATTCGATACTAAGTATCCTGATTTATATTCTTTGTCGGTAATCTTTAAAACTTTTGCTGGACATCGACTTGTTGATATTTTTGGCCCTATTCCTTATTCTGATTATGGAACAGGCACAGATGTCTCCTTTGATTCAGAACAAGAAGCGTATTCTTTATTTTTTGAAGAATTAGGAGAGGCTGTTGCTGTTTTGAAGGAATTTGAAGCTGATGATCCTACTGCCGACCAGATTCGTTATGCTAAATTTGATAAATCTTTATATGGTGGTGATTATGCCACATGGATAAAAGTTGCCAATACCCTTAGGCTTCGTTTGGCGATGCGCATTTCAGATATAGACCCGGCCAAAGCACAAGCGGAAGCAGAGGCTGCTGTCAGTGAGGGGGTTCTTACTGGGAATGAAGGTTCATTCGAAGTGCCAACTGGATCGATTCATCCTTTGGTTACAATTACATCCTCCTGGAATGAAACTCGTTTGAATGCAGCCGTTGAGACCATGTTAAAGGGATATAACGATCCGAGATTGGCGACTTATGCTTTGCCGTCAACCATTGAAGGTTTGGAGGGTGAAATTAAAGGAGTTAGATCAGGTGCTGCTTTTGGTCCTGTATCAACATACAATGACTATTCTCAAGTTAATTTTATAGATAAACCTTCTGTTAAAATAATGGATGTAGCAGAAAGTTATTTCCTCAGAGCTGAAGGAGCTTTGAGAGGTTGGGATATGGGCGGTTCTGCAAATGATTTTTATGAAGAGGGAATAAGAGTTTCATTTAATGCAAATGGAGTAGGGGGAGCCGAAGATTATTTGAATAATAACACTGCCACCCCCATAGCTTATGTAGACCCTTTAAACTCGGAAAATAATGCAGATCCAATGACTTCAATTACTATTCAATGGGAAGAAGCTGACACCTTTGAGCAAAAACTGGAACGTATAATAACCCAAAAATGGATTGCTATGTATCCGGAGGGGCAGGAAGCATGGTCAGAATTTAGAAGAACAGGATACCCTCAACTTTGGCCTGTGGTTGAAAATTTCAATGATGATATTCCAGATGGAGAATTTATTAAACGCATACCTTATCCTACTTCGATAACTAGCGCCAGTGTACAAGCTGTACAAGAAGCTGTTAGTCAATATCTTGACGGGGAAGATAGTGCGGGTACTCCACTTTGGTGGGACGTTGATTAACAAATTATGTTCATTTGCTCTAAAGTGTGATATCGAGCAGCCTTTAATTTTTAAAAAAGTACTTCTTAATGAAAATGGAAAAACAGGCGGGGCCATTCGGAATTAGAATTATCAGTGACTAAGATAATTCTGAAGGACATTTCAGGAAAAGAATGAATGTAGAGTTAAATGGGAGGTAGTTTTGAATTTAAATAAAATAAAAATGAAAAAAAAATATTTAATAACTAGTGTATGTATTTTAGTATTTCAGCTTTTTACATCTGGGTTAGTTTTTAGCCAGGAAGGGAAAGGAATGAATGTAGGTGTAGCCCGTATTGATATTACTCCGGAGAGACCGATTCGGCTAACCGGTTATTCGAATAGGGACAATCCATTTGAGGGGGTTCATCATAAGCTTTGGGCGAAAGCTATGGCCTTCGGTAATGAAAAAGAAGGATATACTATTTTGATTACTGTTGACTTACTGGGCATTCCCGGGGGAATAACTGAAAAGGTCAGATTGGAATTAAATGATGCCATAGGCTTGAATCCGGAGAATTTAACGATAGCTGCTTCCCATACCCATAGTGGACCAGCAATTGGAAATCTTCTTGCCCATTACAATAAGCGTTTAAATCCTGATGAACTTGCTGAAGTAGCTTTATATTCTATGAATTTAATCCCAAAACTCAAGCAAGTTTCATTAGAAGCTGTTGAAGGTGTAAAGCCATCTTTGGTATCCTGGGGACAAGGAGAGGTGAATTTTGCAGTAAACCGCAGAACCTCAATAAATCCTAATGCGGTTGTTGATCATTCTCTTCCGGTTTTAAAGGTGAGTGATGTTGATGGAGTCGTCCGGGCGGTTTTGGTGAGTTATGCCTGCCATGGGGTTACCTTGGGTCCAAAGAACAATGTGGTTCATGGAGATTGGATTGGTGAAGCTCAGATTCAGATTGAAGAGGATTTTCCAGGCGCAATTGCAATGATCACCATTGGATGTGGTGCGGATCAAAATTCCCATCCACGCATGAATGATGAAAATCCTGAAATGGACTTGGAATATGCAAGATTGCAAGGAAAAAGTATTGCTGATGAGGTGAATAGATTAATTTCTAACGGAAGGCTTCAACCACTAAATGAAGCCCCAATTGCAAAAATGAAGTATATCGACTTGACTTTTGATGAAATGCCTGATCCGAAAAAGTTGGCGGAAGATGCAAAGAAAAAGGGCCGCACGAGTAATTATTCACGTTTATTATTGAGCCGGATGGCAAGAAGTGAAGCTATTCCTATGAAAATATCCTATCCCATTCAGATTTGGGATTTCGGCAAAGATTTGGTGATGATTTTTCTAGCCGGAGAGGTTGTTGTTGATTATTCTTTGCGGCTGAAAGATGAATTGGGAGCTGATCGGGTGTGGGTAAATAGTTATTCGAATGATATGCCTTGTTATATTCCCTCTCTCAGAATTTTGAAGGAGGGAGGTTATGAAGCAGAAAGTTCAATGATAGGATATGAAAAACCATCTCGTTTTACAGAAGATGTTGAAGAAAAAGTCATGGAAGGGATCTATAGTATTCTACCCAAAGAATTTAAATAATTTTAAATCTTATATGATAATGCAAAATCTAGTTGAAGTTCTTTTTCTATTATTTACTTCTGAAGTGAGTTTGGCTCAACAGTTTTATACTGCTGCTGCAATTGAAGAAAAAGCTCCGTCTACCATGTTTCGGGCATCTCTAGTTAAAGTAGATATTACCCCAAAAAACCACAATGGTTATTGGGTTATGGTCCACAAAAATCGACAGGAGTCCATGATAGCATTTACCATCGCATCGTTTTTAAGGACAAAAGCACGTCATACGACAATATTGCTGACTATGTTGACATACCTATAAGTGAAAAGTCCGACGAACGGACTAAGAAAGAAACCTTGAAGTGGGTACATATAGCTATAAGTAACGCCAAACGGAATTTTGTCGGAACCTACCATAAGATCAAGGCCACGAATCTCCAACTTTAGCTGAACGAATTCGTCTACAAGCTTAATAGAAGGTATTTTGGGGTAAGAATATTCGATAGGCTGGTCATAGCAAGCATTACGGCAAGTGGACATTAATCGGATATACAAAAATATATAATGCTAATTTTAATTTTTTATTACAGCTATGAAATATACAAAAATCATGAATTCAAAAAATAAGTTCCTTAAGTATCATTTTCGTTTATCGGGATTTAGCCAACTATCTTCATTCTCTTTTCTGCAATTTCTATTACTGTTGTGCATAATATTTTTCTATGGACCGGCAGCGGAAGCACAATTTCGAGCCGCTGTGGTGAAAGAGGATATTACTCCCTCCAACTCTCAATACTTGCTTGGCTATGGTGAACGGAAGTCCACAGGAGTTATGGATAAAATCTATCATCGTATTGTAGCGATAGATGATGGAACGACGCAGTTCTTTATCGTATCATCAGATATTTGTCTTTATTCGCCTTCAGAGTATGATAAGGTAACATCCCGGCTTCAGAAGCAATACGGTATTAATCCATTAAATGTGTGGTGGTCAACTACACATACACATTCCGCTCCGGAAGTTGGGGTTTTTGGCCTATATGGTATTTATCTTGGCGACCGAATTGGCCATACTGTTGATTCAGTTTATACTGCAATGGCTGAACAAAAGCTAATTGACGGGATTTTAAAAGCCCGTAACAATCTTGCTCCTGCACGGCTTGGCATCGGGTGGGGGTTTTCGCAAGCAAATATCAACCGGCGCGCTATAGATGAAAATGGAAAGGCTTCTATTGGTATGAATCCTGATTTGCCCGTTGACCGGAGGATAGGACTGCTAAAGCTCGATAAAGAAGATGGAACTCCACTTGCTTTAATCGCTAACTATGCCATGCATGGGACGGTAATGTCGGGGGCAAACACGGAAATCAGTGGTGATGCGCCAGGTATTGTTTCGGAATATGTCGAGCAAAAAACAGGTGTTCCTATGCTTTATATTAATGGTGCGGCAGGCAACATGGCGCCTATTTATAGCGTGTATCCAAATGCCAAAGCGGGGCACCTAAGTCAATTCAAAGTGTTATTGGGGGATAAGATATTGGAGGCTAGCAAAAAGATTGAGACTGATGTCGATAATATAAAATTGGTTACAGGTTCCCTAACAGTAGAAACACTACGGAAACCTGGTATGGAATGGTCATCAGACCTAAATAAATACACGAATACGACGAAATCCGGAGTTAATATGGTTAAGCTCCCGGTTAGGTTCTTAAAGATTAATAAGGACATTGCCATTTGGAGCGCTCCTATCGAGCTTTTTTGTGAAGTATCTAATGAAGTCCGAAGCCGCTCCCCTTTCCCATTTACCTTTTATTTCGGATACACTAATGGCTGGTTTGGTTATATGCCCACCGCATCAGCATGGCCCCATGGCGGATACGAAGTGGAAAAGGTTTCACCTTTTACATCTTCTGCTGCAGGGGATCTCACAGAGTCGGTTGTTAGTTATTTACAGGGAGAAATGCAGACCGAGCAATCACCTGTTAGAACTAAGCCAAAGAAAAAAGGAAAAAGATAACCCATTATAAACAGCACTGATTAAGTAAAGAGTTGTTTTAGGACAAATTATTAATAGATAATTAACCATTAACATTAAATAATATTTGAAATGTATTACGACGCTATTTTAAAAAAATTATTTTATCATTTTTTTTTCATCATTTCGATGATAAGCATTTCATCTTGTGAAAATAAGACGGGAACGGACTCAATGGCGGTGGAAGCAAAAGATGCACTTTCAACCTACCAGATTACTGATGGTTTTAAGATCGAGATGATTGCTTCCGAGCCTTTGATCTCTGATCCCGTTGATATGATGATAGATGAATATGGACGTATGTATGTGGTTGAGATGCACGGATATCCCCTTGACAGAAGTGGTACTGGTAAAATAATACTTCTCGCTGATTCGAATGGAGACGGAATTATGGATAACAGAACAGTTTTTGCCGAAGATCTTGAACTTCCTAATAGTATTATGAGATGGAAAAAAGGTGTGTTAGTTACAGATGCCCCTAATGTTCTGTATCTCGAAGACACGAATGGCGATGGGCAAGCAAATATCAGGGATACAGTACTTACGGGTTTTGCTTTGTCCAATCCGCAACATAATGTAAACAATCCCATATATGGACTGGATAATTGGATTTACCTGGCACACGAGGGATCCGTATCCACACAAAAATACAAGGAAGAGTTTGGGGATGAAGGTTCAGAAATTATTTTTCCATCTTCATCTGGTAGTGCTAGTTTACCAAGGAATGCCAATGGACTTTCTGTTCGCTTTCGACCTGATCAAAAACAAATTGAAATGACGTCAAGTCGTTCCCAGTTTGGCCATACTTTTGACGAGTGGGGACATTGGTTTGGCAACAACAATTCCAATCAGGGATACCAGGAAGTCATAGCAAACCGCTATTTTAAAAGAAACTCGGCGTTGCCAATTTCTGATGCCGTGCAAGATATGTCCGATCATTTGAATGCGCCAGAGGTATTTCCTACCACTATACATCCTGATCGCCAATTGCTGTCAGGGGTTGGGGTGATGACTGCGGGGAGTGGTCTTACCGCTTACCTGGGTGGGGAATTTCCAGCACCCTATAATGAAAATGTGACCTTTATAGCAGAGCCAGTATATAACCTGGTCCATGTTGATGTGCTTGAAGATAGCGGAACGAGCTTTACTGCGAGCCGTATCCTCGAACAGAAAGAATTCCTTTCCTCGACCGATGCCTGGGCGAGGCCCGTAAACTTTTATATAGGCCCGGATGGTGCACTCTACGTCTTAGATTATTACAGAAAGGTTATTGAATCCCCCGAATGGATGTCCGATGAAGCAATCGCAGCAGGAGGCCTGTATGCCGGTTCCGATAAGGGCCGCATCTTTCGTATTACTCCGACAGACGCCAAACCTGCTGAATGGACAAAAGGGTTAAAGCTAGGTGATGCAAGCGATAACGAACTGATCGAGAATCTTGCCAATAAAAATAATTGGTGGAGGCTCAATGCCCAGCGACTTCTGGTTGATCGAAATAATAAGAAATCAATTCCAGGGTTAATCAGAATGGCAAAAAATACATCCTCCGACGTCGGTCGTCTTCATGCGCTCTGGACATTGGAGGGGATGGGCGCTCTCGATCCATCTGTTATCATTGAAGCATTAAAAGATCAGGTGGCAGGAATCAGGGAAAACGCCATTCGTTTAGCCGAACTTCATCTGTCATCCGCACCTCAGTTAACCGATGCGTTGTTTAGCTTACAAACTGATCCTGATCCGAAAGTAAGGTTTCAATTATTGTTAACACTGGGGTTTGTAAATACACCCCAGGCTGTAGAAGCCCGAACAAAATTGTTGTTTGCAGATATTAACGATAAATGGGTGCAGATCGCAGCGCTATCTGCCGGTTCGGAAACTTCATCTTTATTGAATGTAGTACTTGAAAGATTTCGTTCTGAAATACCCGCCTACTCGTCCCTGGTCCAACGACTTACATCTATGATAGGGATTACCGGAGATGCTGACAATATTTACCCCTTAATTCAAAAAGCAACGACGACCGATGATAAAAATATAAATAGTCATGTCGCCATTCTTGAAGGATTATCTAGGGGACTAAAGAACAGGAAATCACCATTGATGATTCCTCCGAATCTTCAAAAGAGGTTGGTGCGGACATTCTTTGAAAACAATTCATCCCAAATACGAAATGCTTCATATCACGTATTAAAAGTAAGAGGAATATCAGAGGAACCGTTGAAGGACCAGTCCATAGAGAAAGCACTTTTGATTACAAAAGATACTACCCAGAAAGCGGATAGAAGGGCAGACGCCATCGATTTTCTCTCTCTGGGCGATCCCTCCTCTTACGCACCACTTCTTAAAAAGTTACTTGTTCCCCAAGAGCCATCCGTAGTGCAATTAGCAGCTGTGCGAACGCTTGACTTAGTGCCAGGTACTACTGTGAGTCAATATATCATTCAACAATGGCCGGAACTTACTCCTGAAATAAGGGATGAGGCAATAGTAACTTTTCTGGGCAAACCAGAGCGGGTCGATTTGTTACTAACAGCTATGGAACAAGGTCTGATCTTACCAAACAGCGTTAGCTTTAACAGCAGTGTAGGACTAATGATGCAAACTGATCCAAAATTTCGCAATCGAGCGAGAGCGATTTTTACACGGAGTAAGGAAGAGGGTAAAAAGGTAAATGAAAAGTACCAACAAGCCCTTAAATTAACCGGAGATCCACTGCATGGCAGAACAGTATATGCACAGAGTTGTGTAATTTGCCACCAGGTAAGGGGAAAAATCGGCCTTGCTATCGGTCCTGATCTTGGAACAGTACATAATTGGACGAAGGAAGATATCATGGCCAATATACTTGATCCTAATATGTCAATATCAGCTGGCTTTGATCTTTGGAATGTTGAATTGAATACGGGCGAATCTGTTCAAGGCATTATTAAAAGTGAAACCCCCACTGCCATTACACTGGTTAACAGCGGAAAACCGGACAGAACAATTAACCGTCAGGAAATAAAAACTTTGAAAACGGCAAATGTTTCAGCTATGCCTTCAGGTTTGGAAAAAAATATAGATCAACAACAAATGGCAGATCTATTGGCTTATATACGAGAGGTAAAATAATTATTATTATTTTATTAATAACATAAACAATTAAATCCAATGACTACATATTCAAATAGATCCAATAATCAAAATTTAATTAACTATTCAAAAGAGCATAAAAAGAATTTTATTAGCTTCTTGTTTCTTATTTTTTTCTTTTTTATTTCATTCCCGGCGGTTAGTACTGCATTACTCCAGAATGAATTGATTCGTTCGGAATCTGATGGCTCGTTGCGTTTAAGTGCTGAAAAAGGAAAACCAATAGGCCCGGATATCGGGTATATGCCGGAATGGAAAGCCTTCGGCATGTGGACATCGGAAGACAGAGTAGAATGGAAAGTTGCAGTGAATAAAAGCGGGACATATGATGTCTTTCTGGAGTGGTCTGTTTCAGATGAAGAGGCGGGAAAACCTTTTGTTTTCGTGGCAGGTAACAGGGAACTGAAAAATAAAATAGGTAAAACTGGCTCGTGGGAGACTTATAAAACGACAAAAATTGGACGCATTCATTTATCAGTAGGAGAACAGGTAATGACTTTCAAACCAGACTCTAAATTTGAAGGTGCTCTTTTAGATTTGAGAGAAGTGAAATTGGTCCCAGTCAGTACTAAACTTTTGGGACAGAACCATTCATCAGGTTCTAGCTTTAAGGCAGCCGTTGTGAAAAAGAACATTACCCCGACGGACTCTCAATACCTTCTTGGCTATGGTGAACGAAAATCAACGGGAGTTCACGACAGTATATTCCATCGCATTGTAGCAATGGATGATGGCACAACCCAATTTTATATCATATCGACAGATGTTTGTTTATTTTCACCATCCGAATACGATAAGGTTACTGCAAAGCTTCAAGAACAATATGGGATTGATCCATTAAATGTTTGGTGGTCAGTTACACATGGACACTCTGCCCCTGAAGTTGGCGTACCCGGGATATATGGTACTTACATGGGAGAACGGATTCAGCATGAAATCGATCCAGCTTATACCGCCATGGTGGAACAAAAATTAATTGATGGGATTTTGGAAGCGCGTCAAAATCTTGCACCTGCAAAACTAGGTGTAGGCTGGGGATTTTCCCGCGCTAATATCAACCGTCGCGCTATAGATGTGGATGGCAAAGCTTCTCTTGGTTTGAACCCAGATGGACCTGTGGATCGCCGCATTGGCCTGTTGCGACTAAATAAAGAAAATGGGGAAATACTGGCTTTAATATCCAATTATGCTATGCACGGTACGGTATTGGGGGGGGAGAACCTACAGATTGGTGGAGATGCCCCTGGGATTGTCTCGGAATATGTTGAACAAGAAATTGGGGCTCCAATGCTGTTTATTAATGGAGCAGCAGGTAATATCGCTCCGATCTATAGCGTGTATCCTAATCCAAAATCAGGTCATTTGGGGCAGTTCCGAGTGCTGTTGGGAGATAGGATACTTGAGGCGAATCGCAGCATTTCTTCCACAACTAATGAGGTGGAATTGAATTCCGGGGCGCTGACAGTAGAAACCTTGAGGAAGCCAGGCTTGGAATGGCCATCGGATCTCGGAGGATACACACGTACTACGGATGATGGAAAAAAAATGGTACAGCTTCCTGTTCGTTTCCTGACGATTAATGATGATGTGGCTATATGGAGTGCTCCCATAGAGTTATTCAACGAGATATCAAATGAAGTACGTAATCGTTCCCCGTTCCCTTACACTTTCTTTTTTGGATACACAAACGGATGGCTTGGCTACTTGCCCACTGCTGCCGCTTGGGAGCATGGTGGCTACGAAGTAGAAATAGTTTCCCCTTTTACATCCTCGGCAGGAATGAAACTATCGGAGGCGGTTCTAGGATATTTTGAAGGGAGAGGAAAAAGAAAATATACTCTATGGCAAAATAAGAATGATAATTAGGCTGCAAAGTCTTGTATGTTGATTTAGAGAATGAATTATTAATAGATGTTATACTTTTATAGTTAAAGAATATGGAATGGGCTCTTTTGTGTGAAGATAGATTTTTGTTGGCCGAAAGCCCTATATGGAGTGCGGATCGGAATAGCCTCTTTTGGGTAGATATAGAAGGAAAGACGTTGAACGAATTCGACTGGAAGAGCGGCAAACTTAAAAAGTTCTCTCTACCTCAGCGTGTGGGTTTTTTAGCAGAGGCCAGAAATGATAAACTTATTTTAGGTTTGCAAGAAGGACTGGCCTTGTTCGATTTGACCTCCCAAGAATTGAGTTGGCTGCAGGGCGTAGAAAAAGAACGGGATAATCAACGTTGCAATGATGGGAAATGTGATGCTCACGGGCGTTTGTGGTTTGGAACAATGGATTTAGAAGCGAGACCTGGAGCAGGAAATTTTTATGTTTTTGATCAGCAGCAGGGGTTACGAAT
>Ga0314772_1000675_pt1 | contig 17545 bp, 17 predicted proteins | sample MetaGCBIW2018_FD_204520 | JGI IMG/M metagenome (GOLD analysis project Ga0314772, IMG submission 204520) | Cryopeg brine microbial communities from Beaufort Sea near Barrow, Alaska, United States - CBIW 2018 | ecosystem: Environmental > Aquatic > Marine > Coastal | place: USA: Alaska | collected... | reverse complement strand
TATTTTAATAGAAAGTTTCCATTTAAATAAAACTAGAACCAAATTAACAATCGTTTAGCTTCAATTAAAACCATAGATTTTAAATCTACCCACACAAAATCATATAGAGCCTTTTATTATAACCGGAATAGAAATTATTTTTACAATAGTTTTCACTTTGATAACACCAAAAGAGAAGAATTCAAGTTTAATTGACTTTAAGTCAATTCTTAAAGGATTAATAGAAAGAGCCTTTTTAACGTATAGTCTTTTTAGCGGGTTTCCTCATGCACTTACATTATTTGGAGCACTAAAATTGGGAACAAGATTAAAGAGAGCAGATAACGAAAAAACTGAAATTGGTCGTAAAAGAGAGCGTTTTTATAATGATTATTTCTTAATAGGAAACTTTATATCAGTTGGTTTAAGTGTGCTTTACTTTAATCTATTAGTTTTTTAGATTTCATTTATCGAGTCTAAAAATTCAACAGTACTAGCTACTTTAGAAGTTTAGGTTTTTCAATTATATAGTTGTTAATTCGAACGTACGTCGAAACGTACGCTAAGTTTTAAATTATGAGAGCAATTACAATTTCAACACTTCGAAAAAACATAAAAAAACATTTCGATTATGTTTCAGAGTCAATGGGTGTTATAGTCGTACCAAGAAATAAAGAAGAGGATGCAATTGTTATCATGTCAATTTGAGATTACAATTCTTTGAAGAAAAAGTAAATCTATTGGCCACTAAACCCAAATCCATACATCTTCACCAACACCAATCCAAAAAGATCTGAGAAAGAACTTCTTCTCAACCCATCTCTTAACGATTAATGTGAGACATTCAGTCAACATACGATCCCTAAGTTCCGCTATTCCTTTACATTCTCCTAAAAAGTCCTTACTTTTGCATGAATCAAAAAATCAAAGAATACATGTCAGGAATTGATATCAAAGAGGTACTTAGTCAATTAGGAGTTAAAAACGAAGTCAACAGAGGAGCATCAACAGGTAAAAACTGGATCGATACTAAAGGCGATGTTATTGATTCATTTACACCAGTAGATGGTTCAAAAATCGGACAAGTAAAATTAGCATCAGTAGCAGATTATAACGAAGCAGTTGATGTAGCAACATCAGCATTTCATGAGTGGAGACAATGGACAGCGCCAGCGCGTGGAGAAGTTGTTCGTAAAATTGGAAATGCTTTAAGAGAATATAAAGAGCCACTTGGTAAACTTGTTTCTTACGAAATGGGGAAATCTTACCAAGAAGGTTTAGGTGAAGTTCAAGAAATGATTGATATCTGTGATTTCGCAGTAGGTCTTTCTCGTCAACTTTACGGATTAACAATGCACTCTGAGCGTCCAGGACACAGAATGTATGAGCAATATCACCCACTAGGAGTTGTTGGAGTAATTTCAGCATTTAACTTCCCAGTTGCAGTTTGGAGTTGGAATACAGCTTTGGCATGGGTTTGTGGAGATTCATGTGTATGGAAACCATCTGAAAAAACACCTTTAACATCTATCGCTTGTCAAAATATTGCACAAGAAGTATTTGCTAAAAACAATGTTCCAGAAGGAGTTTCTACAATGGTAATTGGAGGTCCAGAAATTGGAAAAGCATTAGCTGAAGACAAAAGAATCGCATTGGTTTCTGCAACAGGATCTACAAGAATGGGTCGTTCTGTTTCTGAAGCAGTAGCGAAACGTTTAGGAAAATCATTATTAGAGTTAGGAGGAAATAACGCAATGATCATCACACAAGATGCTGACTTGAAAATTGTTGTTCCAGGTGCTGTATTTGGTGCTGTTGGAACTGCAGGACAACGTTGTACTTCTACACGACGTTTGATTATTCACGATAGCATTTACGACAAAGTAATGAAAACTATCGTTGGAGCTTACGGTCAAATTAAGATCGGTAATCCATTAGATGAAAACATGCATGTTGGACCGCTTATCGATAAAGATGCAGTAAACAATTACTTAAACGCAATTGCATCAGCTAAGAAAGAAGGTGGAAAAGAATTGGTTGAAAGTGGAGTATTAGAAGGAAAAGGATACGAATCAGGATGCTACGTTAGACCAGCAATTATCGAAGTTGAGAATCACTACGAAACGGTACAAAACGAAACATTCGCACCGATTCTTTATGTGATGAAATATTCAGGAGATGTTACCGAAGCACTTAAACTTCAAAATGGAGTTGTTCAAGGTTTATCTTCTGCAATCATGACTACAAACTTACGTGAAGCAGAGCATTTCTTATCAGCATTAGGTTCTGATTGTGGAATTGCAAACGTTAATATCGGTACTTCAGGTGCTGAGATTGGTGGAGCATTCGGAGGTGAAAAAGAAACAGGAGGTGGACGTGAGTCTGGTTCTGATGCTTGGAAAGTTTACATGAGAAGACAAACAAATACAATCAACTATACAACTGAATTGCCATTGGCGCAAGGTATCAAGTTCGATTTGTAATCGTTAAAATTATATTTTCAAAAGTCTCGGCGGTAACGTCGGGACTTTTTTTCTTTTGTTAGATTGTTAGTGTGGTTTGCGCTGTAATGGAGCGCGGATGACACGGGCCTTCGACATGCTCAGTCACCGTTGCATAGCATATAGCAGCGCGGATTAGCACGGATTTTTCACCTGTGGTGAATGCAGAATTTTGTCTTGTTTTTTTAATAGGAATTACGAATTACTCTCTTTTTTCTTCTCTGCGGAACTTTGCGTAATTTTTCTCTTTTATCTCCTTTCATGATTTACATCATATTTTAATCAATCCCCACCCCTTATATTTGTCCCATATTAGAATAGCAATTGAGCTGCTAGTGAATATAAAAACTGAAACGATTCTCAAAATCACATTTTTTCATCTCTCTAAATGTCCTTGAGAATTGTTTCTCTTTTTACATAAAACTCAGAATACCATCTTAAAAATAATAAAAGACTAATTTATCTCTTATTAAAAAATGACATAGGTCATATTTTTTCTGTTCCTGTGGAATTACATTTGGGCGTTAATCATTGAAGAGAATTATAGCATCCGTTTTTATGAAATTTCGGACAGTATTCTACACTTCAATTATCGAATATTCAAAATGAAAACTTTAAATAAAGAAGATCTAAAAAAGGCATTAATCTCTCTAAAAAAGAAGAAAAACGCTGTGATTTTGGCACATTATTATCAAGAAAAAGATATTCAAGATGTGGCAGATTATATTGGAGACAGTTTAGGATTGGCTATAGAAGCTTCCAAAACGGATGCTGACATTATCGTTTTTGCTGGAGTTCATTTCATGGCAGAAACAGCTAAATTATTGAACCCAACACGAAAAGTTGTACTTCCAGATTTAGCAGCAGGTTGTTCATTGGCCGATTCTTGTCCGCCAGATCAATTCAAAGCATTTATTGACGCGCATCCAGATCATAAAGTTGTGACTTACGTTAATTGTACAGCCGAAGTAAAAGCATTGAGCGATATCGTTTGTACTTCTTCGAATGCGGTTGATATTATCAATTCATTTCCAATTGATCAGAAAATAATTTTTGCTCCAGATAAAAACTTGGGGAAATATTTACAAAAAGAAACGGGTCGTGATTTAGTTTTATGGGAAGGAGCTTGTATCGTTCATGAAGCTTTTTCATTCGATAAATTATTGAAATTAAAACTCGAATATCCTAAAGCGAAAGTTGTTGCTCATCCTGAATCTGAACCTCATATTTTAGAAGTCGCAGATTATGTTGGGTCGACCAGTAAAATGATCAATTACATAAAAACTTCCGAAGCCGATACTTTTATCGTGGGAACAGAAGCTGGAATTTTACACGAATTGACTAAACAAGCGCCAGGCAAAAATTTGATTCCTTTACCGATTCACGAGGACAATACTTGTGCTTGCAGTGAATGTGCTTTTATGAAAGTAAACACATTAGAAAAAGTCTACAATTGCTTATTGCATGAAACACCAGAAGTTAAAATTGATCCTGAAATTTTCGATAGAGCAAAAGCTCCAATTGTAAAAATGATAGAATTCTCAAATCTAGTTCCCCTTGAAAACTAAATTCGATATATTGATTGTTGGGGCTGGAATTGCTGGATTATCCCAAGCCATTGCCTTAGCAGAAAAAGATAATTCTCTTTCTATAGGAGTGGTCAGTAAATCTGAATTGCAGGAAACCAATACACGTTTGGCGCAAGGTGGAATTGCTGCGGTAATGTCAACGCAAAGTGATAGTTATTTAGCGCATATTGAAGACACTTTAAACGCTTCTCAGCATAAAGCGAATAAAGAAGTGGTTAATTATGTGGTGGAACATGCGCATGAAGGAATTCACCAACTTGAAAATTGGGGAGTTCAGTTTGATCACATTCAGAACCAATATCATTATGGTTTAGAAGGCGGACATTCGCAAGCAAGAGTTCTTCATGTAAAAGACCAAACAGGAGCTGCAGTTCATGATCAATTGATAAGTCAAATTAAGAATCACGATTCAATTTCAGTTCTAGAATACAGCGAGATCGTTGAATTATTATTGAACAATAACGGAGAAGTTGGTGGCGCTTTAATTTACAATCACAAAGATAAAACTACGCTTCAGTACTCCGCAAAAATTGTGGTAATGGCCACAGGTGGAATGGGTCAATTGTTTCAATATACGACCAATTCTGCCATTGCAACAGGAGACGGAATAGCTTTAGCCAATCATATTGGTGCTGAGATCTGTAATTTACATTCCATTCAGTTTCACCCAACAGCTTTTAGAGAAGCTGGGAAAAGTCAATTGTTTCTGATATCGGAAGCGGTGAGAGGAGCAGGAGCTCATGTCATCAATAAAAAAGGAGAACGTTTTCTTTTTGCTTACGATATAAGAGGAGAACTCGCTACACGTGATGTAATTTCTTCTGCTATTTATCAAGAATTGAAAACTTCTGGAGAAGAAGAAGTGTACCTCGATTGTAGACATATTCCAAAAGAAGAATTAGCTCATGAATTTCCATATATCTTAGAAAATTGCTTGAAAGGAGGATTTGATTTGTCATTTCAACCTGTTCCAATTACTCCAGCAGCACATTACAGTTGTGGAGGAATTCAAGTGAATATGAATGGAGAAAGTAACGTACCAAATCTTTATGCAATTGGAGAGTGTGCAAATACTGGTTTGCATGGAAATAACAGATTAGCTTCAAATTCTTTACTCGAAGCAATTGTTTTTACGCAAAATGTGGCCAATAATATTCTAGAAAAAGTTAAACAAAAGGAATTTAAATCTTTACTACCTGAAGAATTAATTGAATTTTCAAACGATGAACCTGATTTCTTTAAAGCGGAAACGAATGTATTGAAAACTGTTTTGACAGCTTACTTTATTTCTAAAAGTGAAAATGATAAAGTGGAATTGTTAGACATGGTAGGTTATTTTAAACAACAGCTCAAAAATATTGATTCAAGCGAGTTGTCGGTTCTTCATTTTAGATGGAAATTAACACTTGTAGACCTCTTGTTAAAAGGGGAGTTAAATCTTGAGAAAAACACAGATAACTTTATCCTAAATAAAAGTATATAATCATAGTAATCAAGTTGACTATGCCCTATATTTGTGGACTCTAAACTCTTTATTTTTGTGACACCGCATTGATAAAGGATTTAGGATAATACCATTTTGATTTATGAAGTTCGTCAACAAACGGATTTTAACTTCTCTCGTAATTTACTTCGGGTTTTTGAATCATAATCGGTATACATTTAGGGAATAACGAAGGGATGATAAAAGATAAGCTCAAGCAATTTTATAAGAATTTCAAATACTTTAGTCGAACACTAAAAACATATACCCTCAAAAAGTACAATCTCGCTGAGATTTTGATCATTTGGTCGAAACGACAATTGTCTCGTTTTCAATTTTTGGTGCTTTCTGGAATTATCGTTGGAGCTTTAGGTGGACTAGCGGGAATTACTCTAAAAACAATCGTCCATTATATTCAGTTTTTCTTAAGCAATAATCTTCCAATTACTCAAAAAATAGTTGCTCACGCAGTCTTTCCATTGATTGGAATTCTTCTGACAACATTAGTCGCTCGCTATTTATACAAAAGTAAAAAAGAGGTAAAGCTTTCTCAAGTATTAAACGACATAGCACAAAATGATAGTGTTGTGGATAAAAGAGAAACACATTCTCAAATGATTCAAAGTGCTATCACTGTTGGGTTTGGTGGCTCAGCAGGACTGGAAACCCCAATGGCGATCACAGGAGCTGCGATTGGTTCCAACTTCGCACAACGTTATCGTTTAGGATACAAAGAAAAAACTTTATTACTTGCTGGAGGAGCCGCTGCTGGAATTGCTGCAGCTTTTAATGCACCAATTGCAGGAATCATGTTTGCATTTGAACTCTTGCTAACAGGAATTGTATTTTCAGATTTTATTCCTTTGGTAATTGCTTCAATCTGCGGAAGTTTATTGGCGAAAATTGTATTGAATGATGATATCCTTTTTAGTTTATCTGCCCGAGATCCTTTTGATTACATGAACACTGTTTATTATTTGGGATTAGGAATTATAGCTGGATTTTATGCACGGTATTTTATTGTAATCAATGAAAAGGTAAAACATTTTTTCGACCGTTTTCCTCATGGAAGTATCAAAAAAGCATTGATTGGAGGTACATTACTTTCTATACTTTGTGTCGCATTTCCGGCTCTTTTCGGTGAAGGTTATGTGAATATTAAAATGCTGCATCAAGGTAAAATTGAATACTTAGTTTATGATGAAGTAATTAACTTTTTCAATTTTCCCAATACAACAATTGTAGTAATGTTAATTCTAACGTTGCTCTTAAAAGCCGTTGCTACAAGTATTACTTTAAATTCTGGTGGAGTCGGAGGAAACTTTGCACCGTCATTAATCGCAGGTGGACTTTTGGGATATATTTTTGGATTCATCCTTATTTTAATTGGTTTTGAAAATGTTCCAATCACTAATCTCATGTTGGTTGGAATGGCCGGCGTTCTTTCGGGCGTTTTGTATGCGCCGTTAACAGCAATCTTTCTAATTGCGGAATCAAGTTCGGGTTATGATTTATTTATTCCATTGATGATTGTAGCTGTAATTGCATTTTTAATCAACAAATACTTTTCTCCGATAAATCCAGAATTGACTAAATTAGCTGAGGAAGGAAAGATCTTTACCACCCGACATGATCAAAATATATTGACGCAAATCAGCATCACAGAATGTTTGGATGAAGAAGGAATTAGAGTCGACAGTAAAGCGAATTTGAAGACCATTAATGATTTGTTTAACAATACCAATAAAGCTATTCTGGCAGTTGTTGATGATAAAGGCCGTTTTTGGGGAATGATCAATAAAGAACACATGAGTAAGGTTCACTTGAAAGGAGAAGGCTATGAAGATCTTTTGGCCTCCGAGATCGCAATAAATCCAAGTAATCTTGTTTACATCGATGAAAAAATTGAAAGCGTAGTTCGGAAATTTGAAGAATCTGACACTTGGTATTTACCTTTGGTTGATGCGAATCACAAATACTTAGGATTTGTAAGTCGTTTTAAAGTCTTGAAAAAATACCGTCAATTATTGAAAGAACTTTCTTAATCGTAAATTTTTAAACATAAAGATACGCCCAATAAATCAATGCAAACTGAAGAGGAAGTCGAACATACGAAATCCAAGCGTTCTTACTTTGCTTTTGATACATGCGTTTGGCCATATAAATATTCGCAGGAAAAACGGCTATCAATAAAAGAATAAGTCCAATTGCCGCAAAAGACCTTGTAGATTCAAACAACAATGCAATTCCAAAAAGCAGTTCAAAAAAACCAGAAATGTAAACCATCATTTTTGGGTAAGGAATAGACCTCGGCACTATTTTGATGTATGGTTTTGGAGCAATAAAATGCAGTAATCCTGCGATTATGTAGATTCCTGCCATTATATAAAGTCCGATATCTTGCATTGTTTGAGTTTTGAGAGGTTAAGTTAAGAAAAATGAATTTCTACCGTTCTAAAATATTGGCCTTTTCAATGAATCGCTTGCTTTTATCCCTATCATCTTTGGTGAAAAAGCTGATTACAACATACAAAATCAACGAAATTGAAATTCCAATTATGGCTTGTTTAGCCGAAGCCACTTCCCAAGCAATAGGTAAATCTACACCTAATGCAACAATCAAATTATAAGTGGAAAAACCGATTCCGAATAACATAGATATCACAGCAGCTTTGCTTGTTCCTCGCGCCCATAGAAAACCTAATACCAAAGGAATGAATGCTCCTGTGGTAAGGAAATCTGAACCTATCCAAGAAATCTTAAGCACAGATTGAATACGTAATGCGATGAGTAAAGCTAATAATGCCATTAAAAACGTCGAAAGTCTTGCAATTACAACACTTTTCTTCGGACTTACCTTTGGGTTGATGTATTTCTGGTAAATATCAACTGTCAAAGAAAGTGCTCCCGTGTTGATTAATGAATCCATTGTTGACATTATCGCAGCGCTTAATCCTACAAATAAAATAGCACTCAAAACTGGACTTGAAACTTCGCTGATCATGTTAGGAACGATTCCTCCTTCAGGAACAGTTTCGTAAAATACGGAGGAAAACATTCCTGTATAAGTTACCATAAGATAGAGTGGGATGAAGGCAATAAAGCTAAACAACATCATTTTTCGAGCATCTGTAGCCTTCTTCGCTGCTGAAATTCTTTGCCAAACATTTGCTTGAATCATCCAAGAAGTTCCAAAAGTGATGACGTAAGCCAAATTGTCTCCCACATTATTGAAAAACGAAGTGTAACCTTCTTTTCCATTTATTTCAGCAACTGATTTCACGGCTTCCATTCCTCCGGCTTTTGTGTAAGCCAAATAAAATAAGAATATCCCTGTAAATAGAAAGAAAACGAATTGTAGTAAATCTGTAATTACAACACCTTTAAATCCACCAAATAACGAATATATCAAAACAATTGCAGTTCCTAAAATAGCGCCGTTTTCGTAACTCATGTCAAAGAAGGCATTAAAAAATCTTCCCATCACTATCACCTGAACAGTGGCAGCGAGCACCATAAAAATCACAATAAAAATGGTCAGCATTAAAGCTACTTTACTGTTGTAGCGTTGATTCATTAATTGTGGTTGCGAAATCGTTCCGACATTCCGGATTCCTTTCGCGAAAAGTAACATCAAAGCTGTGGCAACTAAAACAGGAACTCCATAAATCCAAAAAGAACTTAAACCATTTTGATGCGCATGATCCACAACATCAATCGCTGAACCTCCTCCCCACCAAGAAGCAATAAATGTAATTGCCAATAACCAAGCAGGAAGTTTTCTTGAAGCTAGAAAGTAATCTTCACTGTTTTCACTTTTTCTGTTCCAGATTCCAACAATAATCATTGCCAAAACATAGATAACTAGAAATAATATGGTGATCTGGGTTCTTGACATTGAGGACTTTCTTTTAAACAGTATTCTAAACCAACAAAGGAAATAAGGATTTGTTATTTTATTTCAAAATTCAACTTTTTTAATTCTTCATTCTTCACTTTTCATTCACCACTGTACACTTTCCACTTCCCATTTTTAATTCTTCATTTTTCACTTTTAATTCATAATTCCTCCGTATTCAACCTCATTTTGATCAAATCGGGATGAAAACCAATCTTTTTATACGCTTGTAATGCACTTTGATTTTCAGCATAAAGTTCCAAAACGATCTCTGTCAAGTTGTGTTTTTTAGACCAGTCAATTAAATATTCAACGATTTTACCATTCACACCTTTACCTCTAAATTCAGGAACTACATACATAAAACCTAAATAGGCATGGAAACGCTCCTTTTTTGTTGGTTCAGATTCTTCAATCGATGCATAGCCAGAAGCGACTAATTTATTGTCCACTTCCGCAACGACAAAACAAGAATTCTCGTTTTTGATGAGGTCTTCAATAGCATAATAATGAATAGGGTCTGGTTTCAATTGCGGCGCAAAAGGACGTTCATATTGAATTACACCTTGCTCAAATTCCTCCAATGCACTAAGGTCGTCTATGGTAGCTGGTCTAAGTTTTATCTCCTGCATATCTCGTATAGATTTTTCAGATATTAAAACTAATCAATTATTCTAATTAGAATTTATGGAAAACTAAAATTCTTTAGATTATTGATTAAAATGGCTATTAACGTCCGCTTTTTTACTTTCATTAACTCTGTAGACAGCTAACACTTTAACCCTTATAAATTCTACAACCCATTACTTAATATCTTTCTTCTTTACCTTCTTCCTCCTTTGCGAATTTTACTTCGACGAACTCAGCAATAGTGCGGAAACCTCAGCGTCTCAGCGGTTACCCATCTGATTTAAAAGAGTGTGGCATAGCCGCAACGTATTCAACCCATCAACCCCTCTTCTTTACTTTTTTCTTCTTCGCGAACTTTGCGAAACCTCAGCGTCTCCGCGGTTACCCTTTGAAACTGACAAAAGTCATACAATATATAAAGACAAAAACATCCTTTATTTAAATTCCTTCCGTAGATTTGTTCTAAATAGTAAAACAAACAGTTATGGAAACATTAGATGTAACGAAAATAGAACCAAGATTTAAGCACCCAGCTATATTTGACAAATTTGCAGAATTAGCGAATAAGGAGCACTTTATTATTCACAATGATCACGATCCAAAGCCATTGTATTATCAAATGTTGGCTGAGTTAGGAGAAGTTTTTACTTGGGAATATATTCTTGAAGGACCTGAATTTTGGGAAGTAAAGATCACTAAAGTAACGAAAGAAGAAAAAATCGCTACGATGGGTGAGATGGTAGCCGAAGATTTCCGTAAAGCGGAAGTATTTAGAAAATACGGTCTAGACTTTTGTTGTGGAGGTAAGATTTCTGTTCAAAGAGCATGTGAGAAAAAAGGAATTGACCACAAAGAAGTGCAAAGAGATCTTGATGCATTAAATAATGATAAAGGATCTAGAAATGAAAATTTCAATGATTGGGAATTGGATTTCCTTTGTGACTTCATCGTTAATAATCACCATAAATATGTAACTGATTCTCTTCCAATGTTGTTAGAATACAGTGCGAAAGTAGCACGTGTTCATGGAGAAGCGCATCCTGAAACTATTGATATCGCTCATTACTTTAAGAATGTCGCAGATGAATTAACAAGTCACATGCCGAAAGAGGAGAATGTTTTATTCCCTTATATCAAACAATTAGTAGCTGCGAAAAAAGCAGGAACGAAAGTCCCAAAACCAGAATTCGGAACTATCGTAAATCCTATCAATATGATGGAAGCTGAACATTTAGCTGCTGGAGATGATTTGGAAAAAGTGAACGGCTTAAGTGATAATTATACACCTCCTGCAAGTGCATGTAACACGTATCGTGTATTGTATGCTAAGCTCGCAGAATTTGAAAAAGATTTACACCAACACATTCATTTAGAAAATAATATATTGTTTAAAAAAGCGATTGAATTGGAGAAAGAAGTGATGGCTTAAACTGATATTAAAGAGTAACTTATGAAAATCAACGGAAATACTAAAGTATCCAAGGTGATTAAAGAAAACAAGGAGGCGATTGAAGTGATTGCCTCTTTGAATTCTCATTTTACGAAGTTAAGAAATCCAATTTTACGCAGACTTATGGTTTCGCGTTATACTTTGGAGAAATTAGCGACAGAAGTACAATGTGAAACACAGTTTTTGCTGGATGAACTCAATAAAATCGGTTTTGAAATTGAGGGTAAAAAGGAAATCTATGAGGATCCAAAACAACTCATTATTTTTAATTCAAGATTAGAATTTATAGAAGACAAAATGGTAAAGCCATTAGATCTAATTCCTATTCTAGCTCAGAGTAAAGAAAGTTTGTTTGATGTGATAGAAAATGCATTAAAAAATCTTCGACCAAATGAAGTGTTGGAGGCTCAATTGGATTTAAATCCGGTATTTCTAACCAAACTATTTCAGAAAACTGGCTATAAAGCATTGACAGTATTTAATGAAGGAAATTATCATATCTATTTTAAAGCGGACATTACCAAGTTTCATAAAATTAATGAACGCTTTTTTATTAAATCAGTGAATTTCAAATAAAATATTTTGGTACAAAATCAAAAACCATGAAAATCAACGGAAATACAAAAGTATCCAAAGTGATTAAAGAAAATATGGATGCGATTGAAGTAATTGCCTCTTTGAATTCGCATTTTACGAAGCTAAGAAATCCGATTTTACGTCGGCTTTTGGCACCTCGTGTAAGCATTGCTGAAGCAGCGAAAATAGGAAAATGTGATGTACAAGTAATGCTCGATGCTCTGGTTGCTATCGGATTTGAATTGGAGAATGAGGCGGTTGACCAGAAAGTAAAAACTGATCTCGCAGAAGATAATTCCAAAAATGAATTTCTTGAAGGTCAAAAAATCACTTTACTTGATGTGCGTCCATTTTTAGCAAAAGGGGAAGATCCTTTCAATATCTTACAAAAAGCACTAAAAAAGCTTGAAATTGATGAGGTTTTGGAAGTTTTAATCGATTTTGAGCCAATTCCATTAATTAGAATTCAAGAGAAAAAGGGATATTTAACTTTAACTGTTGTTGAAGAAGGAGTTTATCATACTTATTTTAAAGCAGGAGAATTAATTAAAGAAGAAGCTCCAATTTCAAATGAGGGCATTAAAACTATTAGTGAATCGGATTACAATAACTTAGTCAATACTTATCCTGGCGAAATAATAAACTTAGATGTTCGAAACCTAGAAATGCCTGAACCTTTGGTGAAAATTCTTGAAGCAATTGAAATTCTTGATGAAAGCACAGGTTTGAAAATATTCCACAAGAAAATTCCGCAGCATTTACTTCCAGAGTTAGTGGCTAAAAATTTAAATACCTTTATTTGTCCAATCTCAGAAGGAAACGTGATGATGTTTATTACTAAAAAACATGTTTAACCAAGGAACAAATAGAGCCCCTTCTGCAAATTCTGTAATTCCATTTTTTGTTTTATCTGCCGTAAGTTGGCTGATAGGAATCGTTTTTATAGCATTCAATCCAGATTCGGTCTTAATATCTGTTTACTTCAATGAAGTAATGCTCACCATTACGCATATTTTGGTTCTAGGATTTGTGACTTCTGTGATTTTTGGTGCACTTTTTCAACTTTTACCCGTTATTTTTCTACAAAACATCTATTCAGAAAAGCTAACCAAATCCATTTTCTATCTGCTGCTCTTTGGAACAATCGGACTCTGTTTTTCATTCTATTTTGATAGCAACGGAATTGGTCTTACAGTTTTTGGAAGCTTACTCAATATCGCAGTTATTCTATTCATTATTAATGTCTGGAAAACAATCGGGAAATCTAAAGAAAATAAAGTCGCAAAACTCTTCATTAAAACAAGTGTAGTTTGGCTGGCTTTAACCGCAATAGCAGGATTACTTTTGGCCATTAATTTCTTAATACCTTTTCTTCCATTTGCACATTTAGAATTATTAAAAGTTCATGCTCATTTTGGAATCATTGGTTGGTTCGTATTTTTAATTATTGGCGTTTCAAGTGTACTCATTCCGATGTTTTTATTGGTGCATAACTTGGAGAGCAGACCACTTTATTTTGCTTACGTTTTACTCCTTTCAAGTTTGATTTTAGGCGGAATAAGTAAAGTAATTAGCATCCCAACATTAATGTATATCAGCTATGGTTTAGGAGTTCTCGGATTCATTTATTATTTGAATTTCATACATGTTGTATATAAAATGCGATTGCGTAGGAAATTGGATTTTGGACTCAAAAAAACCATGATTGCTTTTCCATCTTTAATCGTTGTGATTATCGGTTCAATTTTCTTTATCGCAGGATTCCAGACAGATTTTAACCTTAGCGCTTTCTATGTAATTGTTCTAATTGTTGGATTTATTGCCACTCTGATTTTAGGACAATTCTATAAAACATTGCCATTCATAGTTTGGCTGAAAATCTACAAACCATTCGTTGGAAAAGAGAAAACACTTTTGCCCAAAGATTTATATAATTACACAATTTTGAAGTATCAATTTTATTCCCACGTAAGCGGATTTATTCTGTTTTTCGCCAGTTTATTACTCAATCTCATTAGTTTATTCTATATCGGAATAGGACTATTGATGATTGGAGCCGTTTTATTCTTAATCAATGTAATGCAAATTGTATTTCATCAAAAGCAAACATTATGACAAGTCAAAACATAGAAAATATCTCTGAAATGGGAATTTTCCAAAGTCTAAAAGAAGTTATAGATCCAGAGTTATATGTAAACATCGTCGATTTAGGTTTGGTGTATGGAGTTATCCTAACAAAAGATCCATTATCAGTAAAAATCGAATTGACTTTGACTTCAAAAGGTTGTCCGATGGGAGATGCAATTATTCAAGATGTTGAACAAACTTTAATGCGTTTATATCCTGGATTAACCGTCAATGTTGAATTGGTTTGGGAACCATCATGGAGCATGGACATGGTGACAGATGAAGGGCATGCAGCTTTTAACGGTTTTTAATTTTCTTCATCACTCTATTTTTCTCCGCTGTAGTAGCGCTGCTGAATTCTCCTCACTCTTTCTCCGCTGCAGTTGTACTGCTGCGTTGTAACTTTTGTAACACTCACCAAAAACTCACTTTCATCACGCCTAAGAATGACTTCCATCATATTTTTTGCACCTATGAACCCTTTTCTTTGCCGAGTATGGTAATTCATTAGAGATTAATGCATTTTATAAAATAAAAAACAGAATGAAATATATAATTATTGGTGCCGTAGCAGGCGGAGCAAGCACTGCTGCTAGAATTAGAAGATTAGACGAAACAGCTGAAATCATTATGATTGAAAAAGGTGAATATGTTTCTTATGCGAATTGTGGCTTGCCATATTATATTGGAGATGTCATCAAAGACCGAAATAAATTATTCATTCAAGATGCTGCTTCTTTTAAAAGAAGATTCAACATAGATGTGAAAGTGAGAACAGAAGCCATTGAAATTCATCCTTCTGAAAAGAAAGTGACTTTATTGGATTTATATACACAGAAAACATACACTGAATCGTATGATAAATTAGTGCTTTCAACAGGTGCTGTTCCAATTAAACCACCAATTCCGGGAATTCATTCTGCGAACGTTTTTACAATTAGAGATGTACATGACACAGATTTAGTAAAAGCAGTAATCCAAAATCAAAAAGTAAAACACGCTACCGTTGTGGGTGGAGGATTTATTGGAATTGAAATGATGGAGAATTTAACGCATTTAGGAATTAAAACCCGAGTGATTGAACGTGCTCCGCAACTTTTAGCTTTCCTTGATGAAGATATGGCGCTAATGGCTAAATCCGAAATTGAAGCAAACGGTGTTGTCGTAGATGTGAACAATGGATTATCCGAAATTCGTGATAATGCAGATGGTTCGAAAACCATAAAACTTGAAAACGGAGATGAATTTCAAACAGATATGGTGATTCTTTCTATTGGTGTTTTACCGAATAATTTCCTGGCTAAAGCCGCTGGATTAGAAATAGGGCAAAAAGGAGGAGTTTTAGTTGACGAATTCATGCAAACTTCCAATTCAGATATTTATGCTGTTGGTGATGTTATTGAATTTCATCACCCTATTTGTAATGCGTCTTATCCAATTTATTTAGCAGGGCCAGCAAACAAACAAGGTCGAATTTGTGCCAACAATATTGTCAACGGAAATACGAAGAAATTTAAAGGTTCCGTTGCAACTACAATTGTAAAAGTATTCGGAAAAACAATCGCTGCAACAGGTTCAAATAGCCGTTTATTGAAGAATCACAATATAAAGCACATCACTTCAATTACACACAGTTCTTCCAATGCAGGTTATTATCCTGGTTCAACACCAATGGTAATTAAAATCGCTTTTGATCCAGAATCAGGTGTTTTATTAGGAGCGCAAATTATAGGAGAAGACGGAGTAGACAAGCGTGTTGATGTTTTCTCAACTTACGTTCAAAATAAACAAACGATTGATGATTTAATGGAATTTGAACAAGCTTATGCTCCGCCATTTTCATCTGCAAAAGATCCTGTAAATATGGCTGGATTCGTAGCCAATAATATCATGGATAAAGTGATGCAAATCTATAATCCTGAAGATGCAATTGAAATTAGTAAAAAAGAGTTTTTAATAGACGTTCGAACTCCAGAGGAATTTGAAGCGGGTACAATTCCAAATGCCAGAAATATTGAATTAGATGAATTGAGAAATCACTTAACAGAAATTCCAAAAGACAAAACGATTTATGTTTTCTGTGAAGTAGGTTTAAGAGGTTATCTCGCATCTAGAATTTTGGTTCAACACGGTTTTGAAGTTAGAAACTTGAGCGGGGGTTACCGTTTCTGGAAGAATACTTATGGGTTAATTGTTGGTGAATCAGAAAAAGCATTTACCTACAACTAAAGTCTCTAGTCCACAGGTAATAATTTTTATCTGTGGACTTTTAATTTTCTTCAAAAACTGATTTAACTCATATCTCACATTGTGTTCATTAACTATCATTTACATAACTTCGTTCATAATTTGAATAAAGATTTTGTCTATGAAAAATGTAACATTTCCGAGTTGTGAAAACTGTGAGTTAACAGAAGGTTTTCTCTGTACATTTTCTAAAGATGTGAAAAAAGACATCGGCCTAGATAAAAAACATTTGAGCATCGAAAAAGGAGATCAAATATTTTCTCAAGGAACACATCCTGTTGGTCTATATTGCCTCTATAAAGGAAAGGTGAAACTAACGAAAATGGGCAAAGACGGAAAAGAACAAATCTTACGTTTCTACAAACCAGGAGATATCATTGGTTACCGTTCGCTTTTAAATCAAGAAGCTTATCAAGTTAACGCTGTTGCAATTGAAGAAGTGCATATTTGTTTAATCCTAAAACAGTCCTTTTTAGATATGGTAGACAATAACCGCGCTTTCTCTAAAAACATTATCAATTTATTAGGAGATGATTTAAAATCAGCTGAAGAAAGCATTGTAGGATTGTCTCAAAAAAGCGTCCAAGAAAGAATAGCCGAAGCATTAGTACTATTGATTAACACCTACGGATTTAAAGCAGATAAGGTGACAATTGATGTAAGACTTTCTAGATTAGAAATAGCAAATCTCTCTGCTACAACTCAAGAAACTGCAATTCGCACATTGGCTAAAATGGAAAAAGAAGGCTATCTTATGCTAAACAAAAAAGAAATTCAAATTCCCGATTTCAATAAATTAATGTCTGGAACAACTTTGTTTGATTAATTATCTACATAGTTATTTGATTTACGGAATGTACGGACGATTTGCAAATCGTCTCTGCAGTAAAGAGGAATCGTCTGTACTTCCATTGCAAATCGTGGATACTAAGATTTGATTATTGAATCTAAATCTCTTATTCTCCTTTGCAGAACTTTGCTACTCTATGAAACTCTACGAATAATTCTTTTTTTTCACCCAACCACTTTTCTTTCTCTGTGACCCTCTACTTCGACAAGCTCTGC
>Ga0314772_1000668_pt1 | contig 17766 bp, 15 predicted proteins | sample MetaGCBIW2018_FD_204520 | JGI IMG/M metagenome (GOLD analysis project Ga0314772, IMG submission 204520) | Cryopeg brine microbial communities from Beaufort Sea near Barrow, Alaska, United States - CBIW 2018 | ecosystem: Environmental > Aquatic > Marine > Coastal | place: USA: Alaska | collected... | reverse complement strand
TCGTACCTCGTCGCGAGACGGCGCCGGGTCGCGAACAGCATGATCAGCCATGGCGCGATGAGAAATCCCCAGTGAATGACGGGACCAAAACGCACCGCCGGGGTGATCTCGGTGCGCAACGGAACGTCGGCGTACATCTGCTCGGCGGTAAACAGCCCCGTTTTCTGGAGCACGCGGCCACGCGGGTCAATCACCGCGCTCACGCCCACGGTCGAGGCCTGAACGGTCGCGCGCCCGGTCTCGATGGCTCGCAGGCGGCTCATCGCTAGCTGCTGTGTGCTCTCCGCAGTCAACCCAAACGACGCGTTGTTGGTCTGGACGATGAGCACCTCTGCGCCATCCGCGACCGCGTCGCGCACAATCTGGTCGTACGCCACCTCAAAACAGATCACGGTGCCGATGCGCACGATGGAGTTGGTGGCTGCCACGGGCACGTCCATCGTCGCAACGCCCACCCCGGGTATGACGTCTCGCGTCACGCGGTCCACGGCTGGCGAGAAGATTCGGGCGATCTCGCGGATCGGAATGTACTCCGCGAACGGTGCTGGGCGTTGCTTGTTGTACGTGTCCAGCACCTGACCACTCTTGCTCCACAGGATCGAGGTGTTGTACCGACCCACCGGCGGCGAGTAGTCGATTGTGCCGAATAGTAGCGGCGCATCGGCGAGCTGAGCGGCCTCGGTGACATCGGCCGCGCTTTGGGGGTCCACGCGCGGGTCTAGGTCGGCGGCGTTCTCCGGCCACACCAGCAGGTCAATGGGCCCGGGGTTGGACTCCACCAGCGCCTTGGTGCCCGCGAGGTGGTTCTTGGTGACAAGCCGCGCCTGATTAAAGCTGTCGAGCCCGTCGTTCGGGACGTTGCCCTGGATCACGCCCAATGTCATGGTGCCGTCCTGCGCCTGAGCATTGAGAGGCAGGACGATGCTGGCGAACAGCGCCGCAACGGCCACGAATAGCGCGAGTGCGGAGGACAGTGCGCGGCGTAGGACGGCGAACTCGATCACCAGTGCCAGCAAAGCGCCGATGAAAACGGCGATGAAGCCCGCGAGTGGTACGCCACCCAACCACGCGTAACGCGCGGTCGGTGAGTCCGCCAACGAGTGTGCGATTCTGCCCCACGGGAATCCGCCAAACGGGAACATCGACCGCAGTTGCTCGACCGCGATCCACAGTGCGGCGAAAGCGGGCGCACCGGCCCACTCGCGGTTTTCCAGGATCCCCGAGCGTCGTACTTGGGCCCACGCCATGCCGAACAGAGCGAATGCCAGCGCCTCGACTATGGACAGCGCCGCCCAGGGAACCGGTCCGACCGCCACGCTGGTGTACCAAAGCAGAGGCGCCAGGAAGACGATGCCGTACGCCCACCCCAGGAAGAAGCCGCCCCAAGCGCTCGCGCCCCGCAGGACAAACCACAGCACCGCAATGGATGCGAACGCCAGCGGCCAGATTCCAAAGTCGGGGAACGCCAGCGTCATCAGGATGCCCGCGACTAGCGCGGCGACGAGGCGCAGAAACTTGGACACGAGGCAAGCCTAAAGGAGCATGCGCGCTTAGTAGGCCACGACTCCCCTACGCATCGAATCGATGGCGGTCCGCGCGCGGCCCTGGACCACCTCGGAGGGCGCGGCCTTCGCCACCTGATCCAGAATATCTATCACCTGCTTGCACCAGCGCACCATGTCGCCCGGCGCAGTCTCGGTGCCGCGCAACGAGGCCGCGAGGCTCTTACCCTGCGCCCAAGAATGAATCGCACCCACTATCCCCCAGTGCGGTGCGTTGAGTTCGGGTAAGTGATGCTCTCCCTGCAGGTCGTCGACGCGGGACCACACCCGGACAGTCTCATTGAGCGCGTTTCCCAGGGTGCCGTGTGGGCCCCCTGGAATGCGCGGGGTACGGTTCTCGTCCTCGCGGCGTCCGTTATAGAGCAGCGTGGACACGGCGGCCGCCAACGCGGGTGCGTTGAGGTCGTTCCACACTCCCAGTCGTAGGCACTCGGACATGACCAGGTCGTTCTCCGAGTAGAGCGTGCGCATCATCGCGCCTGCCTCGGTGACCGCAACGTCCACACCCGAGCCCTCGACGTAACCCAGGTCGCCCAATACCGCTAGGCGCCGGTCGAACATACGCGCAATAGAGCCCGTGGCGCGGGAGATCTCGTTGGCGATCTTGTCCTTGTCGCGCAGCGTGCGGTAAAACCGCTCCGCCCACCTTGCGTGCGACTCGCGATCGGGGCAGTGGTGGCAGGGGTGGGCGCGCATTTGGCGGCGCAGGGCCTCGGTTTCGCGCTCGAGCGCGCCCGAATCTGATACTCCGTCGCGCTTGGCCTTCTTGTGTGCGCTGAGGTCGAACGTGGGCTTTGCGTCGATGATGACCTGCGCCAATTCGCGGCGGCTGCGAGCGTTACGGGTGTCGAACTTCTTGGGCACAGAGATCGAGCCTGCGACGTCGATTCCGTGGTGGAGTTCGGACAGCGCGAGACGAAACATGCGGCCCTGGTCCGTGACTACGGTGGGCCTGGGCTCCGCGGGGTCGGCATCGGGCACGACGACCGCGGCCAGACCAGCGCGTCGCCCCCCGCCAATCTTTACTACCTCGCCGCGCCGTAGAGCCGCAAGGGTGTGGGCGCTGGCCTCACGCATCGCGGCCTTGACCCGCTTGGCGGTGCCCTTTTGGGAGCGTGCGATTCGCTCGCGCAACGCCGCGTACGCCATGAAGTCGCCCTTGTCACAGATGGCCGCGTCCTTGTAACCCGCGAGCGTAGCGTCGAGGTCTTTAGCCCGCCGTGCCTTGCCCACGACACCCTGATCCGCCTGGTATTGAGCGAACGACATCTCCAGGACCTCGCGCGAACGGCTGACGCCCAGCGATGACAGCAGGTTGATGGTCATGTTGTAGGACGGCTGGAAGGAGCTAATAAGCGGATACGTGCGCTTGGACGCGAGGCTGCCCAGCTGCGCAGCGTCAAAGCCGGGGTGTTCGACCACCACAGCATGGCCCTCGACGTCGATTCCCCGCCGGCCCGCCCTACCGGTGAGCTGCGTGTACTCCCCTGCCGTCAGGTCCTTGTGCCCTTGGCCGTCCCACTTCACCAGCTTCTCCAGCACTACCGAGCGCGCGGGCATGTTGATGCCAAGCGCGAGGGTCTCGGTGGCGTAGACCACCTTGATCAAACCCGCGGCGAACAGCTCCTCGACGACCTCCTTGAACAGCGGGATCATGCCGGCGTGGTGCGCCGCGATACCGGCCTCGAGGTGGTCGCGCCAATGCTCGAACCCGAGCGCGCCCAGGTCCTCGGTGGGGATGCCTGCGCAGCGCTCGTCAATGATGTGGGCGATGCGACCACGTTGGTGCTCGTCGGTGAGCACCAGTCCCGAGCGACGCACCTGGTCTACGGCTTCCTCACAGCCTTTACGCGAGAACACAAACACGATCGCCGGTAGTAGTGATTGTTGGTCGAGCACGTCGACCACCGCGAATCGAGGCGGGCTTCGGCGGCCGCGGGGCTTGGAATTACCGCCGCCCGGTCGATGAGAACCGTGGCTTTGAGACCCCGGCCGATGCTGGTTGCGGCCGTGCGGGTTGCGGCTGTCACTCGCGCGGTCGCGCCGGGCGATGGCCACGAGTTCGGGGTTGAGCGCTGGGGTGGGCCCCGGGTCCTGCGGGTCGACGCCCGGCGAGTAGAGGTCGAAGATGCCTTCGCGCAACATCACGTGCGGCCACAACGGAACGGGACGGCGCTCCGAGACGATCACGCGGGTATCTCCGCGCACCTCGTGCAGCCACGCGCCGAACTCCTCGGCGTTGGACACGGTAGCTGACAACGCCACGATGGACGTGCGCTCGTTTAGGTGAATGATCACCTCTTCCCACACCGAGCCGCGGAAGCGGTCGGCTAGGTAGTGCACCTCGTCCAGCACCACCACTCCCAGGCGGTCCAGCGTGCGTGAGCCGGCGTAAATCATATTGCGCAGCACCTCGGTGGTCATCACCACGATGCTTGCCTCGGAGTTGATGGACGTGTCCCCCGTGAGCAGTCCCACGTTCTCTTTGCCATACACCGCGCGCAGGTCCTGGAACTTCTGATTGCTCAGTGCCTTGATGGGCGTGGTGTAGAACGCCTTTTCGCCGCGATCGAACGCGTGACGTACCGCGTACTCCCCCACCAGCGTCTTACCCGCCCCCGTCGGGGCGGCGACGAGCACCGAGTGGCCATCAGCGACCACCTCGCACGCCTCGCGCTGAAAATCGTCCAGCCCAAACGAGAGCGAGTCGATGAAGAGTTCCAGGTCACCGTGTCGATTGCGCGCCTTGGCGGCCGCGTATCGCTCCGCGGGCGAGGGGTCGTGGTGCGCGCGAGGTGTCATGTCCTCCAGGCTACTTGCCGGCTCGGCCCGGCCGTTGCAGGCGCCGATGCAGTTTTTACGACTGCGCAAGGCGCGATGGCCGGCCCGCCACTCTGCGCTCTAAGCATCTGTGAGCGGATAGTTTGGGTGGGTAACTCTGCGCTCGTGGCGTCGGCGGGGGTTGGGCGCTCGCGAATTAATTCCGTGGGGTCGCGCCGAGTACCCGCAGCGCGAGCGGGGCGACGGCTACTTTGAGTGGGGCTCGGCCCACGAGCTCACCGTCGGCAAACGCTGGCGGAAGTAGTGCGCCGATGCTCAGGTCGCCGCGACCTTCGTCATGGCGACCTTTGTGTCCCTGGCGGGACTCGTATCCGCGGCCACCCTCGTGCCCGTGTTGCGAGATCTCAATCGAGGTGGCCTGGATCACCCGGATGCGGGAATCCGCCAGATGCGAGCCGTCGTAGAGCTTGGGGAAGAGTTTGACGATGGCGGGCCTGCTGAGCGGCTCGGCGAGGACGAGTTCGAGTTTGCCGTCCGTCATGCGCGAGTCGGGCGAAATCATCAAGCCGCCGCCAAAAACCGCGCCGTTTGCTACGGCCACGAGTGTGCACCGCCCAGTCCACTCTGTGCCGTCCACCACGATGCGCACTCCATAGGGCTTGAACCGTGGCAGCTCACGTAGAGTCGCGACCTTGTACTTGAGGGAGCCGCGTGGGTGCCGCAAGTTGGCGGCGTACGCGGCGATGGCGGCGTCGATGCCCGCAGACAGCACGGCAATAAAATAGCGTGGCTTGCCAGGATGATCGACCGTGTGGCCGGTGATCTGTCCCAGGTCGACTCGCGTGACATGCCCGGCCAACCCATCGTCGATACGCCCAGCGGACGCCTCGATGTCGTGGATTGGTAGGCCCAAGCTGATCGCCGCGTCGTTCCCAGATCCGGCAGCGACGATGCCCAGGGGAAGCTTGCGCCCGCCGCACACCTGGATTCCGAGGTGAACCATGCCGTCGCCTCCCACCACGACCAGTGCGTCAAGACCTCGCCGATGCTCCATTGCGGCCTCGTATGAAGCGGCCCATGTGCCACGGGACAGGTCGCGGATGTGGTGACCCCGCGCGGACAGCGCGGTCAGTGCCTCGGCTCCCCACCTCGCGCCACGCCCCGAGCCTGCGGTCGGGTTGGTGATGACGCCGATGTGGCTCATGCGTCGGCGGCAGCTTCGGCGTCTGCGGCGTGTCGTTCGCGTGCGGAGCGCCCGCGTTTGGACCGCTCCCGTAGGGCACCCACCCCGATCGCGCCAAAGTACAGGGCGCACATGGGGATGGCCATGACGATCATGGTGATGGCATCGGGAGTCGGGGTCATCACGGCGGTGAAGACGAAGATGCCCATGACCGCCCAGCGCCAACCTCTGAGCCACGTACGCGCTGACACGGTCCCGGCCCAGGTGAGTCCCACCATGAGCACCGGGAAGACGAATGCGAGCCCGAACGCAAGCACCAACCGCATCGCAAACGTCATGAACATCTGCGCATTCAACAGGTTGGTGGTGTTCTCTGGCCTGAAGTCGGTAAGAATCTGCACGGCGTGCGGGAACACCCACCACGCGAGGGCGACACCGCTCAAAAAAAGCGGCACCGCGGCGCCCAGGAATCCCGCTGTGTAGCGGCGTTCCGTTCTCTTCAGGCCAGGTGAGACGAAGGCCCACAGTTGGTAAAGCCACCACGGGGAACTTGCCACGATTCCGATGACGACGGACATCTTGATCTGCATGTCGAGCGCGGTCGCGAGGCCGTCGAAGTTGATAGCGACAAGCCCGTCACCGCGCGCGGCGGCCTCGACAATAGGGCGCTGTAGCGCCTCGAAGACGGGGGTATAGACGAACCAGCCAGCCACCGTAAAGACGACTACGCCGATGGCGACCAGGATAATGCGCTTGCGGAACTCCGCGAGATGTTCACGCAGCGGCATCCGCGCGTCGGGGTTTTGCTTCCGGCGCGCAGGCTTACTTGTCACGCGCCTCGGTGTTGCCGTTACTCGCGTCGTGCTTGTCGGTGACCTCGGTTGTCGAGGTGTTCGCCGCATCGTTCCGGGCCTGCGCGTTATCGGACGGCGATGGCTTGGGATCATCGTCGTCAGTCGTGAGCGACTTCGCCTCGTCCTTCAGAATGTGCATGGACTTGCCGATCGACCTCGCGAGCTCCGGCAGCTTGGGCGCCCCGAACAGCAACAGAACGACCACGAGCAGGACAACAATGTGCCAGCCCTTCAATGCACCCATGATTTACTCCTCTAATAACGTCTATTTAGTCTAACCGGCTACCGCCGCAAGCACAGCATCCGCGTGCTGAGCCAAGGCCTCGCGCACGGGCTCGGGTTCCACTAGACGCAAGTAGGGCGCAATCGCCAAGAGCCGGTCTGCTACCCAGTCCACGTCGACCACGTCAAATGTCGCGCGGACGTCGTCGCCGACCTCGTAGAGCCGTACGCCCGGAAGATCCTCAAGCACCCAGCGGGCGCCGCGAGCCGCCAGCACAGTCGCCTGGAACTGTGGCACTAACGAGAAGCCTGACGCGTCGGCGGGCGGACAGACGACGGGCTCCTTTGTGACATTTGCGCCCACCATGCGGTCGATCCGCAATGTGCGGTAGTCCTGTGCGCGCCGGCAGTAGCACTCGACGTACGCGACGGCGTCGATAGCGACCAGGCGATGGGGCTCGATGGTTCGCGACGTGCGCCTGTCCGCTGCGTCCACGTAATCGACCTCCACCACGCGCTTTCTAATCACCGCCTGCTGCAGCGCCGCCGCGATAGCCCGGTCCACATCGGCGGTAGGCACCACGGTGACCGGGTCGTCGGCGCCAAGCAGCGCACGGATTTTGTCGTTCGCGCTCATCGCGACGTCTGGCGCCGCCCCGGATGCGAGCATGCTGGACAGGGCCCCCACGAGCGCTACGGCCTCTCGCGTGCTCAACCGGATTTGCGTCACACCCTGGCTGTCCACGATAGATGCGACGTCCTGCTCGTAGAGGTACGCATCGAAGTCGATCAGGTCGCCTCCCGCGTGACCGGGAAGGCCCGCGGACCACAGCGCGTTAACGTCTTTGCGAATCTGGCTGACGCTGACCCCAAAGTGCTCAGCGAGTTCCTCAAACGGAGACTCACCCTGGTCCTGGACGTACGCCATGATCCCCAGCAGTCGGGTGAGGCGAGGAAGAGCCTTCTCAGCCACGGGCCACCTCCAGGGCACGACGAGCGAAGTCCACGACGGAGTCCGCCAGCGCTTCGGGCGAGATCACCTTCGCGCCGCCCCGCAGCGAGAGCACCTCGTCACGCAACATGTCTAGGTGTTCGTAGCGTATTGAAAACAGCTCCCACTCCCCCGGCGCGTGGACGTTCGCCAGCTCGGATGCGGTCACGCCGATTGATGCGGACTCGACAGCGAGGTCGCGCGCCGTCACATCATCCAGGGGGGTCGCGCGCGCTCGCAACGCATGCCCGGACTCGGGACGCAACGCGATTACCGCGTGACCGCCCATCGAGTCGGAGAAGATGGAGCTCGGAATCTCGGCTGGACGCTCGAACGCTCCCGCCTCACCCGTGATCTTTACCGTGCCGTGAACGCGGCTCACCCGGTAGGTGCGGGTCTCGTCCTTGTCCACGTCGCGGCCCACCAGGTACTCCGTGCCGCCGCGCACGACGAGCCGCCACGGCTCGACCGTGCGATGGCCATACCCGGAAGAAGATGACGTGTAGTCGAATCGAATCACTTGGCGCTCGTGAATCGCGTCCACCAACATTGATGTTGCGTCCCGCGAAGCGGTCGCGCGGGCCGCCCACGGCATCGGCTCCGTGACCTGGTGAGGCGTATGCGAGGCCACCTTGGTGAGCGCGAGGCGGGCGTCGTCGCCCAGCGTCGCCCCCTGCCAGTATTCGGCCGCGAGGCTCAGAACGGCCACCTCGGCGGGCGTGAGGTCAAGCGGGGGCATCGCAGCATCGGCCGCGATGATTTTGTACCCGATGTCGGCACCGTCAAGCGGGTCGGTCACCGTGCGTAGCGGCACCCCCATGCGTCGCAGATCATCCTTATCGCGTTCAAACATGCGCTCGAATGCTGCGTCGGACTTCTTGACGTCTGCTTCGTCCGCGCCGCGCGGGCGGGGCGCGTAGCCCTCCACCGTGTCCCTGATCTCGTCACGCGTCATGCGGCGCGGGGCGTGCGTCAACGCGATGATCAGATTCAGAAGTCGCTCGGCGGCGTCGGCTACCATGACTAGATCCGCACCGCGAGTAGCTCGGTAGAGAGGATCGCGCGTGCACCCGCGGCGTAGAGCTGGTCCATAATCTGGTTCATCTCGACTCGGGGGATCATGACGCGAACCGCGTGCCAGTCCTTGCCGTGCAGTGGGGTCACGGTGGGGGCCTCCGCACCGGGCGACACGGCGATCGCGGCGGCTAAGTTCTCGGACGGCACGTCGTAGTCCACCAGCACGAACTGGCGGGCCATGAGCACGCCGCGCAGCCGGCCGATCAGTACCGCGATGTCGTCCTCGGACGCCTCCGCTCCACGGATGAGAATCGCCTCCGACTTCAGCAGCGGCTCTCCAAAAATCTCCAAACCCGCGGCCCGCAGCGTGGTGCCAGTAGAAACGACGTCGGCCACGACATCGGCGACTCCCAGGCGAACCGAGGACTCTACGGCACCATCGAGGCGGGTGACTTTGGCCTCGACGCCGAAGGACTTGAGGTGATTCTTGACCAGGTGTGGGTACGAGGTCGCTACTCGCTTGCCCTGGATCTGCTCGATCGACGTGAACTCGCCCGCGGGCGCCGCGTAACGGAATGTGGAGGCACCAAAGCCGAGCTCGAGCGTCTCCACCGCCTTAGCGGCGCTATCGAGGAGCAAGTCCCGGCCGGTGATCCCCGCGTGCACGGTTCCGGCGCCTACATAGACGGCAACGTCGCGCGGGCGCAGGAAGAAGAACTCAACCTCGTTGCGGTGGTCGACAAGTACCAACTCACGGGGGTCGCGGCGCTGCTTGTAGCCGGCCTCCCTGAGCAACTGGCAGGCCGGGTCGGACAGCGAACCCTTGTTGGGAACGGCGATGCGAAGCACAAATCTCCTTATGTGGCGGACTAAATCAGAGGTAGCGGCCCACGTCTTCGAGGGTGATCCCGCGCGCGATCATCATGACCTGCGCGTGATAGAGCAGTTGAGAGATTTCCTCCGCACACTCAGCGTCTGTTTCGTACTCTGCGGCCATCCATGCCTCAGCAGCTTCCTCGACCAGCTTCTTGCCGATCGCATGGACGCCGCCGTCGAGGAGAGCCACGGTGCCCGAGCCATCGGGGCGCTCGACGGACTTGGTGGTGAGTTCCGCGAAGAGTTCGTCAAAAGTTTTCACAACGACAGCCTAGGGCAGGAGGCGCCGGGGCCGCGAACACCCGGCAGTGCGGCGCAAGGACCTAGGTCAAAGGGTCAGGTTCAACCGGACAAAACGACCTGTGCTTACATCCGGTCACGGGTGGATCAATTTCCGTGCCCAGGCGTAAGCGTACGAGCCGTCCGGCGGAGCGTATCTGGCCCGATTGCGTCAACCGCTGGCTGCCATCGGGCTCACCCCACCACTCTCGGTCACCAACTTCCTACGTCCGCACCGTAAATTTACTGTTGCCGTTGCCGGCCACACGCAAATCTGCGATAGCAAGTGCGATTTACGGTGCGGACGTAGCGCGACATGGGGCGGGGACAGTGCTTGCACGCATTGGGGAAGAGATGAAGCTAGACAGGGAAGGAGCTTGGGTACCGTTCGCGAGTTAAGACCTGAGAATGCGGGCCGTGGACAGCGCCGCCTCGACGGCCTCCGCGCCTTTGTCCTCGTCGGAGTCCGGCAGGCCGGCCCGCGCGAGAGCTTGCGCGTCGCTATCCACCGTGAGCAGGCCAAATCCCACCGCAATGACGTTCTCGCGGGCCACATCGTTGAGACCGAGCGTCACGGCCTGGCACACGTACTCGAAGTGCGGCGTGGAGCCGCGCACCACGACTCCGAGCGCGGCGATCGCGTCAGCGCCGTCGCGCGCAAACTTCTCCGCGACGACTGTTAGCTCAAAAGCCCCCGCCACACGCGTGAGCCGGAATGTCGCTCCCGACTTCTCTGCGGCGCGAATCGCCCCCGCGACGAGCCCGTCCATGACGGCTGTGTGCCACCGAGACGCAATGATCTCGATGTGTAGCCCCGTACCGTCCACCTCGATGGTGGGTGCTCCATCACCGCTCATGCGGATCCTCCTTGGCTGATAAGTGGGATGCCTGTGCCTACGCGTTGTCGCCCAGCAGGTGGCCCATGCGAGCGACCTTGGTCCGGCGATAGAACTCGTTCTCTGGGGTGGCACCCACGTGATGTGGCACGCGCTCGGTTACTTCGATACCGGAGGCGCGCATGCCCTCGACCTTCGCAGGATTATTGGTGAGCAACCGGATGTTGGTCAGGCCCAGGTCGGCGAGAATCGCGGCCGCAGCCCCGTACTCACGCCGGTCCACCGGTAGCCCCAGGTCGGTGTTCGCGTCAACCGTGTCGCGCCCCTGATCCTGCAACGCGTAAGCCTGTATCTTGGCCAGGATGCCAATTCCGCGGCCTTCGTGTCCGCGTAGGTAGACCACGGCACCGCCCTCGTTCACGATGCGTTCGATAGCGTTGTGCAGTTGGGGGCCACAATCGCAACGCAGCGAGCCGAAGGCGTCACCAGTGAGGCACTCGGAGTGAACGCGGACCAACGGCGTGATCCCGTCGCGGACTGGCGCGATCAGCGCCACATGCTCGTCGCTAGTGCGCGCGTCGCGGTAGGCGCGCACCTGCACCCGGCCGTGCGTGGTCGGGAGCTCAGACTCGCCGGAGAACACCACCCGATGCGGCGCAGGCTCAATGGCCAGCGGCTCGTCCCCCTTGACCTTGCGGTACTCGATGAGGTCAGCGATAGTCATCAGCACCAGGCCCTCACGCTCGGCGAGCTCGGACGCATTGCCCAGGCGCATCATCGTGCCGTCATCGTTCACTAGTTCCGCGATCACTGCCACAGGCTCAAGTTCCGCCAGGCGGCATAGGTCGACCGCGGCCTCAGTGTGCCCGGGCCGATGCAGCACTCCCCCGGCAACCGCCCGCAGCGGTAGCACGTGTCCGGGTCGGATGACGTCATCGGGCGAAGCGTCAGGCGCGGCCAGCACCTTCAGGGTGCGCAGGCGGTCGGCGGCAGAGATGCCGGTGGTAACGCCGCTGGCCGCGTCGACAGAAACCGTGTAAGCCGTGCGCCGCGGATCCTGGCTGTTGGGGACCATCAGCGGCAGGTTGAGGGCATCGGCCTTGGGACCCGGCATTGGCGCGCACAGATAGCCACTCGAATGCCTGATCCCCCACGCCACCCACTCGACCGTTGCGGTCTGCGCGGCCATGATGAAGTCAGCCTCGTTCTCGCGCTGAAGCGAGTCCGAGACGAGTACGGGTCGTCCTCTGCGCAACTGCTCCAGCGCGCTCTCCACCAGGGCAATCGGGTCGTCAGACGGCTGTTCGTGCTCGCCTGCGAACGCGGCGGTATCCACGGCCGCGCCCACTGCGTCGTTGTTCGCGTCGCTCATGAGCGGTCCGCAAGCATGCGTTCGACGTACTTGGCGATGACGTCCACCTCAACGTTGACCTTCAGACCTACCTCGGCGTCCCCGAAGGTGGTGTCAACCAGTGTGGTGGGGATGAGCGAGACGGTGGCGCGGTTCGCGTCCAACCCGGCCACGGTGAGCGAGACACCGTTGAGCGCGATGGAACCCTTGGGCACCACGTAGCGCGCGATGGACTCGGGGATCTCGAATGTGAGGTCTTCCCAGTCGGGCTGTGAGTCGCGAGCGACCAGGGTGGCGGTGGCGTCGACGTGTCCCTGCATGAGGTGCCCACCCAACCGTCCGTCCGCCCGCATGGCCCGCTCAAGGTTCACGCGGTCGCCTACCGCAACTTCTCCCAGCGACGTGGTTTCGCGCGTGATCCGCATCACGTCAGCGGTCCACTCATCGCCCGTGTGCTTGGCGACCGTGAGGCATACGCCATTCACGGCAATCGATTCGCCGTGGGTCAGGTCCGCTCCGAAACCCGGGGAACTGATCGCTAGCTGCGACTGCGCCCCCGATTCCGACACGGCAGTAATGGTGCCGATTGACTCGACTATCCCGGTAAACATCAGTTTCCTTCCGCCACATGTGCAATGACAAGGGTATCGGCGCCCAAACGGAGTGACGACGCGTCTGTTCCCCTCAACGCCCCGCTCATCGCCGTGATTCCCAGGTCTCCCACGGCACTGGTCCCCGCGCCCAAAATGGCCGGCGCGATATAGGCGTGAATCTCATCGACCAGTCCTGCCGCGAGAAATGCGGTCGTCACCGTGGAACCGCCTTCAACCAAAACTACCCGCACCTGACGGCGGTGGAGGTCCGCCAAGACAGCTGCCGGGTCGTGGGTTCGCGCCGCAATTGCGTTGCCGTCCCGCCACACTCGCTTGCCTCCAGTGTCGCGTAGCCCCATGACGACACGCAGCGGCTGGTGGCCCGTCTCGTCGCCGCGTGCGCTCTCCGACCCAGCGCTCTCCGACCCTGCGCGCGCCGACAGCGACGGGTCGTCGATCGCGACCGTCCCGGTGCCGACCACTATCGCATCCACTTGTCCGCGGACGACGTGCGCGTGCGCGCGCGATTCCTCGCCAGTGATCCAGAAGCTCGTGCCATCCACAGCGGCGGTGCGGCCATCGAGGGTCGCAGCCCACTTCGCGATCACGTACGGGCGGCCGATGCGCATGGCCACCAGCCATCGCACATTGAGTTCCGCGGCGCCCTCGTGGGGCACAAAAACCGCGTCAACTCCCGCGTCCCGGAGTACTTTGCCGCCACCCGCCGCGGTCGGGTTGGGGTCCTCCACTGCATAGCGCACAGCGGTGATACCGGCCTCGATGAGCGCCTGGGTACATGGGCCCGTGCGGCCGGTGTGGGAGCAGGGCTCGAGGGTCACGAAAGCAACCGCGCCGCCGACGTCGCGACCGTGTCCACGGGCGTCTGCGAGTGCGGCAACCTCGGCGTGCACAGTGCCTGCACCCCGGTGCCACCCCTCGCCCAAGACGACGCCCAGATGATCTGTAATCACGCAGCCGACGCGCGGGTTGGGTCCGTGCCCAACTCCGCGTTCTGCCAGTGCAACCGCACGAGCCATGGCGTTATCCGTGACGGCACCAACTAAACCCGCTTGGCCCGGCATGCCACCTGGTGGAAGGTCAGTGATGGTGTGCTCCCGCGCCATCCTGCGGGTGAGCGCTCGCACCCGTGTCAGCGCCGCTGGAATCTGAGGTTCCGTTGTTCACCAGAAGGTTTCCCTGCGCAATCTCACGCAGAGCGGCGATTGCCGCTGCGGGGTCGTGCGCGCCATAGACGGCCGCGCCCGCTACTAGCACGTCCGCGCCCGCAGCGACAACCCTGCGGGCGGTGTCTGGGGCGATTCCGCCATCTACCTGAATCCACGGTGCGATCGCCAAGGTTCCATCTCCCACTCCACGTTCGGCGGCCGCGCGGATGGCCTCAATCTTGGGCAGCATCTGCGGCATGAAGGACTGGCCGCCAAACCCGGGCTCGACGGTCATGACCAGCACCATGTCGAACTCCACCAGGTCGTCAATAATCGCCGATGCGTCGGTGTCCGGCTTCAGCGCGACGGACGCCCTCACGCCGAGCGCACGCAGGGCACGCGCGATTGCGACCGGGTTATTGGCGGCCTCGTAGTGGAACGTGACGGACGCGGCGCCCGCCTCTGCGTATCGCGGCGCCCAGTGGTCGGGATTCTCGATCATCAGGTGAACGTCGACCGGCAGCGCCGATACCTGGACGATCCGCTGCACGATGGGCAACCCGAGCGTCAGGTTGGGCACAAAGTGCGCGTCCATGACGTCCACGTGCAACAGGTCCGCGGAGGAAACCTTCGCGATGTCGCGCTCGAGGTTCGCGAAGTCCGCGGAGAGGATGCTTGGAGCGATCTGAATGGCCATGCTGCGAGCCTACTGCCTGGCACGGTTGCTGCCTTCGACCGCCAATCTTGCCCGTAGCCCCTTAATCGAGGGGCTTGCGCAGCAAAGCCAGGAACATGGCATCGGTGCCATGGGCGTGGGTCCACATTTGCACGTGCGGACCGGCGCCCCACTCACTGACCTCTCTCGCGGTCACGGCCGCTACGGCAGCGCGCGCGTCGATCTGCTCGAGCTCGGCCGCTGCCACCACCGCCTCGACCACCTCGCGGGTCTCAGCTAGGACCGGCGAGCACGTGACATACGCGATCACTCCGCCGGGACGCACGAGTCGAGCGGCGGATACCAGCAGTGCGCGTTGCAGCTCGGCGAGCTCGGAGACGTCCGCGGGACTGCGTCGCCAGCGCGACTCTGGCCGCCGCCTCAGCGCACCCAGGCCAGTGCACGGCGCGTCGAGCAGGACGCGGTCGTAGGTTTCTGCGTCTCCCCAGGTGCGGCCGTCGCCAACATAAACGCGCACCACGCCGCTGGGGAGGGCGCGGGTGGACTGACGCACGAGCTTGGCCCGATGCTTGTGTAGTTCGAGCGCGTCCACAGTCGCGCCGTACTCCCCTGCCAAGGCACCGAGCAACGCGGTCTTGCCGCCGGGCCCTGAGCACATGTCGAGCCACCGCTCGCCTTGCGCGACGTCCTGCGCTGCCACCATCGCGGTGGCCACCACCTGGCTGCCCTCGTCCTGCACCGCCACAGTGCCGTCGAGCACGCCTGGTATTGACCCGGGATCGCCGCCGCCGAGCGCCACTCCGTACGGCGACAGTTCGGTCACGTCCGCATCACCGATGCTGTCGGCAACCTCGTATGGGTCCGCGAGTCCGGGGCGCGCGACCAGCGTCACCCGCGCCGGGGTGTTGTTGACTGCGAGTAGGTCCTCAAGCTCGTCGCCCCGGCCGTCAGCGGCCAAGGACGAAGCGAGTTCGTTGACCACCCAGTCGGGGTGCGAGTACCGCACGGCAAGTGCGTTCAGAGACGACCCGGGTGCGACCAACGCGAGCCATGCCTCAGGTGAGCGTTCGGTCACTCGCCTCATCACCGCGTTGGAAAACTTCGCTGCGCCCACGTGAGATTGAGCCTTCACCTGCGCGACGGTCTCCGACACCGCGGCGTGAGGGGGTACCCGCATCGCCAGCACCTGGTGCGTGCCCATCCACAGTGCTGCCCGGACGTCCACATCGAGACTCGAGGGGGCTCGCTTGGACGCGGATGCGATGATCTCGTCATACAAGCCCTGCATGCGTAAGGTGCCGTACGCGAGCTCGGTCGCGAAGGCTGCGTCACGACCATGCAGCCCAGCTTCTCTGAGGATCGACGGCATGACGAGGTTTGCATACGCGTCGTCCCTCGTCACCCTCAGCACGCATTCATATGCAGCGGACCGCGCCTTGTCGTGGGTAGCGACCACTACCCGGTGGTGGGGATCGCTGACTGGTGTGCTCGCTGAGGTTTGGGCAGAGTTTTGAGCGGAGTGCTGGATGGAGTGCTGGGCGTCGCTCATGACTCTCCCAAAACTGCAGCGTCGCCCAACCGGGCGCCGCGCCACCAATCCGACGCAGGCATCGGCTTCTTGCCCGCGGGCGCGATCCACGACAGCGCCACTGATTGAGTGCCCGTTCCGACCAATACCAGGTCGTCAAACGCATGGGCGTCGGTTGGGTGCCGTTCGTGTGGGCGGCCGTCGTGGGTGTCACCGTGGTGGGTGTCACGGTCTTGGGTGTCACCGTCGTGGGTGTCACCGTGGTGGGTGTCACCGTCGTGGGAGTGACCGTCGTGGGAGTGACCGTGCAATCCACTCCCCGCCGGCGCGGCTCCCGAGGGTGCTGCGGTGGCCGAGCCACCGTCCCCCAACCGAACCTGTCCGGGGACGGTACCTACGGCATCGGGAACAATGGTGACGGGACCAAGTTTCGCAACCGTGCCATCGGGAAGCGTAGTCCACGCACCCGGAGCAGGTGTGCATCCCCGAATCTGCCTATCCACCACGTGGGCGGCCAGATCCCAACGCACGTAGGCATCGTCCCGAGAGAGCTTGTGCGCATAACTGACGCCGTCACTCCCCTGAGAGACTGGCGAGGCCTGGCCCGTGCCGAGCGCCGTGAGCGACTGCACCAGAAGAGGCGCACCCGCATCGCCTAGGCGAGCGAGCAGGTCACCGCTGGTATCAGTGGGTCGAATGAATTCGGTGAGGGTGCCGATGACGGGGCCGGTGTCGAGTCCCTGCTCGATCACGAAGGTACTCGCGCCACTCACCTCGTCGCCAGCCATGATGGCGCGCTGGACCGGGGCGGCGCCGCGCCACTGCGGCAACAGCGAGAAATGCAGGTTCACCCAGGCGATGCGCACGGCTGCGAGAAGCTCGGGTTTCAGGATCTGGCCGTACGCCACTACCGCGGCGGCGTCTGCCTCCAGAGCTGCGATCTGCGCGATCACCTCCGGAGCTGAGGCCTGGTCCGGGGTCAGAACGGTCAGCCCGTGCTGAAGGGCGGCGGTCTTGACGGGGCTCGGGTGCAGGGTCTTGCCGCGCTTGCCCCTCGCGTCCGGCTGAGTGATGACCGCGACTACTTCGTGCTCGCTGGCGAGTAAAGCCTCGAGGGTGGGGACGGCGATCTGGGGGGTACCGGCAAAGATCAGACGCATGGCACCATCGTAGGCGGCGACCCCACGCTCGCGTGACGGGACGTAGCCGCGGGCGACGGCGATGGGACTAAAAATATCTTTAGCAGCACCGTCGTGATCAGGACCGTGATGATCAGAGGTGTGTGCAACAGTGACAAGTGCATCAGTGGCAAGTGCATCAGCGTCGCGTTACAGAGTGCGTGTCTGGTGTCCGCCCCAGCATTTTCGCTACTCACTGAGCAGGCCGTCCGTGGCCACTGCGGCTCCTGTGAGGCGTCTGTCGCTCTTAGACCTCGAGCGGGCCATCGACGCGCAAGCGCAACTCACCGCCGCCGGTTTTGGAGAGTTCGAGTTGAACCGACCGCACGGCATCCACGGTCGCAGCGGTGACTCGGCGCGACATGAGAAGCGTCACGTCCTCGCGCGCGGGGACGATGGTGATGTCTGGGTGGCGTTCAATGCGTTCCCCCTCAACGGTGACGCTCAGCGCGAGGGTCAGCGCGGCATCGTTCCCCGTCAGCGCTAGGGTGCGCCGCGCGGGCGGCAATCCCAGGCTCGCCCGCTCCGTGTAGGCGTCGCGCGAGGCCTCTGCCGGGGTCCACGAAACGATGGCCTGCCGGACCGAATCTGGCAGATCGCCCACGAGGGTGACGCCGCCTCCCCGTTCGCGTGAGCGCACGAGTGCGGAGGTGTTGAGCCACCAGCGAATAGC
>Ga0314772_1000667_pt1 | contig 17768 bp, 17 predicted proteins | sample MetaGCBIW2018_FD_204520 | JGI IMG/M metagenome (GOLD analysis project Ga0314772, IMG submission 204520) | Cryopeg brine microbial communities from Beaufort Sea near Barrow, Alaska, United States - CBIW 2018 | ecosystem: Environmental > Aquatic > Marine > Coastal | place: USA: Alaska | collected... | reverse complement strand
CAGATACCTCTAATCTGCTATATGGCCCCTGGTAATACGCCGATAATCGGTGTGCGATTGGTCACCTACGGGTTTATGGACTAGCGCTGACCGTTATGAATATGAGATAAAAGAGGCTGTCGTGTGCGCGGGTGCGAACCCAAACGCACTAGCCACGCGTTCATCCGGACGCCACGAGAGGACCGCTTGAGTTATCGACGTACGCACCCCGTGTCTGGGGGTCGCCGTGACCGCCGCGAGCGCACGATCTCGCGTACGCGCACGTTGCGCCAGGTCGGCATGACGACCGCGATCGTCGCCTTTGCAGTCGGATCCTTCGCGTCCGCGGGCGCTACCACCCTGTCCGGCTCTCACGACGCGAAAACGACCTCGCTTGATCTGGCATCGGTAGTGAGTCCAGTCGGGGCGGGAGATGCTGACGTCGAAGTGTCGACGGAGTCTGTAGAGAACGCGATCAAGTACGGCTCGGTGGAGAAGAAAGACTCGTCCGAGATGAAGGGCACAAAAAAGGTTGTCACCAAGGGCCAGGACGGCTCCGAGGTAGTGAGCTACACGGTTCACACGGTGGACGGCGTCGAGGTGGATCGCGCGGAGTCGCTGCGCGTACTTGTGGATGAACCCACCGACGAGGTCATCGCCGTAGGGACGCGCACAGCACCCTCGATTCCCACGACCACCATGAAAGGCTCCACGCGCAAGATCGGTCAGGAGCTGGCCTCCAGCATGTACGGCTGGTCGGGCGCTCAGTGGGAGTGCCTCAATGCGCTGTGGACACGCGAGTCCGGATGGCGCACCGGCGCACACAACTCTTCCTCCGGGGCGCACGGCATCCCGCAGGCGTTGCCCGGCTCCAAGATGGCGAAGTATGGCGCTGACTGGGCCACCAATCCCGTCACGCAGATTAAGTGGGGGCTCTCCTACGTCAAGGGCCGCTACGGCACCCCGTGCGGCGGCTGGTCAGCGTTCCAGTCCAAGGGCTGGTACTAGCTCAGTGGCCGACTTGCTCGGCCCCACCGATATCCGCAATCTCTCCGAGGCGCTCAACACCTCGCCCACTAAGAAGTGGGGTCAGAACTTCGTGGTCGACGCCGGTACGGTGCGGCGCATAGTTCGCATCGCACGCGTGGGTGCTGATGATCATGTCGTCGAAGTGGGCCCCGGCCTAGGTTCGCTGACACTTGCGCTGCTCGAGACCGGCGCACGAGTCACAGCAGTCGAGATTGATCCCATTCTTGCCGCCGCCCTGGCGCAGACTGTGGCGGAGCGGGCCCCCGAGTTTGCCGCCAACCTCACGGTGATAGGCGCGGACGCCATGAAGATCGACGCGTTGCCTCATGCGCCGACAGCACTCGTCGCCAACCTGCCGTACAACGTCTCGGTGCCGGTGATCCTGCACTTTTTGGAGAAGTTCGCTTCGCTCGAGCGGATTCTCGTGATGGTGCAGTCGGAAGTGGCGGACCGCCTCGCCGCACCCCCCGGTTCCCGTACCTACGGGATCCCATCCGCGAAGGCCGCTTGGTATTGCTCGGTGCGCCGCGCCGGCGACGTGGGCCGCGCGGTGTTCTGGCCCGTCCCACGAGTGGACAGCGCGCTAGTGCTGATGCAGCGCCGCGACGTGCCACCGACGGCGGTGAGCCGCGAGCGAGTCTTCGCCGTCATTGATGCGTCCTTCGCGCATCGGCGCAAGGGGTTGCGTGGGTCGCTTGCGGACCTCGCAGGTTCCAACGCGCTGGCGGAGGAAGCACTGGTAGCGGTGGGGATCGAGCCGTTGACGCGTGGGGAGGCTCTCGGTATCGAAGACTTTGTGCGCATTGCCGAGGAGCTAGGTCGCAGAGCCGCATCGGATTCTGACACTCTTGAGCCATGACTCGCGAGGTAACCGTCCGTGCGCCGGGCAAGCTAAACCTACAGTTATCGGTGGGCCCTAGGCAGGACGACGGCTTCCACCCGCTGGCGACCGTCTTTCAGGCGGTTGACCTCTACGAGTTAGTGACCGCGGCACCTCGCCACGACGATCGTTTTATTCTCGAGATGACGATGTTGCCTACGGTCAAAGCTGATCAGGGCGCGGTGCCGCTCGACGAGACCAACCTGGTGATGAAGGCTGCCCGCGCGGTGGCGGCTAGGTACGGAATTACCGACGGTGTCGACCTTCGAGTAGTGAAGGGCGTGCCTGTAGCCGGGGGGATGGCCGGCGGTAGCGCCGATGCGGGCGCGGCTTTGCTCGCGTGCGCGGAGGCGTGGGACGTGGGAGCCACTCGCGACGAGCTCGACGAGTTGGGCGCTGGCCTCGGCGCCGATGTGCCATTCGCGTTGCATGGTCACACGGCTGTGGGCCTGGGGCGAGGAGATCAGTTGTCACCAGCGATGACGCATGGTGAGTTTCACTGGGTGTTTGCCACGCAAGGCCACGGGCTGAGCACGCCGCTGGTCTACGCCGAGTTTGACCGACAAGTCGCCGCAGGGGAGCGTGTGGCAAAGGCGCCGAGCTTGTCCGACGCGCTGATGAGCGCGTTGATGGCGGGTGACCCGCGCGCGCTCGGCGCCGCGCTTCACAACGACCTGCAGGGGCCCGCCCTCGAGTTGGCGCCGCACCTCAAGCGCACGATGGACCTCGCGCACGAGGCTGATGCGCTGGGCGTCATGATCTCCGGCTCCGGGCCTACGGTGGCAGTATTGGCGCGCTCGCGTCAGCACGCGCTGGCCATAGCTGCCCACCTGTCCGCAGTGGGGGGTTCGGACGCGGTGTTGACCGCCAGTGGCCCGGCGCCAGGCGCCGTGGTGATGACTTAGCCTAGCCCGCTCCCTGCTCGTACCTCCCCGAAGCTGCACCCAGACTCACACCTCTCCTGCCCGCAGCTGCCCGTACCTCCCACCACCCAGTCTGCAATGGGCTCGATTCCGCACGTTCTGGAGCCTCTGCGACTCCTGTGGGTCTGATATGTACGGATTCTCACACGAGCGCTGGTGAGGCCAGATTCAGGACGCGTGCAAGATCCGACCCATGGGGCGCAGGCGTGGGTGCAGGTGCGTGCAGGTGGGAACGTGGGTGCAGGGGCTGAAGTGGCCTGCTAAGCTGGGCTGTGTTTAGTTCTGCTTGTTGAGCGCGTCGCGGATCTCGATCAATAACTCGATTTCAGTGGGGCCGTCCTCGACCACAGGCTCTTCCTTGAGCTTGCGGCGCTCAGCGAGCTTGTTCATCGGCAGGACCACCACAAAGTAGATCGCGGCCGCGACCGCGAAGAAGTCGAACAGTGCTTGCAGTATGATTCCGATGCCGAATTGACCCTGACCAATCGCAAAGTTGCCCACCGCCGTGAGGTCAGGCTGGCCGAAGATCGCAGCGACCAACGGTGTAACGAGGCCCGCGACGACCGCGTCGATAACCGCCTTGAACGCGAGGCCAATGACTATGCCGATCGCTAGTTCGATTACATTGCCGCGCATGATGAATTGCTTGAAGCCGTTGATCATCGTGAAGTCTCCTTAGGTTCGTGGTGATTGCCAGCTCTTAGGGCGCGCCAACCAGTAGTCGTGAGACTAGCGAAGGTTAAGGCGCAAGGCGAGTGTTTGAGCCGACCGCAACTTTTGGGCACAGCGACAACTGAGAGACGAAACTACCCGGCTTATCGTTCGCGGGCTTCACGGGCTTCGCGCGCCTTGCGTTCCTTGCGAGACTCGTCGGGTTTTGGTGCAGCCGCAGTATCGGGAGATGGATCGATCGTCAGCGCGTCGCCGTGCGCGGGCTCGTCGGCCTCTAGCGACTCGTCGACGTTGCTCGTCTTGCGAGAGTCTTCAGAATCGCCGCCCAGGCCCGGCAACTTAGGCTGCTGGTCGAAGTCGGACAATCCGTTCCAAGCGAGGTTTACGATGTGCGCGGCGACTTCCTGCTTAGAGGGCTCGCGCACCTCCGCCCAGTGTTGACCGGTCAGGGCGACCATGCCCACGAGCATCTGCGAGTAGATGGGGGCAACGCTTGGGTCGAGCCCGCGCCGTACGAACTGTCCAGCGAGCAAGCCTTCTACCTGGGTCGCGACGTCACCAATCAGGGAGGAAAACGTGCCGGTAGCCTGGGCAACAGGGGAATCGCGCACCAGAATGCGAAATCCATCGGGACTGTCCTCGATATAGGTCAGGAGCGCTATCGCGGCACTCTCGACGTGCTGCTTGGGATGCCCTCGGTTCACGAGTGACTGGGTGAGAGCCCCCGTCAGCGCCGCAACCTCCCGGTCCACGATTACTGCGTAGATGCCCTCTTTGCCGCCAAAGTGCTCGTAAACCACGGGTTTTGACACATCTGCACGCAACGCGATTTCCTCCACTGAGGTTCCGTCGAAGCCCTTTTCCGCGAATAGTGCCCGGGCCACTGTCACCAATTGCTCGCGCCGATCGCGCGCCGTCATCCGGGCGCGGGGGGACTTCTTCGGTTCGGTGCTCACGTTCATAGTGTGCCGTGAATCCTGGCAGACTGTACGCCGTGGGGGCCTTGGGCCCTAGATCCGCCCTAGTGTAACGGCAGCATGCAGGCCTTTGGAGCCTTGCGGTACAGGTTCGAATCCTGTGGGCGGAACACTCTCCGCACATCAAAACAAACGTCGCTGGCGACGCGAGCAACGGTGCGCGCCAGGTAGGGTGGAGATATCAATCGCAACCGCCCCATTGGGGGCGAGACGAGGGGGGCCGGTGAGCGACACCCGACCCGTAGCCGTCATGATTCTTGCGGCCGGCGCCGGAACCCGCATGAAATCGTCGACGCCAAAGGTGCTCCACGAAATTGGTGGGCGGTCGCTCGTGCACCACGCGCTCGTCGCATCGGCCGCGCTGGAACCGCTTCGGACGGTGGTGGTGGTCCGGCATGACAGGGAGCGCGTCGCCGCCCACATCAAAGACATTGCGCCCGATGCGCTGATCGCCGACCAGGACGAGGTCCCCGGCACAGGGCGAGCCGTTTTCTGTGGGCTAAGCGCACTCGACACCACCGCCATTGCGGCAGCCGTAGCCGGAGGCGCGGCCGGCGATCGCGGCCTGCTCGACTCGCAGGCTGACGGCGCGATCGTGGTGACCTCAGGAGACGTGCCGCTCGTCGATGGCGACCTCCTGCGCGCGCTCGTCGAGGCGCACCAGGCCGCGGGAAATGCCGCAACCGTCCTGACCGCCAAGGTCGATTTCCCTCAGGGTTACGGCCGCATCGTCCGCGGCGCAGACGGCGCGGTGATGGGAATTGTCGAAGAGAAGGACGCCTCCGAAGCCCAGCGCCAGATCGCCGAGATCAACGCGGGTATCTACGTCTTCGATGCCGCCACTCTGCGTGACAGCTTGGCCAAGGTCGGACAGGACAACGCCCAGGGCGAGGTATACCTCACAGACGTGTTGGAGCTGGCTCGCAAGGCTGGTGGGCGCGTAGGCGCCATGATCGCGCCCGATGCCGGGGCCGTCGAGGGCGTCAACGACCGAGTCCACCTGGCCCAGGCAGCCACCGCCATGAACCGCCGAATCGTTGAGCGCTGGATGCGCGCTGGGGTCACGGTTCAAGATCCAGCCACGACGTGGATCGATGCGGACGTAACGCTCGCACCCGACGTCACGCTTTTGCCTGGAACGCAACTTAAGGGCTCGACTGTGATCGCCACGGGCGCCGTCATTGGCCCCGACACCACGCTGACCGATGTCGAGGTGGGCGAGGGTGCGACTGTGGTCCGTTCGCACGGCACGCTTGCGGTGATCGCAGCGGGAGCTACCGTCGGACCGTTTTCCTATCTGCGTCCGGGCACTGAGCTGGGCGCAGACGGCAAGATCGGCGCCTTCGTCGAGACCAAGAACGCCAAGATTGGCGCGGGCTCCAAGGTCCCCCACCTCAGCTACGTGGGTGACGCCACCGTAGGTGAGGGCACCAACATCGGCGCCGCCACCATTTTCGTCAACTATGACGGAGTTAACAAGCACCATACGTATGTGGGCGACCACGTGCGCATTGGCTCGGATAACACGCTGATCGCTCCACTCACCATCGGGGACGGGGCGTACTCAGGGGCAGGCACCACGATTCGGCACGACGTGCCCTCGGGGGCACTCGCGATCAATAGCTCTCCCCAGCAAAACGTCGAGGGATGGGTTCAGCGCCGCAGGCCGGGCACGGCATCGGCTAAGGCCGCGGCACGGGCTGCGGAAGGCCATGAAACTCGCGACGGATTGTCGTCGGGAGCACAGGAGGAGCGAGCCTCCGCGGCCGCCGACACAAGGGAGAAGAATGACCGCAGTGATCTCTAACCCTAGAGAACGCCGCCTGGTGCTGGCCGGAGGTCGGGCACACCCCGACCTTGCGACCTCGGTGGCGGAACATTTGGATATTGACCTCCTTCCCACCACCGCGTACACCTTCGCGAACGGCGAGTTGTATGTGCGGTTCGGAGAGAGCGTTCGTGGAGCAGACTGCTTTGTGTTGCAGTCGCACGCGGCACCCATCAACGAGTCGATCATGGAGCAGCTGATCATGGTCGACGCCATGAAGCGCGCCTCCGCCAAAGCGATTACCGTCATCGTGCCCTGCTATGGGTACGCGCGACAGGACAAGAAGCACAAGGGTCGCGAGCCCATCTCGGCTCGACTCATGGCGGACCTCTTCAAGACCGCAGGCGCAGACCGCATCATGTCAGTGGACCTACACACGTCGCAGATCCAGGGCTTCTTCGATGGCCCGGTGGACCACCTGTGGGCGATGCCGCTGCTCGCGCAGTACGTGCGCTCCCGCGTCGCCTCGGACAACCTCACCATCGTCTCGCCCGATGCGGGACGCGTGCGCTTGGCCGACCAGTGGTCGGACCACATGGGCGCGCCGCTCGCGATCATTCACAAGCGTCGCGACCCGTCGGTGCCTAACCAGGTGAAGGTTCACGAGCTCGTGGGTCAGGTCGAGGGTCGCACGTGCGTGGTGGTGGACGACATGATCGACACCGGGGGCACTATCGTCCAGGCCGCAGAGGCACTCTTCGACAACGGTGCGAAGGATGTCATCGTCGCGTCCACTCACGGACTGTTGTCTGGCCCGGCCGTTGACCGCCTGCGCGATTCCGGCATCTCTGAGGTGGTCGTCACGGACACCCTGCCTATCAGCGAGGACAAGATGTTCGACAAGCTGACCGTGTTGTCGATCGCCCCGCTGATCGCTCGCGCTGTACGCGAGGTCTTCGACGATGGCTCCGTCACCAGCCTTTTCCAGGGGAACGTTTAGCGACGTAGCTCAACTAGAGCGCTTGTGTGGGTGACGGCATCGTTTTGGGCGCCGACGCCCGCCTGGCGTGCGTGCGCACGGGTGCGAGTCGGTAGCCAGTTCCACGCGATTACGGCGCAAGCGGCGCCTATCATCAACCCCGCTGCCACATCGGTGGGATGATGCATCCCGCGGTACACCCGCGAGAGAGCCACGCCGAGCGGCACCAGTACACAGACCACCTGGACCGTGACTCGCAACCACGTGGTCTGGATCCTCGTGGCACACAGCGCGACAGCGAGGTAGACGCTCGCGGTGGCTCCTGTGTGTCCACTGGGAAAGCTTGACGTGGGGGGTGCGTCATCCAACTGGATGACGTCGGGTCGCTCGCGTCCCACCAGGACTGACGTGCTCAAGAACACGCTGACCTGCACTGTGAGCGAGATCCCGGGCACGATCGCGTACCACCATTGCCGCGACTGCCACCAGATTAGGAGCACGATGACAGTGCAAGTACCGGTGAGCACCATGGTGCTGCCCATGGCGGAGACAAATCCGGTCACCGCGTCCCACTGGTCGGTGCGCATATCCACGAAGTGTTGGCTCACGCCGTGCTCGTCGAAGTTGAAGACCTCGACGACGAGGTAGCCGATGCCGAATACGGTGAGCCACAGGATGATGCTGGGAAGAAGTACTCGCTTCGCAAGGCCACGACCCACCTCGCCGCCCGTAGGTGCGACAGTGCCCGGACCGTTCCCGAGCACGGTCACATCCTCGCGAAGCGCGCGCGAGCGAACGAGTACAGTCCGTACGCCGCAAACCCGATTCCGACGAGCACCACGATGATCGCGCCGGCGGGGGCGCCCAGCAGCGTCTCGACTGCCCCGTCCAGCCCCTTGGCCTTATCGGGGTCGGCGGTGATGGCCGCGTAGACGAACAAAATACCAACGACTCCGAGTGCGAAGCCCTTGGCGATGTATCCCACGGCGCCCAGCGTGCGTACTGCTTTGGAGAGCTCGCCGCCACCAGTGCTATTTAGGTCTTCGAGGAACTTCTTTGTCCAGCCTTTATAGACGTGATAGACCGCGCCGATCACGATTCCGATGCCTACCGCGCCCACCAGCAGCCGTCCGGCGGGAGCGCTCATCAACGAGCTAGCGAACCCCTTGGTCTTGGAGTCCCCGTTCGAACCACCGGAACCCATCGCGATGGAGGCGGCTGTGAAGGCAAGTGCCAGGTACAGCGCGGTCTTCCCCGCCGACTTCGCGCGGTCCTTCGCGTCGTTGCCGCTATGAAAGGCATCGGCCAATTGCCAAGCTCCCAGGGCGATGAACGCGATGACCGATACCCACAGCAAGACGTTGCCCAGCGGCGCGTCGCCAATCGCGCTGAGCGCAGTGCTTTGGTCTGCCTCGCCGCCGGAACCCAAGCCGATCTTGGCCACGATGAAGCCCAAGATCACGTGCAGTGCGCCGGAGACCGCGTATCCCGCACGGGCTGCCTTCTCCCAGGCGTTGCCCATGTTGCCGTTGCGTGCCGTTGAATTCTTTGAGTTCGCCATGCTCACAAACTCTACACACGCTTGCGCGGTAGTGGCTGGGTCGCGTTGTTAGTCAATGAACAGGTAGACTTTGGCCGTTCCTCGGCGAGGCCGGACCTTAAGCGGTTTGGCGTTATCGACGCGGCAGATGCTTAAGTGGCCCCTGTCTCGCCCGGCCACCATCTGACGTAACCAGGAGAAACATATGTCTGACAAGCTCAAGCTTGACGCGGAAACCCGCACCCAGTTCGGCAAAGGCTATGCCCGCCGCGCACGCGTAGCCGGCAAGATCCCCGCAGTCCTCTACGGCCACGGCGGCGCTCCCGCACATGTGCTGCTCCCCGGACACCAGACGATGATGGCGCTGAAGCACCAGAACGCGCTGCTCACCATCACCATAGAGGGCGAAGAGCCGCAGCTTGCAATCGCTAAGGACATCCAGCGTGACCCGGTTCAGCAGATCATTGAGCACATAGACCTGCTGCTGGTCCGCAAGGGCGAGAAGATCACCGTCGACGTCTCCGTGCACCTCGAGGGCGAGTCTTACCCCGGTACGATTCACGTTCTTGAAATCTCGTCGCTGTCGATCCTTGCTGAGGCCACGCACCTCCCCGACTCAGTGACCGTGTCCATCGAGGGTCTCGAAGATGGCGCCCGGATTCACGCCGGTGAGATCACTCTCCCCAAGGGCAGCGAGCTCGCGGGTGATGCCGACCAGCTCATCGTCGCGATCACCGTTCCTCGCTCAGCCGCCGAGGACGAGAAGGTTGAAGAGGAAGTCCTGGCCGAAGCCGCAGCTCAGGCTCTTGAGTCCGCCGGGGGCGACGCATAGTCACCGAACGTTCCTCGCAACGCCCGTCACCTTGGTGGCGGGCGTTGCGTTCTCCTCGAGTAATAGTCAAGGATGGGCCTGTGAGCGCGCTAGTGATTGGCCTGGGCAACCCGGGCCCCGAGTACGAGGCCACGCGCCACAACATCGGCCAGATGGTGGCGCAGGAGATTGCTCGCCGCTCCGGTGTGGCGCTGTCCAGCAACCGTAAGGTGAACGCACGTGCGGCTCAGGTACGCATCGGCGGAATTGGCCCTGCGGGGGTCTCCGCGACCGTCGCCACCCCGTCCTCTTACATGAACGTCTCGGGCGGCCCGGTGAGTGCGCTCGCGAAGTATCTGTCCGTCGAGCCGACGGCTGTCGTAGTCGTGCACGACGAGCTCGATATCCCTTTCGGGACCATTAAGCTCAAGCGCGGCGGTGGCTCAGGCGGGCACAACGGCCTTAAGGACATCACTAAGGCACTCGGCACACCGGACTACGTGCGCGTGAGAGTGGGCATCGGTCGGCCTCCGGGACGTATGGAGGCTGCGGCCTTCGTGCTCAAGCCGTTCGGTGCTACCGAGCGCAAAGAGGTGCCGATGCTCATTAGCGACGGCGCCGATGCCGTGGAGGCCATCGTTATTGACGGACTAGAGGCCGCACAGTTGCGCTTCCACACTAAGTAGCCGGTCTGGTCGTTCTCTCACTGGGAAGTTCACCACCATTAGCTGGCGACCGGATTCCGGGCGAGCGGGAGAGTCCTTAGCGGCGCATGAGGCGCGCGAGAAACTCCTGAGTCTCGGGGCACTCAGGCGACGTGAAGATCTTCTCGGGCGTGCCGGTCTCCAGGATGCGGCCGCCGTGCATGAAGACGATGCGGTCCGCGACCGTCCGCGCAAACGACATCTCATGCGTCGCGATCAGCATTGTGGATCCGCCGCTCTTGAGGTCGCGAACAAGGTCCAGCACCTCGCCCACAAGCATCGGGTCGAGGGCCGACGTAATCTCGTCTAACAGCAGTAGCTCGGGGTCGGTCATGATGGCGCGGACAATTGCCACACGTTGCTGCTGGCCGCCGGAGAGGCGGTCCGAGTATTCGTCGACCTTGGCCCCGAGCCCGAACTTCTCAAGCAGCGCCACGCCCTTGTTACGCGCCTCTTCTGCGGGCCACTTGTGGACTCGGCGGGCGGCAAGGGTGACGTTATCGATGACCTTCATGTGCGGGAACAAGTTGAACTGCTGGAACACGACGCCGATGCGCGCGCGGGCCTTGTCGACGTTCGTCGTGGGGTCGGTGATGTCGTCGCCGCTCAGGATCACCTGCCCGTCGTCGACCTGTTCGATCAGGTTGATGGTGCGCAGCAGGGTTGACTTGCCGGAGCCGGAGGCGCCGATGAGCACCACCACGTCGTGCTCATCGAGTGTGAGGTCCACGCCCTTGAGCACCTCTACCTCGCCAAAGCGTTTCCAGACGTTGCGAAGCTCAAGCACGCTCATACGGTCCCCCCCGATTGTTCGCGGCGTGCCATGCGCGCAGACACGTGATCGGTGAGGCGAATCATGGGGAACGCCAGCGCGACGAACAGTAACCCTGCCAGCACATAGGGCGTGAAGTTGAAGGTACTGGCCACGGAGATTTGTGCGGCGCGAATCGCGTCCACGGCGCCGAGCACCGAAATCAGACCCACGTCCTTCTGCATCGACACAAAGTCGTTCATGAGCGCGGGGATGACCTTGCGGAGACCCTGCGGGATGACCACCACGCGCAGTGTCTCGACGTGACTCAGGCCGAGCGAGCGGGCGGCGATGCGTTGCGACGGGTGGACCGCCTCCATTCCCGCGCGCAGCACCTCGGCGACGTATGCCGAGTAACACAGGGTGATCGCGACGGTGCCCCATACCGCGGCGGGCAGCCGCGGGAAAATATCGAGCGCGGGAACTCCAAAGCCCACCAGGAACAACACGATCAGCACGGGAACACCCCGGAACAGGTCGGTATAAATAGTGGCGAGCGCGCGCAGAGGGAAGAATACCGGTCCGCGCAGCGACCTCGTCACCGCGAGGAGGGTCCCCACAATGGCGACGCCGATGGCTGAGAAAAACAGCACCCGGATGTTAAGCCACAGTCCATCAAGAATCGCTGGAAAACTCTCCACCGCGATGTCGACGTTGAAGAAACTCTCCCTGACGTTCGCCCAGCCAGGCGTTTTGACGAGCACCACCGCGACGACCACGGCGAAGATCAGGGTCGAGCCAAAAGCGATCACGACGGAGCGCACCGAAGCCCTGCGGCGATACGTCTGCCGCTGAACCTCCAACTCACTGGGGGCCCAGGACAACTGTGGCGCTCCGTCGTTCACGTTTTGCTCGCTTCTGTTGAGACGCTAGTGGCGCTAAACGCCAATACCGTTAGTTCAGTACCGGCACGTCAACCGCTGAGCTCAGCCACTCGGTTTCTAGGGCGCCCAGTGTTCCGTCGGCGTTAAGCGCGTCGACAGCAGAACTGACAGGGGCGGTGTTCGGCGAATCGTTGGGAAGGACGAAAGCGAACTCGTCGCCGCCCTGGTTCGAGGCGAACTGGCCCGCGATGACGCCGCCGTCTAGCTCGACCGACGCTAGGTAAAACGCGGTGGGCAGATCCGTAACGAACGCGTCGATCTGACCAGATGTGAGCGCGAGCACGGTGTCCTCTGCGGAGTTAAAAACGGCCAGGTTGTCCTTGCCAAGCTCCTGCGCCGCAACGGTGTAGCTCGTGGTGCCGGTCGCTACGCCCACTTTGAGCTGAGCAAAGTCCGCGAGAGAGGCGGCCTGCGCGGCGGGTGAGCTCTCGAGCGTGACGATTGCCTGTGAGGTGGTGTAGTAGGGGCTCGAGAAGTCAACCGCACCCTCGCGCTCCGGAGTGATGGAGAACTGCTGGATGTTCAGATCCCAGTCCTTGGGGCCGGGCGCGATCGCGGACTCGAACGAGGTGCGCACCCAGACGACGTCGGTGGACGCATATCCAAGCTGGTTGGCGACGGCGTACGCGACGGCGGACTCGAAGCCCTTCCCGGTGGCTGGGTCGTCGTCAACCATCCACGGCTCGTATGCGGGCTCTCCGGTAGCGATGGTGAGTTTTCCATCGGTGACGGTGTCCAGCGACGCGGAGGCAGGGGCCGATGAGGTGGCCGATGCGGTGGGTGCGTCCGACGGGGAGGGGGTGGACGAAGCATTGTCGTCCGCGGATGAAGAGCAGCCGGCGAGCAAAAGCGCGGCTACAGCTGTGGTGGCAACGATGGCGCTGCGGAAGGCAGGCGTGACAGACATGGGTTCTCCTATGTGAGTGGTGAAGTGGTGACTAATGCCGCGGCGCCATTGCCTACGCAGGACTCAGGATACCGGCGGTACCGCCAGCGACCAATCCGCGAAGTCGAATCCGGGGGAGACGACGCAGCTGACGAGCACTTCGGCCCCGCCAGCAGTGGAATCAGCGCTGAGCCGTGCGGCCTGCCACGTTCCTGCCGGGACAAGGGCCTGCGCAACGTCACCATCCGCGCGGTTGGGGCCGAGCACTACGTCACTCACGGCCCCGGGCGCGGCGCCCTCGCCGCCCAGGCTGAGGATCAGCGTCCCGGGCCCGTGCCACAACCAGATCTCGTCGCTCGTCACGACGTGCCACGCGCTGTGCTCACCCGGCGTGAGCAGGTAATGGATGCACGTGGCCGCCGGTCGGACGCCACCGGGGGTCTCCACGGGGAGGCTGGATGTCCACATGCGTCGGAACCAGCCACCCTCCGGGTGTGGCTCTAAATCGAGTATCTGGGCGGTCGCGGGCCGGATTTGTTCCGGCGGCAACGACCCTGGCTGCAACGGCTCTGCGTGTAAAGCCCCCGGTGGCGATGACTCTGGGCGCGAAGTCCCCGGTGGCAATGTCATACCGCGGTGACTCCGGTCTGCTCGACGAATCGCTGGGTTGCCGCGCGCACCCGGCCGTCGATGACGGTGGCTGCCGCCCGGCCCGCGCCTGATTCGGCGAGCGTGGTGAGCGTCTCGGTCGCATCGGTCACGGGGCTGTCGAAGAACGCGAGATTGGCGATGGCTCCCACCGCGAGGTAGCCGGAGCGCTCCGGTCCCTCGTCGATTCCCATGGCGTGCGCGCCTCCCAGGGTTGCCGCGGACAGCAGTCGCTCCGCGAGGTCGTCGCGGCCATAGCCCTGGCCCCGAGCGATCCGCATGAGCTCCGCCACGTCGGCCATGAGGTCGAGCGATGGTGCGGAGGAGAGCGAATCCGTGCCCACGGCGATGGGGCTACCCTCGCGCAGATACGCCGCGACCGGGGGCGCGTCCAGACCGATCACAGCGTTGGAGCGCGGGCACAACGCGACGGTCGTACCCCGCGCGCGCAGGATCGCGCGGTCGCGCTCAGACATATAGACGCCGTGCGCCACGTGACAGTCGGGGCCGAGCACCCCTAGATGGTCGACGTAGTCCGTGGCGGACGTACCGAAACCCGCCTGGCGCAGCTCGCGCAGGCTTGCCATCCCCGCGGTGTGCCAAGGCTCGGCGTGTTCGTGAGCGAATTCGCGCTCGATTCCCGACTCGCCTAGGTGAATGTGAATGCGGCTGCCGCGCTCGCGAACGATGTCCGGGATCTCCAGTAGCGGCACAATCTCAAGCGAGTACGGGGCGTGCGGGGACAGGCCCGTGCCGGGCCGCGATGGCAGCGAGTCGAGCGCGGCCTCGACGGCTATGCGACCCCGCTTAAGCCACTCCTCGTTGGTCCAGTTCATGACCTCCCAGTACGCGATGCCGTGTAACCCGGCATCGTGCAGAGCGTGGGCGGCAAGCGGGTCCGTCACGACGTCGGCGGCGGCGGTGGTCCCGGTGTCGATCATCATGCGCGCGCCGGTCGCGGCGTCGGCGGCCCAGTCGCGTTCCTGGTCGTAGACCGGATTGAAGCTCTTTGCCCAGTCCTCGAAACCTGAGTACTTGCCGCGGCCTACCTCTGACATACCCGTGTACTGCAGGTGGGTGTGGGCGTTTACTAGGCCTGGCATGAGGACGCCGGGCCAGTGCACGTGCGTGACTTCGATGCCGCGCTCTTCGAGCGAGCGCTCCACCCAGACGCGCTCGCCCACGTGCAGAATGCGCTCGCCGCGCACCGCGATGGCGCCGTCAAGAATGGGCGGCGCCGTCACCGGCAGCACCATGTCCGCCGAGTACAGGGTGACGGGGAACGAGGTCATGAGGTCTCCTGAGTAGGGGAAGAAGAGCGGCCGATGTTCGGGCCGGCGTCCTTAAATCGAGGGGAGTGCCAGCCGTCGGCGGCGGGGAAGGCCGCCGCGGCATCGGCCGCTTTGGGGGAAGGCGAGTCGAGCTCGACGGCACCTGTCTGAGCTTCGGGGTCTGTCTGAACCCCGCGGTCCAATTCAACCCCGCGCTCGCGGGCCGCGACCGCGCCGACGTGGGCGACTGCGGCATCGGTCATGGCGTGGACGCCAACACCAGGGCGGGTAGTGACTAGCTCGCGGATCGCGGCCAACTGAGTCGCGAAGGACAGGTCCATGATCTCGATGGGGTTGCCCTCCGCCGCGGTGATGTTGATGCAGCCCCCGCGGTCTAACACCAGCGTGCCCGCGCCTGCGAGGCGCTCGACTGCGCGCGACACGGGCTCCAGCGAGTCGCCCTCGAGCGCCTCGTCGAGATCAATCTCCCCGGGCACCCCGCCAGCCACGGCCACGGCTAAGGCCGAGCGCATGAGGTCGACGTCAACCGTGCCAGCAACTCCGGTCGCGGACACCACGAGTGCGCCCGCGCCCAAGTCCGCCGCCCGACCCACGCGGTAGCCGTCGTGCTGTGCAAGAAGTGCCCGAACGGGATTGGTCTCCGAGACGCGGACCTCGGCCCCGAGCGCCGCGAAGTGAGCGGCGACGCCCTGGCCCACGGGTCCGTAGCCGATCACGAGCGCCGGCTGGTCGCGCACGTCGACGCCGGACTCCTCCAGCAGATCCACGATCGCGAAGACGCAGGACTGACCGGTGCCGTAGCGGTTGTCGAATCCCGTCTTGGTGGCGGCGTCGTTTACGGCGATGACAGCCGTCCCGAGCACTCCCTGGGCACTCATCGCACGCAATAGAGTGAGTCCGCTGGTGGTCTCCTCGCTCACGCCAATCCATCGGCGCACCTCCTGGGGGGCCTCCTGGTGCGCGAGGCGAACTAGGTGTGAGCCGTCGTCCACGAGTACGTCTAAGCCGCGACGGATAAATCCGATTGCGGCCGCCCGCTCGCCGTCCCCGCTCGCCGCAGCATCTGCCACTACGTGGATGCCGCGCGCGCGCAACTCGGTGGCGACCTCGGAATCTGTCTCGTCGGGATGGGCGTATACGCAGACGTCGGCGCCGGCCCCCGTCAGGTGAAGTGCGAGCTGCGCGGTCTTGGGCTCAAGGGTTAGGCACACGCCTATTCGCAGGCCCGCGACAGTCTTGTCCGTGGCCAACTCGGTAGCAAGCGCGCGCGTGATGGGCATGTGAACGCCTGCGAAGTCAATGCGTGAGGCCGCGGTGGAGCGAGACGGCAGTGGGGATCCACCCAAGGACATGCGGCCGGGGAGGGAGGTGACGTCGATCTCGAGTAGCGACTCTTGCCACGCCGCGGGTTCCGTGGTTGCCTCCACGCCAGGGAGGACGCTTGGTTGTGCGGGGACCATTTGCGCGCCGAGCGCCCGGGCCAGCGCACGCGCAGACTTGGCCACCGCATCGGCGCCAATGACCCGAACCGGTCGCCCGGCCACCAACAGGTTGGTCTCGCGGGCAAAAAGGCGGATGATGCGCGACGCCTCAGCGTCAGCGTCAGCCTCGTCGTCGACGGGAGGGGCCCAACCGGGGCTAGCGCGTGGAGCGCCGGGCGCCGGGGTCGTCATGCGTAAAGTCTACGGGCGCGCTCGGACCCTTCCGGCGGGGACTTACGATGGGGTGCCGGCATTCGCCGGTTTTTCGGCGTGCCCAGACCGGCGGGCCAAAGACAGATAGTGATGCCCTGGAGGACCCCCACCCGTGACGACGCCCGCGACCACCCCTGTGCTTGAGCGACTGCTCGATTCGTTGGCCGATGCGGCCGCACTGCCCACGCTCGACTTGGTCCCGAACGAGGCGCTCATCCAGGCCGCGACCTCCGCGGCTCCGGCCGTCGTGGCACTCGCTGTCCGCGACCGCGATCGGGCGGGCGACCGTGCCCCCCTCGTCGTCGTCACCGCTACCGGGGGGGACGCGGAGACGTTCCAGAAGGCGCTTGGTGCCTACCTCGACCCCGCAACCGTCGCGTTTTTCCCCTCGTGGGAAACACTCCCTCACGAGCGCCTCAGCCCGCGTTCCGACACCGTCGCGCGCCGCCTCGCCACCCTGCGCCGCGTGGTCCACCCCCAGGACGTCGAGCGTGAGACCGGGCTGCCTCCCGTGCGGGTGGTGGTCGCTCCCATCCGTGCGCTCCTACAGCCGATGATGCCCGGGCTCGCAGACTTGGTCCCCGTCCAGGCCGCCAAGGGTGACATTGTCGACCTTACCGAGTTCACCACCGCGCTCGGCGAGGCCGCCTATACCCGGGTAGACATGGTCGAGCGTCGGGGCGAGTTCGCTGTTCGCGGGGGCATTGTCGACGTGTTCGCGCCCACGGACCCGCACCCCGTGCGTATCGAGTTCTTTGGCGACGAGGTGGACTCGATCCGCTCCTTCTCCGTGGCCGACCAGCGCTCGCTCGCTGACGTTGACCGCCTGTGGGCCCCGCCGTGCCGCGAGCTGCTGCTCACCGACGCGATTCGTAGCCGCGCCTCCGAGCTCCGTGACCGCATCCCGGCCGCCGCGGACATGCTGGGTCGCATCGCCTCGGGCGTGCCCGCGGAGGGCATGGAGTCCCTGATTCCCGCACTGGTCGACCGCCTGGTGCCCCTCACTGACGTCCTACCCGCGAACGCCCGCATGGTGATCATCGAGCCAGAGCGCATCGCCCGGCGCGCCGAGGACCTGCACCGCACCGCCGAGGAGTTCCTTTCCGCGGCCTGGGTCGCGGCGACCGGCGGCGCCGACGCCCCCATCGAGGCCAGCGCGGGCTCATTCCTGTCGCTCGACGAGGTCCGCGAGGGGGCGTCCGAGCGTGGCATTACTTGGTGGGGCATCGGCCCGTTCGGGGCGGCCGATGCCGTGGTCACCGGGATTTCCGAGGTCGAGGACTACCGGGGG
>Ga0314772_1000663_pt1 | contig 17804 bp, 16 predicted proteins | sample MetaGCBIW2018_FD_204520 | JGI IMG/M metagenome (GOLD analysis project Ga0314772, IMG submission 204520) | Cryopeg brine microbial communities from Beaufort Sea near Barrow, Alaska, United States - CBIW 2018 | ecosystem: Environmental > Aquatic > Marine > Coastal | place: USA: Alaska | collected... | reverse complement strand
GGATATGCTGAATGACCTGGACGATGTTCAGAATGTATTCCACAACGCGGAACTGCCGCCGGAAAAAACATCTTAAGCAGTAAATTTTTCGGCTATGACTACTTCGCTCACTGACGCGCGCAAGCCGCGCGATGGTTGGCGACTGCGGTAGCGGCCGAGGTGCCAGTGCTGGGCGTGTGCTATGGCCACCAACTGTTAGCCCATGTCTTCGGTGGCACGGTGGATTACCACCCTGAAGGCCGTGAAAGTGGCACTCATACCGTTACACTTACGGCGTCAGCTGCAAGTGACGCTCCGTTTAGCACCATGCCCTCTCAGTTTTTAGCCCAGCTAACTCATAAACAGTCAGTGTTGGGCTTGCCGCCACAGGCGATTCTGCTGGGTGCTTCGGAGTTCGAACCGCATCAGGCTTTTCGAATTGGCGAATGTGCTTGGGGAGTGCAGTTTCATCCGGAGTTTACCGATGAGGTAATGCGCGCTTATCTGGCGGTTCAAGCTTTAGATATAGAGTCTGAAGGCAGCTCTACTGGCTGCGGTTAAACCGGCGCCGGAGGCCAGCAGCCTGCTACAACGATTTTCGGAATTGATTCTTTCTGGGCGATATTAGAACACTGCAGCTGGCATTTACACTTCGGTGATGGATTTTATGGTGGGCACTTTCACTGATCAAAGAATACTCCTGCGTAGTGGGCTTACGCGTTGAGTTTGGCCATTGTAATATCCGCCGTGCTGGGTGCTGCCCTGCTACATGCAGCCTGGAACACGATCGTTAAAGGGCACTCTGACAAACTTACGATGATGCTTGCCATCGCCATCGTACAATTCTCAATAGCTGTGATGATGGTCCCTTTTCTTGGATACCCTGCCCCGGAAACATGGATTTGGTTGAGCTTGGCCGCTGTACCGCATACAACATATAAAATCGCTCTGGCCAAGGCCTATGAACTTGGCGAGATGACGAAAATCTATCCAATATCGCGCGGGCTCAGTATTGTTTTGGTCACATCCGCAAGTATGTGGGTTCTTCAGGAAGAATTAACAGGCGCAATGCTTCTAGGTATCCTAACTATCGTTTTGGGTGCTTTTGGTCTATCAGTGCCTGAAAACAGCAGCGTTGCACGGCTTAGTGGTATTGCCCTGACTTTGTGTCTTGGGGCCGGATTGAGCGTAGCCGTCTACACCCTGCTCGATGGGATCGGGGTTAGGGTTGGTGAAAATGCAACCACCCTCAAGTCCATCGCTACTTTTGCAGCTTGGCTCTTTATACTTGATGGATTGGGCATGATGACCTTCATGTACTTTTATCGTGGCCGGTCCGCGTTTATAGCAGCAGTCGCAACCCGGGGCCGGGGCTTGCTCGCCGGCTTCGCAGCTTTTGCTTGTTTCTGGATCGCAATCTGGGCATTTGCCCACGCGCCTATTGCTTTGGTAGCAGTGTTGCGCGAGACCAGTGTTTTGTTCTCTTTGATCCTTGGCAAACTTTTCCTCTCCGAAAAAATAGGCGTTCGCCGTTCATTCTTTGCGCTAGTCACGTTTTTTGGAATTGTTATCCTACAATTTTCTTAGATTGAAACCGCCATGTAGCGTTGTTGCAGAATTCCAGCCGTAAACATAATTGACTACTTCCTCATCCGATGTATGCAGCAACTCCAAAGGAGAAAAAGATGGAAGGCTATGAGTACTACCTGATCGACGTCTTCACTGATCGAGTTTTCTCGGGAAACCCACTTGCCGTATTTCCAAAAGCGGAGGGTATTGATACCGGCACAATGCAAGCTATCGCCAACGAACTGAATCTCTCAGAAACTGTATTTGTGGGCCGAGCTAGCTCCCCAGAGCGTTACCCCATCCGTATCTTCACTCCAAACATGGAGCTTCCTTTTGCCGGGCATCCGACGGTAGGGACTGCGCATCTGTTGGCGGAGCTAGGTATGGCTCTGCGCGACAGGCCACTCACACTCGACGCCGGAGTCGGGCCTTTAATCGTGGCCTACGACAAAAACCTAACCCGTTTCACTGTAGCGGCACCAATACATATCCAAACCAGTACTTTAGAAAAAGTAACCGCAGCTCAGTTGCTTGGGCTGGAGCCGGAAGAAGTGGCCAGCAAGCCAGTACTTGCTTCGTGTGGACTCCCGTACCATCTGATTGAGCTTGGATCGTTAAAAGCGCTCGGACGCGTTCAACTCTCGCCCAGTATTTGGTCGGAGAACATATCACCCAGCGGCTGCGATCAAATTTATCTCTATGTCGCCGAGAACGCCTCAAGTGCTGAAAGCGTCTTGCGTGCCCGTATGTTCTGTAGCGAGGGAGGACAGCGAGAAGATCCCGCCACCGGAAGTGCCGCCGCAGCCTTGGTTGGCATGCTGGCAGTTGACGAAAAGACCCCTGGCTCACGGCGTTGGAAAATCAGCCAAGGGATAGAAATGAACCGGCCGAGCCTCATCTTTGCTGAAACCGAATACAATCATAATAACTTGGCGATCCATATAGCTGGTCAAGCGGTGATTGTTGGTACTGGTATAATTGGGTCGGCTAAAAAAAGCCGTTAGGGTAGGAGCGGAATTAAACGACTTTTGATTGTCTTGTTACCTTTGCTGTCAACGCCGGTTTAAAACTGACCCACTTATCGGCAATATCGCCAGTTTAAAACTGACCCACCCTTGGCGTTTAAGTGTTGGTTAATAGGTCTTGGCTGCTGGCTGAGATCGGTGCGGTACCGGCCATTATTTTCATTTTTTGGGTATCTATTCGTCCGAGCAAGATATGAGTCTCGAAAAGCATCTGGCAAACGCCCTACGTCCACTCACCTTTCCGAACCTTTTAAGTCCTCCACTTGTAGTGATCCACTAATAGCGGAAACCAACGTGGTGGCCGGCTTCTCCGGGCAAACAAAAAAAGGGCATCAACCTAAGGTTGATGCCCAAAGCAGGGTACTCTGAACCCTGTGTGGAGTTTAAAAATTAACGCTCATATTTATACTTGCGGTAATCAGGTCATCCTCTGCAAACGAAGTGCTCGGAAGACTTCCTACCAGTGAATTGCCTGCCAGTGTCGCTTCGCTGTTTGCCTTCAACATGCCCACACGACTCCATACTCGCACCCGATCTGTTGCCTGATAACCAACGTTAAGGTCGTACACCATGCTTTCGTCGTCATTGCTGCCCGTGCCTACCTTTAACTGGCCAACGGCTACCGCCACATCCAGCTGTGGTGTCAGCTGGTAACCCACCCGCCCCATAATCAGGTCTTCGTCGAGATCTCTGAGACCGTATGCCCCGCCCATGCGGTAAAGGCTGTTCGGGCTAGCGGTCGAGTCAGGGTTACTGTTGATAATACTGGAATAGGTGTCGAAGCCAGGAGAAACCAAGCCCCCATCCCGAGTTGCAACGTATTGGGCATCTAATTTCAGGGCACCTAAGGCTTTTCCAATCCGCATGTAACCCGACCACGACTGGCCTACAAAGAAGCGGCCATCATCCGCTAAGTCAGCCTTACCATTGGCTGTCCAAGTGCCACCGATAGTGAAGTCGGCAAGATCATCACCCAGCACACCACCCAAGCGGCCTGAAAACAAGTCTAGATCCTGCAAAACAAAAGGGTTTGGCGCACTATTTGAAGCCGGGGCACCAAAGTCGCCGTTAAAGTTGTTAAACCAGTGGATGTAGATCAACTCTGCCGTCCAGCCAAATGGCTTGGCAGCACCACCGAACGCAACCAGGTCGCCATTGTCCTGATTGAAGAAGCTGCCGGTATCTGCACGTCTGTCGTAAACCCCAATAAGCGTCGCATGCTCCGTCGGAAGTATGACCATTGCCCGGTCTCGACGGTCATCGCACACTAAAAAGCAGTTGTTGAAGTCGGCTTCCATGCGACCGATCCGCGCAATGGCGTTGCCCATGGGGACCTGAACGTAGGCCTGATCCAGCCGCACGTTGTCACTTCGACTTCCCCGATTATAGGTGCGGGAATCTGTCGTGTCGTAGTCGCGGACATCACCGCTCCAGCGATCCCCCGCCAACTCCACACCCGCGTGTAGCGAGACGCCCGTCTCCGTATCCTTCACCGTTCCATTCACTCGCAGCAGATGAGCCAAGCCGTTGTCGTTGTTGCTGTCATAACGCCCTCCATTATCAAATGCATCAGATTGAATATAGAAAGCACTGGCCCGGTAATCCGCGCCAAAATTGTATTCCAGCTCCGTTGCGTGAACTGAAGGAGCTACGGATCCAAACATTAGAGCGATGCTAGAGAACAGGTATTTGCGGTTGAATGGAACGTTGGTTTTTGTATTTGTCATCGGTACTACCTCTCATTCGGTTGATGTTATTGCTTTGTCAGGGTCGAGCCTGCCCCGGTCCACCTCTTGGGTAGCCTGGATTCATACTTTCTGGGGAGGTTGGGTATCGGGCGACGTTAAGGTCGCCCGTCAGTCACTGAGACTGAGTTTTGGCTGTATCTATTTTGGGAGTCTCCGGTTGAGATGACCTCTTTCTAGGGCAGGAGCCCAGAGGCGTAGCTGCCCTACGACGCCAGACGGGAAGAAATAGACGCTGAGCACAAAGAGCAACCCGAACCAAAGCAACCAGTGCTCAGGAGCAACCAGGTCTGCAAGCAGGCCACCCGATGGAAGCTGTTCAGCCAGCAGTTTGAGAAAATCTTGCAGATAGTTCTGGGCCAGCAAGAATAAGGTCGCGCCAACGACTGCCCCGTACATGGTTCCCATGCCCCCAATCACACACATCAGGAGGATGAAGACCATCAGGTCAAAAGCGAGCGTGTTTTCCGGGTTAACGTAACGATTTATAAGCGCAAACAGCACACCTGCGAGACAAGCAAGCAAAGCCGACAGGATGACAACCGCTGTCCGGTACAGCACCGTGTTGTACCCCAACGCCTGAGCCCGGAACTCGTTCTCACGAATCGCTTGCAACACTCGGCCAAACGGAGAGTTAACAACCCGAAGAAGGAACAGGAAGACCAGAACCGAGACACCGAAGGCGGTGTAGTACATCAGCGTTCGACCGTTAACCCGAACATCAAACAGAACATCCTGCCAGGTAGAACTACCCGTCATGACGCCCAACAAATCCGGTAAGCTAAAGCCGACCAAGGATTCTTCAAGAGGTCGAAACGCAGGACCCAACTCTCGGGGCACACGCACGCGCATGCCATCCTCACCACCGGTAATCGGATAAAGTTGGGTAACAAGGCTCAGAAAAGCAAACGCCACCGCCAAGGTCACCAATGCAAAGAAAATGGCTTTAACTCGCAAAGACAGCAGTCCGAGCAGCAACGCCAGCACCAACGTGACCACCAGTGCCCCGCCTATGCCGAGCAGAACCGAGCCAAAACCACTGCCCCACGCTGACGTTGCCATGGCTACACCATAAGCACCTATGCCAAAGAACATGGTGTGGGCAAATGACACAATGTGGGTGTAGCCAAGCATCAGGTCGTACGAGGCCACCAGAATAATGAACACACAAATCATGCCCATCATTGAGAATGCGCGGACGCCGGGAAACAGAAACGGCCCGAACGCGAGGGCTCCCAGAATGATCAGCAGTATCGCTGTCAGCGTCCGGCTACGGGGAAAGTCCCCAGAGAACAAGGTTAATAGCATGGTGAACTCCTATACCTTAATAACCGGAATTAGGCCTTGGGGGCGCCACATCAGTACGGCCACCATAAGACCTACGGTCGCTACTGCCGCTAGGCGAGGCTCAAGAAACCCTACATAAAGGTTAATAAGCCCCACCAGGATGGCGCCAAAGAAACACCCTTTAATCGAGCCAAGGCCGCCAAGGATGATCACCACAACGACCGAAATCATGAGCTGATCCCCCATATGCGCGGTAATCAGCTCTTCGTACATTGCCCACATCGCACCGCCCAGCCCGGCCAGTGCGGAACCCGCGACGAACACACCCAAAAACAGCAAATGTACGCGATACCCTTGAACCTCCACCATTTCCCGGTCTTCTACGCCCGCTCTAATGAGGATTCCCATACGAGTTCGCTCGATAACCCAGGTCATCAACCCGAACACCGCCAAGCCGAGTACCACGGCCAGAAGCCGGTATTTTTCTAGGGCAATACCCGCCACCACAACGGCACCGCTGAAAGCTTCAGGTCTTGGCACAGGAATCTCATTCGGCCCCCAGACCACTTCGATGAGCTGCATCAGAATGATCGAACCACCAACGGTGACCAGAATCTGTTTTAGGTGATCGCCGTACACCGGTTTGATCACTAACTTTTCAAACACCAAACCAACCACGCCCGCGACTAGAAGCGCAAAAAGAAGGGCTGGAACCACGCTGACCAGGTTCAACCATATTGAAGAGGCTGCGGATTGGTCGTTAAGCCAGAACAGAAGTACTGTGGAGCCTGCATACGCCCCAAGAGAAATAAAGGCCCCGTGCGCAAGGTTCAGTACATTCATAAGCCCGAAAGTCAGTGTCATTCCGGATGCCATCAGAAAAAGCATCGCGCCCATTGCCGCTCCACTTAGAGTCAGGACCAGCCAAGTGCTGAAGTTCATCATCAGCATGGCCGCCAGCATCATTGCTAGCAGCAAGAACCAGTGCGGCTTTTGCTCTGGAAACTGGCGAACGGTTGCCCATAATCTTGTCCGCACCCCAACCGCATCAGATGTATGTTCTAAGCTCGACATACAGGTGTTCTCCTTGTTTTATTGATGCTCGCTCAGCCCCAGGCCAAGCAGCCTGTGCTGGAGGGCTTCATCCTCAGCCAGATCTGCCATGGTGCAGGAATGCACGACACGCCCGTCATTCATTACGGCAACAGACTGACCAAGGCGTCGGGAAAAATTGAAGTTTTGTTCGACGAGCAGAATCGTTACCTTTTCGGCTTTCAGTTGATCGAGCGCATCTGCAAGGTCATTAATAATGGCGGGAGCCAGCCCCTTGGTTGGCTCATCAATCAGCAGTAGCTCGCGCGGCTCAATGACTGCCCGACCGATGGCAAGCATCTGTTTTTGCCCGCCTGAGAGGTTGCCGGCCGGTTTATCCCAGAACTTTTTCAAAGGCGGGAAAAGATCAAGCAACCAGCTAAGTCGGGCTTCATCCATGCTTCCGCTTATGGCCGCCAGCACAAGGTTTTCACGCACAGTCAGCTGCCCGAACACACCCATGTGCTCCGGCACGAAAGCAATACCCTGTCGAGCAATTTTTGGCGTGGGCCAACCGGCTATATCCTGCTTACCAAAGTGAATCTGGCCACGCTTAACCGTCGTCAGACCCATGATGGTTCTCAGTGTCGTGCTTTTACCGGCTCCATTGCGTCCGAGCAAAACGGTTAGTTCACCTTTGGGTACGACCAGATCCACACCTTCAAGAATGTGATACTGGTCAATATTTGCGTGAACATCTGTCAAGGTGAGGGCTGGCTTTGTTCCAGTCGAAGTCGTAGTCATCAAACTGCCCTACCCTTTAATTCACTCTCTGGCTCACTAACACCCAGATAAGCTTCCTGAACCACCGGAGATGAGATCACCTCCGCCGGCTCGCCATCAGCCACGAGCTCTCCGTTATGAAGTACAACAATTCGGTCAGATAATGAACGCACCACATCCATTTTGTGCTCAACCAGCAGGACCACCTTGTCCTGCTGAGCTTTGATCTTCGCGATCAGATCCAGAATTACCGGCACCTCATCGACACTCATTCCCGCAGTGGGCTCGTCAAACATAAACACCTCTGGCTCCAGTGCCAGGAGCAAAGCCACCTCGAGTTTTCGCTGATCACCATGGGGCAAATTGGCCACCACGGTTTCAGCACGATGCTCAAGGTATACCGTTTGTAAGAGCTCGAAGGCTCGTTCCGAGATATCCCTGCGTCGCGCTGCAACTTGCCAGAAGACATGGCCAATGTGGTGACGTGAAGCAACGGCCAGGCGAACGTTCTCCATAGCGGTTAGCCCCGGGAACAGGTTGGTCAGCTGAAAGGCTCTTCCAAACCCTTTGTCTGCCCTGGCAGCCGCGCTTAATGAGGTGAGATCTTCGCCGTGTAAAAACACTTGGCCAAAAGTAGCCCGGAGTTGCCCAGACAGCAGGTTAAACCAAGTGGTCTTGCCGGCCCCGTTGGGGCCGACAATCGCTGTCAGCGTGCCTCGGTGGAACTGACAACTTACGTCGTTCACCGCCTTATGGCCGCCGAAGTGGACGGACAGGTTCCGGGTTTCCAGAACAGGTGCTTCAATTGTCATAGCTCACTCCTTAACTACGAGGCATTCCGAGCTTAAAAATTCAAATCAGTTGCGTACGGGAATATCCATCGCATCAATCGGAAGGATCTTAATTAACTTGGGAACACCCGCGGTCACAGAGCGATCGGCGAACCAGTCGTCACGTTCCTCGGAACTGATGCTGAAGTGATACATGGCTTGCAAGGCCTGATGATCTTCTGGACGAATAACCATCTCACCTTTTGGCGAGTCAAAACGCAGCCCGCGGAACGCCTCGATCAAATCTTCGGTCTCAGTGGACCCGTTTGTTGCCTCGATCGCTGCAACTATCGCCATCGCTTGCGCGAAGCCCTGGGCGGTGAAGAAATCCGGAGCCTGCTGGTAACGATTGAGGTGTTCCTCCACCATCCAACGATTCACGTCGTTATCCGGGGATTCAAAGTAGTATGAACCAGCGCCTTCCATGCCCGGAAATGCCGAATAGCCCACCATTGCTGCCAATGTGTTGCCACCGGCCGCGAGCTGAATTCCATGGCGCTCGGGCTTAAGGTCGTTGATCCGCCCCAGTGGGTTTGAAGAACCGGCCCAAATCGTAAAGATATAACGCCCTTGCTCGCATCCTTCGCGATCTTTCAATGCACCAAACAATCGTTGGGCCGCGGCTGTAAAGTCGGTTGTGTCCAAAGGCAGGTATTCTTCATGAACAACACTTCCACCTTCTGCCTCCATCGCCTCGCGATAGGCGGCTACTCCATCCCTGCCAAAGGCATAATCCTGCGCAACAGTCGCAACACAAACCCCAGGTTGACCCAGCGCAACCGCATTGGACACGGCGTCCTGTGAAGAGTTTCGGCCAATGCGCACTACGTATCGGTTCCAGCTCTTGCCCGTTATCGCATCCGCCACGCCCTCAGGAATGATGATTCGCTCGTACTCTTCTGCGATAGGCAGTGTGGCCAAAGACACGCCAGAAGAGACCGGGCCCACTACAATGTGCGCGTCGTCCTCGGCGTAAGCCTCTTCAACTAGGGTGCGAGCTCGCGCAGGATCCAACTGAGAATCTTTTCTTGTGAGATCAATCCGGCGACCTTCAACGGCCATCGTGCCCTCTGTGGCATACTCGAAACCAAGCTTCATGCCAATATGCAACTGCTCAGCATAAGGTGCTAAGGCGCCGGTGAAGTCAGTAACGTGTGCAACTCGAATAGAGTCTGCTGCATTTACAGGTGTCAGGACTGCCATGGACAGGGCGACGGCGAACAGTGAACGCTTCATGGGTAAATTGCTCCCTTGTATTTATTGTTGGAGAGTCTGGGTCGGACAAGCTCATGCAATACGAGCTTATCGCCCAAACAACCTAAATCAAATATGACAACTGAGTCATGTGTCGTCAACATAAACGCACGAAAATACTCATAACAACAATCTCAAGAAGGTCATAAGTTCACTCAACTAACTGTTAAAAAACGTTTTACTTAAGATTTTCTCGTGAAAATAAAATCGACCTTGCTAGCCAGAAACACAATTAAGTTGACAACCCATTCAGGTTTAGTCTTAAATCGGAAGCATGAAGATGACAACAAATGACACTAAGACCAGTAGCGCCCCAAGCGCGCCTAAAACCGCGAGGGGCGCCCGTACTCGGGCAAAAATCTTAAAAGCTGCAGAGGACGCTTTTGGCTCTCTTGGCTATCACCAGGCGGGTGTATCTGACATCACCCGCCTGGCAGGCGTTGCCCAAGGCACCTTCTACACCTATTTTGCAAGCAAGGAAGACACGCTTCGGGAGCTTGTTCGCGATATGGGGCAGAAGGTTAGATCTTACTTAGCCAGCGAGATTAAAGACTCTGGCAACAGGATCGAGGCAGAAGCTTTGGGCCTGAGAGCATTCCTCAAGTATGTCGCAGCCAACCCATCGCTATATCGGGTGTTGCAAGAAGCCCAGTTTGTAGATGAGTCCATCTATCAGGAGTACTACAACGCTTTTGGGCGTGGTTACCTGAAAATGCTTGCTGATGCGACTCAAAAAGGAGAAATTCGCCCGGGCAACGACGAGGTCAGAGTCTGGGCTCTTATGGGAATGTCAAATTTCCTGGGTATGAGATTCTCCATTTGGGAGCAGGATATTCCGATTGATGAAGTTGTAGAGACCATCGCTGACCTCCTTACACATGGCTTGGCACTGACCTCAAGACGTTAGCTCAACAGGGACTTGAAATGACTGAACAGTACGTTCGCCTTGAAACAGACGGTGAAATTGCCCGCATCACTCTGGCTCGCCCCGAGCGACATAACGCACTGGTTCCGGAGTTGCTGGATGGGCTACTAGGCGCATTGAAAGAGTGCCATCGCTTCGCGCCCAGAACGGTAATTCTTCAGGCTGAAGGCCCTTCGTTTTCCTCAGGAGGCGACGTAGGCGCTTTCTTTGAGACGCCACGCAGCGAACGGAAAGCCTTCGCAAGCGAGGTGGTTGGACGACTGAACCAAGTCATCATTGCCATGTTGGAGCTACCCTCCCCGACCATTGCTGCGGTGCACGGGCTGGTTACCGGGGGCTCCATTGGTTTGGTTCTGGCGTCAGACATTGTCGTTGCCACAGAAAAAGCGACGTTTACACCTTGGTACACAGTGGTTGGTTTTAGTCCGGATGGCGGCTGGAGCACGTTAATGGGACAAAGAATTGGCCCTTCCCGGGCACTCGAAATGCAACTAACCAACCGCAGTCTGAGTGCAGAGAAAGCGCTCGAATATGGACTGGCTCACTATCTGACTCAACCCGAGGAGATAAGTGCCAAGGTTCAGGAGCTATGCCAATCGGTCGTAAATAAAAAGCCGGAAAGCGTGCAACGTACCTTGAGCATGAACAGGCCTGATCCGAAAGCGACCGCTGTCCAGCTTCAAAACGAATACGAACAGTTTTTGGAACAAATCGTCACTGATGAAGCCCACTACGGGATGGCCAGTTTTCTAAAGCGCGCACCTTGAAATAAGCGGCAGTGGTCGCCGTTGCCCAAACAACAATGACAAGGGGAATAGAATGAAACTGCAAAGACCGGCTTTATGCATGGGAGCTGTTGTACTTAGTTCACTACTAGCAACAAACGCACTGGCTTTTCAGACGTTTGGAGATGGAGACCGTAGCTCGGAACTCACAACCGAAGCAGACCATCAGCAGTACCAGTTCAACACACCGACTACCGTTACTTACGATCCAGACTCACTAACTGGCAATGCCTCCCAAGCCCGAGTTTATGCGGCTGACATGGGAAACCACCGAATTCAGGTTCTGGACCTGGATGGCAAACAAATCGGTCGACTCGACGATGTTGATCAACTCATCGCTAGTGACAGCCCCCATAGCGCTGTGCCGGCCATTCAGGCTCCTTTGGGCATTGCCTATCTCTCACTGTCTGAGGCTCAGGATGACCGTTTGGCGGGACTGTATGTGAATGATGTAGGTCTACATCAAATCCACTTCTTTCGAACCTCGGCCAATGACCCCGACAAGTTTGAGTATGTTACCTCCATCGGCCAGCCGGGGCATGGAGGTGGAACCGACCTCACATTGCCGCGAAACCTCACAGTCACGCCCCAAGGTTTTTTGTATGTGTCAGATGAGTTTAATCATCGAGTAAAAGTAATTCGCATTGACCCCGACAATCAGTATCAAGCCACATTGATACAAACTCTTGGCTCGAAAGATGGTCAAGGCACTTACCAGGCTGCGGGCCCTATCATACGGGGAGTCGACAAGAATTACGGGGTGGACTCTGCGCATTATGATGATTATTCCAGCTCACCAGAAAAGCGCGAGGGCTTTCGAATTCCGCAAGGCGTAACGTATTACCTAACGCCAGATAATCAATCAATGTATGTGTACATTACAGACAACGGCAGTAACAGAATCAAGATCTACAAAGCAGACGTTGCCTCTGGCACTCTTACGTTGGCTGATATGTTAGGGCGATTCATAAACTCCGATGGTGAGCCTGATCATCTGAAACGTCCCCGAGGCGTGCGTACTGACCATGACGGCAACCTCTACATTGCTGACAGCTACAATGGACGCATTCTCAAATTCGAAAATACCTCCCAGCCCACTGACCAAGAGCGTGTGCGGTACAGAGCTGATATGACGAGCGACGCCCATAGCCAGTGGGAATATGGATCACCGGGCATCCACCAGGTTCTCATGCGCTCACCTGCCACAGCCGCAACCGAAGATGCTGCATTCCAGCTACCGAACGACCATGTTCCATTGATTCGGCCAGACGGCTCATTTTATCGAGAAAACGTTTGGGCATGGGGCTACTTTTTCAGCGATGCGCGTGTCCACCTGGTTAGCGATACCGGCAATCACCGGATCAAGAAGTGCTGGAGCAGCGCTGATGGGCAAACGCTTCTTCGCTGCTCCACATCCGCGGGCGTAGGTGGAACAGCGCAGCATGAATTTTGGGGGCACCCCCGCTCGCTTCCGGGTCAGTTGCATTCAGCAAGCGGAATGACTTGGCTGAACGACAAGCAGCGGTTGCTGGTCAGTGACACCCCAAATACTCGCATCAATATATACGATGCCCAAGGGCAATATCGTGGGCGTTTTACCGATGGCAACATCAGCTATGGCGTTACAGGTATAAGTGTTTTCAAGAATGAGAGTAACCAAGATCGTGTCATGGTTCTTGTGGCTTCCGACGCCACCCTGCCTTGGCCATACATCGGGGATAGCAGCCTTCGAATCTATGATGGTAAAGGCGACCTTAAAAACACCTTCAATCTAGGTTATCGAACGGGTGGGCTTTCTGCCTCCAAAATAGCTATGACAAATGCTAATTACCCCGTATCAATATCCGTCGGACAAAGTAACGAAGGTGATATTCATCCCGTATACATTACCAGTTTTGGTAATCATCTCTGGCGCTTTGATTATAACGAAACTAACAACACACTCGCCTATGACTGGCACTCGGGGGATGCTGACCCCCAAAAAGGGACGGATCTTGGAGATTCATGGCTCCTTGGCTCAGCGTTTTTTGATCAAGGTGCACCAGGCACCTTTGATGAGATCGGCGGCGTTGCTGCTGTCCGGAACCGCGTATTTGTGACGGACAGACGTAACCAGCGCGTTCAGGTTTACGCCTCTGATTCGGGCGCACTGCTGGGCCAGCTAGGCAAAGGTGGCGGTACGTACGATCACCCCATGTCTCTGAATTCCCAGCGTTTATTCTTACCTGCTGGAGTGGCTTGGGATGAAGACCACCAGGCCCTCCTCGTAGCAGACGGGTTCAGTATGCTTGGACGGGCTTGGGCAGCCCCTGACCAAACACCCGTAGATGTCGACGGACAAATCAGACCCAACTATTTGGGGCACTGGTTAAACCCAACTCTTGGAACCCGCCCTGGGGGGCTTTTCGATGCAGAGTTGATTACGAGCGGCGGCGGCAATATTTTCATTTTCTCTTTGATCAGCAACCGCGTCACTCAATTTGATTGGAGTGAATTGAACCAATAACCAAGCTGGCGCCCTTTATTGCCTTGCTTTTATTAAACAATAATGTGTGAGACGTACCCATGGAGATGTTTGACCTACTAGCCCAGCGAGCTCAGGTTTCGCCTGATCAGCCAGCTCTGGAAGACCTCGACGACGGAACCAGATACGACTACCGACAACTCAACGAGCAGGCAGCGCGGTTCGCTGCGGCTGCAACTCAACTTTGGAATTTATCTCCGGGTGATCGCGTAGCGTACCTAGGGCATAACCGCGCAGAGTTCTTCGCCATGTTGTTTGGGTGTGCCAAGGTAGGTCTCATTTTGACGCCCCTGAATTGGCGTCTGGCCCTCCCTGAGCTGCAGGTTTTGATGGCCGACGCAACACCCGCTGTCCTGATATACGGATCAGAATTCGAAGATACTGCAATACAGTTAACGCAATCGGATGTTCAGGGCGTGTTACTGGGCTCAAAGAAGGCCACTGAAGGCCATGCAGATTATTACCCTGCGCTTGAAGCCGTAACGCCTGACCTCAGTGCCCACGAAATACGCAGCCCCGATTCGCCCTGGTACCTTCTCTATACTTCCGGCACAACCGGGCAGCCCAAAGGCGTCATTCAGACGTTCCGGATGATGGAGTCCAATTACTTCAACATTGGCGTGGCCGTGGGGCTGACACAGGACGATATTCTTTTGAACGTGCTGCCCATGTTTCACACCGCTGGCATAAATCTTTATTCCAGTGCCGTTCTGATGGCGGGTGGGTGCGTCTTGGTTTCACGGAATTTCGATGCTGACCAGACACTTGACGCTCTCTCTAATCGAGCGACCGTCTTTTTCGGCGTGCCTGCGGTTTACCAGGCACTACTAGAGTCATCGTCGTTTGATTCGGAAGCACTGTCCAACGTTCGATCATGGGGTTGCGGGGGCGCGGCGCTACCTTCGTCTGTAGCTCAAAGGTATGCGGATTTCGGAATCCGGGTTCGCACCGGTATGGGGATGACAGAAACCGGGCCCACGGTGTTCCTGTTAGATGAAGCACGGGTTCTGGATAAGGCCGGTTCAGTTGGTCGCCCACAGCTATTGGTGGATGCTCGCATTGTTGATCATCACGGAAACGACGTTTCTCACGGTGAAGCGGGAGAACTTCTGGTTCGCGGACCGGGAATCACACCGGGCTACTGGAATCGGCCCGATGCGACTGACAGTACGATTACCGATGACGGCTGGTTCCACAGCGGTGATGTCGCTCGCTGCGATCCTGATGGTTTTTACTACATTGTTGACCGCTGGAAAGACATGTTTATCTCTGGTGGTGAAAACGTTTTCCCGGCTGAAGTGGAGATGGTTCTCTACCAACACCCAGCCTTAGAGGATGTGGCTGTCATCGGCATTGCGGATGAGCGATGGGGTGAGGTTGGCAAAGCCTTCTACACCACGGCAGCTCAATGCACCCCGCCGGATTCAGCCGAGCTTAAAAGCTTCTGCCGCGAGCGACTCGGGGCCTACAAGGTGCCTAAGGTATTTGAGCACCTAGAACAGCTTCCAAGAAATGCCGTCGGGAAGATCACAAAACAATCGTTACGGAAATAGCAGAATGGTTAATCCCACCCATATAGAAGAAACCTTCGTGCTAGGCCAGGAGGATTTCGATCGATTCGCAGACCTGAGCGGAGACCACAACCCTATCCATGTGGATCCGGCGTACTCATCCAATACACGCTTTGGTGCAACAGTTTCCCATGGAATGCTGTTGTTCACCGTCGTTCGCGGATCTGTGCAACGGCATTTTCCTGAACACCGGCTCGTTGAACAGCAACTCATGTTCCCTGCGCCAGCCTATGCGGATGAGACACTAATCCTTCAGATAGAGAGGACACAAACCTCCGACGCGTCAAGTGTTGAGCTAAGAACAAGGGTTCTAAAAGCTGATGGCAGTGCCTGTTTGGAGGGTCATTGCCGGCTAGAAACGAGCACAGGAGGCGCCCAATGAATGCGACCGCTCTCCCCCGTTTTAACAGACTTTCGGAAGACCAGTTTGCCAGTGTAAAGCGCCAATTTACGACTGATGATTTAGCCCAATGGAGTAAACTAGCAGGCCTTGAAAAAAGTTCGGTGACCGTGCCGGAACCGCTTATTTCAGGCTTGTTTTCGTTCCTTTTGGGAATGGAGCTGCCGGGCAAAGGCACCAACTATTTAAAGCAATCGCTGACCTTTGAAGAGCAGGCGCAAACCAATGAGCCGTTGACTGCGACTGTTAAGGTTTCTCGGCTTCGCTCTGACAAAGCCCTAGTCAACCTGACCACTGTCTGTACCGGTACCAACGGGCGGATTATCTGTCGAGGCGAGGCACTGGTGCTATATCAATGTTAAACCGTTCCAAAGTGGATCCCAGTCTGGAAAATTGGTTATCGGGCGTCAATCAGCAGCAAGCACTGCTGAACCAGTCATTAGCTAAGATCACGCCAAAAATGATGCGTAAGGCTTTGGCGACAATGACCAAAATGCATGTGACTGAAGCACCTGAGATCGAGTCCACTTTTGATTCAGTGCTTACCCGTCAACAGCTATTGGTTCCCCTAAGAATTTATGATCCAGCACCAGATACTGCCACCCCAGTCATCGTATTTATTCATGGGGGCGGACATATGTGCGGCAGTGTCGATGTTTATGATGCTATATGCCGAAAACTGGCTGCCGCATCGAAGCGCATTGTTGTCTCCGTTGAATACAGTCTGGCGCCGGAGTTTCCCTACCCGGCTGCATTAAACGAGTGTGCAGCGGTTATCCGAGGCCTCTGGCAGCACCTTGATGACAAAGAAATGCGTTACGAGCGCGACTTAAGCCTGGTTGGAGACTCCGGTGGTGGAGCTCTGTGCGCAACGCTTAGCGCGAACAGCCAGAGCGACCCCAGTCTCCCCATTCAGAGACAGGCATTGATCTACCCAAGCCTCGACTACAGCCTTTCATCGCCTTCCGTAGAGACTCTTTCAAAAGGCTACCTTTTGGAAAAGGAGCGCATCGAATGGTATTTCAAACATTACCTTCAGAATGGCGAAAACCGAGAAAAGGTGTCGCCACTTTTTCAACCGGCGTCGACGAGTTTCCCCGCCACATTGGTTATAACTGCCGAATTTTGCCCCTTGAGCGATGAGGGCAAACAGTATGTATCCCGCCTTAATGAAGCTGGAGCCACCGCTGAACACCATGATGAGCCCGGCCAAGTTCACGCCTACCTGAATCTCGAAAATCTGATACCAGAGGCCTGTGAACGTACCTACAAATATATTGCAGAATTTCTTAATTCTGGTGTTGGCTCTCGCCATTAATACTAACAGCCCGCCAACACTTATAGATCTCTTAAGATCGAAAATCGCCCTATTGAAGTGGTCAAACGTTTTGAAGTACCTGCATGAACATCAGATCAACGGTTACATCCCTGACAACCGATTTCGCACCGTGATCCCAAGTTCACCGAGCAGAAGGACAAGTACGGTAAGCGCCGGCAAGCGCCATCGAAGAGCGGCTGGAAACAGGTGATTCCCGCCAGAGAATCCCTTCGGCACCAAGGCACCCGCAACGATCAAACCGGCGTATCAAGAGCGCACTTCCAAGGGCGGTTCTTGCAATGCCGCCACTGTCCAAAAAAGCATCAATGCATGCAAAATCCCATCTCAGCAGACCACCGCAAAGGCAAAGGAAGACAGGTCTCCTACACCCTGGAGCTCAGGCGCGGCCCGACGTATAAGGACTGGATGAAGCACCGAGTCGATAGTCAGCAAGGCAAAGCGATTTACGGTTAGTTAGCGGCATGATGCAGGTCTATAAGATTACCAGAAATAGCCCTGGAGCGGCCGACAGAGAGGCATTAGGAGCTGACTACTGCTAATTGTCGCCGAACACTAATTGCATAAATACCGGACAGGATAGTTGACGCCGAACACTTGTCCGTAAGTGCCTCTACTTTTTCAAATTTAAGAGATGCGCCCGATCGTTATGATCTTCATCGAAAAGGAGCCTTAGCTATTCGAACGTAAGCGTAGTGATGTCAAAGCGGGCAAAGAGGTCAGTCCAGAAAATTGGCACCAACCCGGTCGCGCCCACGC
>Ga0314772_1000661_pt1 | contig 17863 bp, 15 predicted proteins | sample MetaGCBIW2018_FD_204520 | JGI IMG/M metagenome (GOLD analysis project Ga0314772, IMG submission 204520) | Cryopeg brine microbial communities from Beaufort Sea near Barrow, Alaska, United States - CBIW 2018 | ecosystem: Environmental > Aquatic > Marine > Coastal | place: USA: Alaska | collected... | reverse complement strand
CTTCCGTCAACGGGCGGCGCAGGCGCGCACTGCCCGTGCACCGTCACCTCAGCCGCGCTGGGATCGCAAAGCAGTTCCCGGACCTCCGCCACGACGCTGCGATCGGCGCGATTCGTTACTGGGACGCGTCAGTGGATGACGCGCGGCTGGTGCTGACGCTGGTGAGGACCGCCGCCTCGTATGGCGCATTCACCGCTAACCGCACGCAGGTAGTGGAATTGACTCACTCGTCTGTTGGGGCCGTCAACGGGGCTGTCGTGGAGGACCTGGAGACTGGGTCCCGCCACACCATCAAGGCCCGCCACGTCGTGAATGCCACAGGTGTGTGGACGGAGAAGACCGAGGCGCTTGCCCAGTCCGAGGGCGGCCTACGAGTGTTGGCGTCTAAGGGAGTGCACATTGTTGTCCCGCGCGAGCGGATCCGTGGTGACGTCGGCCTGATCCTGCAGACGGAAAAGTCGGTGCTCTTCGTGATTCCGTGGTCGCGCTATTGGATCATCGGCACGACCGACACGCCGTATGACTTCGACCCCACTCACCCGGTGGCAACTCGCGCCGACGTCGACTACCTCCTCGAGCACGCGAACTCCGTATTGGCGTCACCCCTCAGTCGCGATGACGTGATCGGCACCTGGGCAGGGCTGCGTCCGCTGCTTCAGCCAGGCACCAAGGAGGGGACGTCCTCCGCGAAGGTGTCTCGCGAGCACACTGTCGCCTCCCCGGCGCCAGGCTTGACGGTGGTGGCGGGCGGCAAGCTCACCACCTACCGCGTCATGGCCAAGGACGCCATCGACTTCGCGCTCGGTTCGGGGGCGAAGACGTCGCCGTCGATCACGGACCGCACCCCACTGTGGGGTGCCGAGGGCCTCAAGGCTGTCAAGCGACAGGGCCGTGCGATTAGTGCACGCTACGGGTGGACGCGCGCCATGTTTAATCACCTCATCCACCGGTATGGCTCCGGGATCTCCGAGATCCTCGATGTGATCAATGGCCGAGAGGACTTGGGGCGCCCCCTTGAGCACGCCCCGGCTTACCTGCGTGCAGAGATTCACTTTGCCGCAACCCATGAGCAGGTCATTCACCTCGAAGACGTGATGATGCATCGCACCCGACTCGTGTATGAGGTAGTCAACTCTGGCCTGAGCGCCGCCCCTGAGATCGCCGAGATCATTGCGGAAGTTCAGGGCTGGGACGCCGACCGAGTGGCCAGCGAGATCGACTCCTACCGCGCCCGCGTGGAGGCCGATGCCGCAGCTGCTCGGGAGCAGAGCGACGAGGCCGCGATTGTGGCGCGCGCTGCGGCCTCGGACATCGCGCCAATGGTGGCGCTCGATGAAGCGCGCGGTGCGAACCCGAGTGTCTAAAAGTTTGCCTCAACCGAGGCATCTCGAAATCGGCCCTATTCTTGGCGGAACTGCCGAAGCTCTGCTCTCAAAAATCGCCTAGTGCTGGCGTGTGTAGGACGGTCACCACACACAATGAAGTGAAGGGAAAAAACGATGAGCCAATACGTTCTCTCGATCGACCAAGGAACCACGAGCTCAAGAGCCATTCTCTTCGATGCTGCTGGCCAAATCGTGTCTAGTGGCCAGAAGGAGCACGAGCAGCTCTTCCCCAAGGCGGGATGGGTTGAGCATGATCCGCACGAGGTTTGGGCGAACGTCCGCGAGGTGGTGGGCAATGCACTCACTAGTGCAGACGTTACCCATGAGAACGTTGCTGCAGTCGGCATCGCGAACCAACGTGAAACTGCGGTGGTGTGGGACAGGACCACCGGCAAGGCGATCTACAACGCCATCGTCTGGCAGGACACGCGCACGCAGAAGATCATCGAGCGGCTGGCTCAAAATGGCGGCTTGGACAGGTACAAGGCCACGGTGGGTCTGCCGTTAGCGACATATTTCGCCGGACCCAAGGTGATGTGGATCCTTGAGAATGTCGAACGAGCACGCGAGAAGGCTGAGGCTGGCGACCTGCTGATGGGCACCATGGATTCGTGGCTGGTGTGGAACATGACCGGCGGCATAAACGGCGGTGTTCACGTCACCGACGTGACGAACGCGTCTAGAACCATGATGATGGACCTCAAGACGCTTTCCTGGGACGAATCGATCGCTCAGGATATGGGCATCCCGATGTCGATGCTGCCGGAGATTCGGTCCTCGGCCGAAGTTTACGGCGAGGGACGCCATGGTGGCATGCTCCCGGGTGTGCCGATCGCTGGCATTCTGGGCGACCAGCAGGCCGCAACGTTCGGTCAGGCATGCTTTGAAGTGGGGATGGCCAAGAACACCTATGGCACCGGTAACTTCATGCTGATGAACACGGGTGAAGAAATAGTGCCCTCCGAGCATGGGCTACTCACCACGGTCTGCTACAAGATCGGTGACCGCCCAGCGGTGTATGCCCTGGAAGGGTCGGTCGCGGTCACGGGATCACTAGTCCAGTGGATGCGCGACAACCTGGGGCTCATAAAGCGAGCGGAGGAGATCGAGCCGCTCGCCGCAAGCGTTGACGACAATGGCGGCGCATACTTCGTGCCAGCGTTTTCGGGGCTGTTTGCCCCGTATTGGAGGTCCGATGCGCGCGGAGCACTGGTCGGTTTGACCCGGTACGTGACGGCAGGACACATCGCTCGCGCTGTGCTGGAGGCCACGGCGTTCCAGACGGCTGAGGTTCTCGAGGCGATGCGTGCCGACTCGGGGGTGGACCTCAAGGAACTCAAGGTCGACGGAGGCATGGTGGCCAACGAGGTGTTGATGCAGTTCCAGGCGGACCTGCTTGACGTCGAGGTGGTACGCCCCAAGGTCGCGGAGACCACAGCACTGGGTGCGGCCTACGCTGCCGGTATTGCGATCGGGTTCTGGTCCGGAGAGCAAGACGTGATTGATAACTGGGCTGCGGGCAAGCGCTGGTCGCCGCAGATGGAGGATGACGAGCGCGCACGGCTGATGCGCAACTGGAAGAAGGCAGTGACCAAGACGATGGACTGGGTCGACGACGACGTCGAGTGACCTGATGCATCACGTCGCTCCGGCGACTGACTGAACAGGGCGGCGGCAACCATCGAGGTTGCCGCCGCTTTGCGCGTACCGAGTGCGCACGCCTTGCCGCGTCCACAATTTTGGTAACCGGTAGCATTGCGGCACCGAGGAAGAGGGGAGACGAGCATGGCGTCGACGCCACAAGCGGGGCCGCCCGCACCGAAAGGGGCGCGACGCAAGATCGATGCGACCATCTACGACATCGCCAGTCTCGCAGGGGTAAGCCCCTCCACTGTGTCGCGCGCGCTTAACCAGCCGGGGCGCATTTCCGCGGCGACGGAGGCTAAGGTCCGCGCAGCTGCTCAGGAACTGGACTACCGGGCAAACCCGATCGCGCGCGCGCTACCGACCGGCCGCACGCACACGATCGCCCTAGTTGTCGCGGACATCACCAACCCGGTGGTGTTCGGGATCGTCCGTGGCGCTGAGCGCGCTGCGGCGAAGGCCGGGTACACCCTGGTGATCTCGGAATCCCAGGAATCGGGAGAGGTCGAGGCGGCGACAATCGAACGCATCGCGCCCGCAGTGGACGGAATCGTGCTCGCCACCACGCGCCTATCCGACGCGGACATCGCAAAACTCGCCCACCGCGACAAGCTCGTGATGATCAACCGCCAGGCACAAGGCGTCACGAGCGTCGAGCCGCTCGTTCGACCTGGCGTCGCGGAGTTGATTGCACATCTGGCGGACCTGGGCCACGAGGGGTTGGCGTTCGTTGCGGGTCCAGCTGGCTCGTGGACGAGCGCTCGGCGATGGGACGCCCTGTTTGCGGAGACTAGCGCCCGGGGTGTTTCCGTGTTCGAGATTGGCCCGAATGCACCCACGATCGTGGGAGGTAGGGCGGCGCTTGGACGGGTGCTGGCGTCACGTGCCACGGCTGTGGTCGCCTTCAATGACCTCATGGCCATCGGCTTGATCCAAGAGGCGCGCGAGCAGGGCGTCGGCGTGCCGGCCGCCTTAAGCGTGGCGGGCTTCGACGACATCTTTGGCGCGGAGTTCATGGTGCCCGCACTCACCACCGTGCGGGTCGATTTGGCCGCGGCAGGTGAACGGGCGGTCAATGCGCTTCTTGCCGACATCGGCGTGGATATCGACGACTCAGCTGCCGTCGAACTAACGTCCTCCCTCGTAGTGCGTGGTTCCACAGGGCGCCGAGCGACACATTTTGTCGCCGATGCCAACGGTACCGCCCGTCCTTAGCCGTATCGCAATGGCAACCGGTTGACAAGTGTTGAGTCCACCTGCCAGATTGAGACCATGCAATTGCCTGTGCCGGACGAGACGCTCCGACTCTTTCCGGTGGACCCCCAGGTCCGAGCCATCGCGAGCGACCTCTACGATCGCGTCGCGCACGCGCCCATACTGTCGCCCCACGGCCACGTGTCAGCGGAGCTGCTCGAACGTAACGAGCCGTTCTCCAACCCCGCCGAGCTGCTGATCGTCCACGACCACTACGTGACGCGGGTTTTACATTCGCTGGGGCTGGACCTCGCTGAACTGGGGCAGGGCGACATTCCCGCCGATCCACGCCAGGTCTGGCGTCTCCTTTGCGAGCACTGGCATAAGTTCGCGGGCACCGCATCGGCATACTGGCTCCGCCAGGAACTCATCGGAATCTTCGGTATCCATGACGACCTCGGCGCAGACAACGCAGACGCCACGTATGACGTGATCGACGCGGCCATCGCCACGCCCAAGTTCCTCCCCCAGGCCCTCTTCAAGTCCTTCAATATTGAGGCGCTCGCGACGACGGATGACCCGCTTGACTCCCTTGAGCACCACGCGGCGTTGCGCGCTGGCGGGAATCTAAGAGGCCGAGTGTTGCCCACCTTTCGTCCGGACTCGTACACCGACCCCGACGCCGATGCCTTCGGTGTGAATATCCACAGGCTGCTGGACGCCACCGGCGAACAGGCAACTTCCTTCGCGGCATACCTGAGCGCCTTGCAAAGCCGGCGACAATACTTCATCACCCACGGGGGAGTCTCCACCGACCACGGGGTTCTCGAGCCGTTCACTGCAGACCTTGATCCGGCCCAAGCGGAGCGACTCTTTCAGGCCGCACTTCGAGGGGACCTGGACCCCACCGACGCGCGGCTGTTTCGTGGACACATGCTCTTCCAGATGGCACGCATGAGTGTCGAAGACGGGCTTGTCATGACAGTGCACGCCGGGGTCCAGCGCAACCATCACCGGCCAACGTTCGAGCGCTTCGGCCCCGATACGGGGCACGACATCCCCGTAGCAACCGAGTTCACTCGCAACCTGCGCCCGTTGGTGGAGCGCTTCGGCACCGAACCCAACCTGCACCTCGTGCTGTTCACTGTCGACGAGACCACGTTCTCACGCGAACTCGCGCCACTCGCCGGCTTCTATCCGAGCGTCTACATAGGGGCGCCGTGGTGGTTCTTGGATGCGCCCGATGCCATCCATCGCTTTCGCGCATCCGTCACCGAGACGGCGGGCTTCTACAAAACCTCCGGATTCATCGATGACACCCGCGCATACCTGTCGATTCCGGCGCGTCACGACACGTCACGTCGTCTCGATGCCGGTTTCCTAGCGCGGCTCGTGGTCGAGGGTCGGGTCACGCTGGCTGCGGCCGAGCAGATCATCGTCGCCCTGGTCGATGCCATTCCGCGCGCGGTGTTCAAGCTGTGAGCCACGATGAAGGGTCGACGAGTGATGGTGCTCAACCCGGTCGCCCCGGTGTTGAACCCACGAGTGGCGAGGTCGAGCCACCCAAAACCGTGGCCCCTCGGCGCCTGAGCCGGCCTGCGCTCGGGATCCCAACTCCACCTGTGCGGATCGTCCACTTGGGAGTGGGTGCTTTTCATCGCGCGCATCAAGCCTGGTATACCTCTCATGCTAGCGATGCCGCGGACTGGGGCATCGCTGCCTTTACAGGTCGCAGTGCTCAGGTGGCAGAGTCCTTGGCCGCACAGGACGGCCTCTATACACTGACGGTGCGTGGCCCTCAAACTGATAAAACCGAGGTGGTGACCAGCATCGTCGCCGCACATTCTGGTGACGACATGGCGGCATTGACTGGCTACCTGGCGCGTCCCGAGGTTGCCATCGTCACTCTTACGGTCACCGAGGCGGGATACCGGCTCACGGCGGCAGGCAAACCGGACATGGCTGACCCCGAACTTGCCGCCGATATTCGCGCCATGACCGCGTCGCTCGTTGCCCATGCCGCACCGACCACCGCACCGACCACCGCACCGACCACCACGCTTGGCCGGCTCGTCACCGGCCTCGACGCACGCCGCCGAGCGGATTCGGGGCCCATCGCGGTAGTGCCGTGCGACAACGTGCCCGACAACGGGGCGTGGCTGAAACGAGGTGTGCTCGCACTCGCGTCACTGGTGAGCAGCGAAAAAGACGACGGACTTGCGCGCTGGATCGAGACCAACGTGTCGTTCGTGTCGACATCGGTGGACCGCATCACGCCCCGCTCCGTCGCGACGGACGCGGATGCGGCGCACTTAGCAGGATGGATTGACGCGTCGCCGGTCGTCACCGAGCCATTCAGCGATTGGACGATCAGTGGTGAGTTCCCCGCGGGGCGCCCGGACTGGGGTAGCGCGGGAGCTCGTTTCGTGGAGGACATCGAGCCCTATGAGCGCCGCAAACTCTGGTTACTCAACGGCGCGCACAGCCTGATCGCCGCGGCGGGTATCAACCGTGGCATCGAGTCGGTGTCTGCAGCCTGCGCGGATCCCGGCATTTGGGCCATGGTCGAGGCGTACTGGGCAGAGGCTGTGCGCCACCTCCCCGGAATTGAGCACGTGAGGTATCGGGAGGCGCTGCGCGAGCGCTTCGCCAACCCCCGCATCGTCCACCTACTGTCCCAAATCGGTACCGACGCCGCGACCAAGTATCGCGTGCGCGCCGCGGCTGTGGCGATCCAAGAACGCGCGGCAGGGTGTGCCGCGGACGGTTGCGCTGCAGCGATCGCCGAATGGATCATGAGCACTACGGTCGCGACCGAGGCCACCGACACGTTGGGAGACTCCATCGCGGCCGCGTGGCGAACCCCGGACCCCGTCGCAGAGCTTGTGAGCCTGCTGTCCTCGGAACTGGCTCGCCAGAGCGACTTCGTGGATGCGGTGCGTACCCACGTCCGCACAATTTCTACCCCGGCCCAACCGCATTTTGCCAACACCGACGCAAGGAAACCATGATCATCGACAAGGCAGAAATCATCGTCACCAGTCCGGACCGAAACTTTGTGACGCTGCGGCTCACCACGGACGAGGGTCACGTCGGCATCGGCGACGCGACCCTAAACGGGCGCGAACTCGCCGTGGTCGCGTACCTCAAGGAGCACGTGGCTCCTTTGTTGCTGGGCAAGGACGCCAGCCGGATCGAGGATATGTGGCAGTTCCTGTATCGTGGCGCGTACTGGCGCCGAGGTCCGGTGACGATGGCCGCGATCGCGGCAGTCGATGTGGCGCTGTGGGACATCAAGGGCAAGGCCGCGGGGATGCCGGTGTACCAACTCCTCGGCGGAGCCAGCCGTGACGGCTTGATGGCGTATGGTCACGCGTCGGGTGCCACGCTCCCCGAGTTGTTCGATAGCGTGCGGGAGCACCAGGCGTTGGGCTTCAAATCCATCCGTATCCAGTCGGGCGTCCCGGGCCTCAAGGCGATCTACGGGATCGCTTCCCAGGCGGCCGATGCTGGGGACGCCTCGGTGCGCTACGACCACGAGCCTGCTCGCAGAGGCGCGCAGCCACTACAGGAAGACTGGGACACGCGGGCTTACCTGCGCCACATGCCCAAAGTGTTCGAGGCCGTGCGTCACGAGTTCGGCCCCGAGATTCCGCTGCTTCACGACGGGCATCACCGGATGACGCCCATCCAAGCCGCGCAGTTGGGCAAGTCCCTCGAACCGTACGACCTGTTTTGGCTCGAGGACTGCACGCCAGCTGAGAATCAAGAGGCGCTGCGGCTAGTCCGTCAGCACACCACGACGCCGTTGGCGATCGGCGAAATTTTCAACACGGTGTGGGACTACCAGCAGATAATTCGCGAGCAGCTCATCGACTATGTGCGCTCGGCCGTGACGCACACCGGCGGGATCACGCACCTCAAGCGGGTGCTGGAATACGCCGCGATGTATCAGATCAAATCCGGCATGCATGGGCCCACGGACGTGTCGCCCGTGGGAATGGCTGCTGCGATGCACTTGGGGCTGTCGATCCACAACTTCGGTATCCAGGAGTACATGCAGCACGGCGACAAGACCAATGCTGTCTTCCGCCAGACCTACACCTGGAAAGACGGCCACCTGCACCCCGGAGACGAGCCGGGGCTGGGTGTCACCCTCGATGTCGACGAGGCGGGAAAGTACCCGTACGAGCAGGCCTACCTGCCATTCAACCGGCTTGCCGACGGCACGGTGCATGACTGGTAGGGCCGTTCACGACTGGTAGAACTAGCCTCGACGGGTGATGTGAGTTCACCCCCCTACGTCCGCACCGTAAATCGACTCTGCTCGCGCCGGCGTGAGTGTGGATACCGTAGACAGTGTGCGATTTACGGTGTGGACGTTACTCGGGAGGGGGTTCAGTGGGGGTGGATCCTGACGGCTGAGTGGCGAGCACACGCCGGATTAACTGCGGCACCATGTCGGCGACGTCAAGCGCGCTGATTGGCCCGCCACCCGCAGCGAGCTCGCCCGCCCGGGCGTGAATCCACGCGGCGCTGGCCCCTGCATCGGCCGCGCGCAATCCACCCGCTAGCAGTGCGCCTGCTATCCCGGCCAGCGTGTCGCCTGAGCCCGCGGTGGCGAGCCACGGCGTAGCCACTGGTAAGGACACGACGGCGCCGCCAGGGGAGACCACGATGGTGTGGGCGCCCTTAAGGAGAACGGTCGCCCGTGCGGTCTCAGCGAGCAGGCGTGCCGGGCCGATGCGGTCGCGCTCGACATCGGCGCGGGTCACGTCATGTCTCAGCGATTGCAGGGTACGCACCAACTCGTCGGCGTGGGGGGTGAACAGCACGCGATCGGCGGCCGCAGCGCGGTCACCTCTAGCGCGCACAAGCGCGACTGACTCGAGGGCACCGGCGTCGACCATCATCGGCAGCCCGGCCTGCGCGACTGCGCTGATGACCGTGTCCTGTTCGGGATGATCAGCGACGCCGGGCCCCACGACCCAGGCCTGGCAGTGGGGGAGTGCGTCAGAGGCATCGGCGGGGCTGTGCACCACCACCTCGGGGTGGCGAGCGAGAACTAGATCCTGCGCGCGCCGTGGGCCCACGTAGCGCACGAACGATGCGCCCGCCCGGATCGCGGCATTGGTGACGAGCACGGCCGCGCCAGGGTACGCGTCCGAGCCCGCGACGACTCCCAGCACGCCACGCGAGTACTTGTCGTCTTGCGGTCCCGGTACAGGCCACACGCGCTGGACGTCCGCGGTGGACCACTCGTATGTGTCGCTCATGAGTTCAGCGTGTCACAGGCGCACGCGCGCGCCCAGATGCCTCGGCGGGCGTGAAAGAATGTCGCTATGGCCTTTCGTGACATCCGAGTAACCGGGGACCCCGTACTGCGCACCTTGTGTGACCCCATCACCGACATCGACGACCGCGTTAAAACGCTGATCGAAGATCTGCTGGAGACCGTCGACCACGACGGCCGCGCTGGCCTAGCGGCGAATCAGATCGGCGTGAACCTGCGCGCGTTCTCATGGAACATCGAGGAAGACCACGGTTACATCATCAACCCCGTAATAGTTGAGCGATCCGAGGAGCTGCAAGAGCTGGGCGACGAGGGCTGTCTGTCTGTACCAGGGCTCTGGTACCCATGTGAGCGCCCCGCCTACAGCCGCGCCGAGGGAATCGACCTCGACGGCAATAAGGTGATCGTCGAGGGTGAGGAGATATGGGCACGTCTCATTAATCACGAGGTTGACCACCTTGACGGACATCTATACCTCGACCGCCTCAAAAAAGACGTGCGTAAGCGTGCGATGCGCGAACTGCGCGAGTCCTTGGACGAGGCGAAATAGTTCCGTCCACGTCGCAAAGCCCGCGACGCGGCGCGGACACACTGGCGCATCGTCGCTAGATAGGGCACCATAGAGTGACAGCAACATAGAAGCACACCCGGAATGCCGGACATTTCTTCAGAGGTCGTAGGGGAAGACGCACCTCAACAGGAAGGAAGAGTCATGGCTGCTATCGCCCGTGGTGTTCTATTTGTGCACTCTGCGACTCGCGCAATGTGCCCTCACATCGAGTGGGCAGCACAGAGCGTGCTCGGTTCGCGCGCTACTTTCGACTGGATTGACCAGCCCGCTGGCAACAATCTGTTCCGCACCGAAGTGGCGTGGCATGGCCGCCAGGGCACCGGGGCGAAGCTCGCCTCCGCGCTACGCGGTTGGGAGCACGTCCGCTATGAAGTTACCGAGGATCCGTCTTTCGGCTGTGACGGCGGGCGCTGGTCACACACTCCCTCATTGGGAATCTTTCACGCCGTCACCGATGTGCACGGCAACATCGTGGTCCCCGAGGACCGCATTCGCGCAGCAATCGAGGCAGGCGGAAGTGCCGCCGACTTCAAGCGCTCCATGGACCTCGCACTAGGCGCAGCGTGGGATCACGAGTTGGAGCCGTTCCGTTACGCTGGCCACGGCGCGCCCGTGCGCTGGCTCCACCGGGTAGGTTAAGCGGCGCAAGTTGGTCCGCTCTGTCCGTGGTCGCAGATGGTAGCCCGGCTAGAGGCGGGGCTCTCATTTGCTGTGCGGGTGCTGCTACGCGGTACCGAACACCAGCGCGACGTTGTGGCCGCCAAAGCCGAATGAGTTGTTGATAGCGGCAAGTTGACCACTGGCGGGAAGGTCGCGGGGGACGTCGCGCACCAGGTCGAGCGCCAGTTCCGGCTCCGGCTGCGTCACATTGATCGTCGGGGGAGCCTTGCGGTCTCCGAGCGCCTTGATGGTAAATATGGACTCGAGGGCACCCGCGCCGCCGAGCAGGTGGCCCGTCATGGACTTGGTGGCACTGAGCAATACGCCGTCGGAGTGAGTACCAAGCACACTGCGAATGCCGCGTGCCTCGATCATGTCGCCCACGGGTGTGGAGGTAGCGTGCCCGTTGACGTGGACGATGTCGCGTGCGGTGAGGCCCGCCCCGTCGAGTGCCAACTGCATGGCACGTGTCTGACCGGCGCCCTCCGGATCGGGGGCGGCGATGTGGTAAGCGTCTGAGGTCATCCCGACGCCGAGTAGTCGCCCGTAAATGTGTGCGCCACGCGCGACTGCGTGCTCCTCGGACTCCAACACCATGACAGCGGCACCCTCACCCATCACAAAGCCGTCGCGTGTCACGTCATACGGACGTGAGGCACCCTCGGGATTGTCGGTGCGCTTGGATAGCGCCTTCATCGCGGCGAAGGTGGAGATAGGGAGCGGGTGAATGGCAGCCTCGGTTCCTCCAGCTGCGACCACGTCTGCACGTCCATAGCGGATCAAGTCGAACGCCATGCCGATGGCTTCAGCCCCTGACGCACAAGCCGAAACTGCGGAGTGAGCGCCACCGCGGGCACCAAGTTCAAGTGATACGTAGGCCGTGGGGGAGTTTGGCATCAGCATGGGCACGGAAAGGGGGAGGACGCGCGAGGCGCCCCTTTCCCTCACCGTGTCCCATGCGTCAAGCATTGTCCACACCCCGCCAATACCCGAGGAGACCACGGTCGCTAGACGCTCCGGATCAACCGCGGGGGTACCAGCGTCGGCCCAGGCCTCACGCGTCGCCACGATCGCCATCTGCGCGGACGGATCCATGCGTTTGGTCTCGGGGCGTGTGAGCACCTCGTTGAGAGGAACGGCCAGCTGAGCCGCGAAGTTTACGGACATCCCGTACTTCTCTGCCCAGTCGTTGTCGAGCGTACGCACGCCGGATTTGCCCGCGAGTGCGTTCTGCCACGTCGTGGGCACGTCCCCGCCTAGTGGCGTGGTCGCTCCCAGTCCAGTGATGACAACATTGGTCATGGTGTGGTTCTCCGTCTAGTTCGGTCAGTAGGGGCGGTCTGCCAAATGAGCTGCCGTTACGCCTGCGCCTTGGTGATGTATTTTACTGCGTCGCCAACGGTAAGGAGGTCCTTGACGTCCTCGTCGGGGATGCGCACATCGAACTTTTCTTCAGCCAGCGTGACGATGGTCATCATGGACAGCGAGTCAATATCCAGGGCGTCGGTGAACGACTTGTCCATCTGAACATCAGCGGCATCGAGCCCGGTCTCTTCGGCGACGATCTCTGCTAGGCCCGCGAGGACCTCGTTTTCATTCAGTGCCATGTGTGTCTCCTTTTCTCGGGGTGATGCGGACGCATCGTGTTCGGTGATCGAACGATTGTGAAATTGAATGTTGAAGGGGTGGTGCCACCACGGCGCGAACGCCTACGGCAACGCGATGACCTGTGCGGCGTAAACCAGTCCAGCGCCAAACCCGATCTGCAATGCGAGGTCGCCAGACTTGACGTCCCCGTCCCTGAACAGCCTCTCCGTGGCCAGCGGGATGGATGCCGCGGAGGTGTTACCAGAGTCGACGATGTCCTTACCGACAGCCACGTGATCGGGTAGGCCGATTTGCTTGACGAGCTGGTCAATGATTCGCACATTGGCCTGGTGAGGGATGAAAGCTGAGATGTCATCCGGCGTCAGGCCGGCCGCAGAAATCGCTTCTCGTGCTACTGGAGCCATCTTGAAGGACGCCCACTTAAAGACGGATGGGCCCTCCTGAAAGAGCGTGGGGAACGCGACGTCCCGGTTGTCCCGTACCTCGATCCATGAGGCTGTCTGGCGGATGAGGTGTGCGCCTGCGCCGTCCGAGCCCCACACCGTGGGGCCGATGCCCGGCGTTTCCGATGCGCCAATCACGACTGCGCCCGCCGCGTCACCGAGCATGTAAGAGATAGTGCGATCGGCGGGGTTGATGAAGTCGCTCATCTTCTCCGCACCGATCACAAGCACGTTGCGAGCGGTGCCCGCGCGTACTAGCGCGTCTGCCTGGGCGATGCCGTAGCAGTAGCCCGCGCACGCCGCGGAGATGTCGAAAGCGGCAGCTTGGATTCCCAGGCGATCGGCGACGATTGGAGCGCCACCAGGCGTCATATGAGGGTGAGTGATAGTGGAAAGAATGACGACGTCTATCTGGTCGGCAGCAATGCCTGCATTGTCGATGGCTTGGCGGGCTGCGCGCTCCGCGAGGTCGACCAGGGCGGTCTCCTTGTTGGCGCGCACTCGAGTCGAGATTCCGGTCATCTTGCGAATCCACTCGTCGGACGAGTCGATCGGCGCGACAATGTCATCGTTCGGCACTGAGTTCTCGCCGCGATATACACCCAGTCCCAGAATGCGCGAAAACTCGGGCCCACGTTTGATCGACATCATTCGGGGGGTTGACGTGGAGTCGGATGACGCCGAGTCGGGTGACATAGTGGTCATGCGTGGGCCTCCAGGAGTTTGCGGGCTGCGTCTAGGTCTTCGGGCGACTTGAGTGCGACGGCAGGAATGCCCTTCATCGACCGCTTAGCGAGGCCCGTCAGCACTCCGCCCGGTGCGACCTCAATGATCGCGGTGACGCCTAATTCCAACATGGATTGCTGGCAGAGGTCCCAGCGTACCGGGCAAGCTATCTGCGAAACCAAGCGAGAAAGTATCTCATCCCCGCGAACGACGCGTGCGCCGTCAGTATTGGAGAGGAGCACCTCCGCGACGTCGCTCGGATAAATTGTCGATGCGGCAGCGGCTAGTTCTGCTACTGCGGGTTGCATGGTCGCTGTATGGAACGCGCCTGCCACCTGGAGCTCAATGACGCGGCTCCGCGCGGGCGGCGCCGCCACGAGCGAGTCGATGGCGTCCTTGTCTCCAGCCGCAACAACCTGACCGCCTCCGTTGACGTTCGCGGGGGTGAGTCCAAGCGCGGCGAGGGCCGCAAGGACTTCGCCCTCATCGCCGCCAAGCACGGCCGCCATAGACGAAGGCGCTGCAGCCGCTGCCGCTGCGGCCATTGCATGGCCGCGTACCATGACGAGTTGCATTGCTTCCTCGTCCGTCATCGCGCCAGCGAGCGCTGCCGCAGCGAACTCGCCCACGCTGTGCCCGGCGGTCACGGCGGGGAACGCGGCACCCAGTACTTCACGAGCGGTAACTAACGCTGTGGCGACGAGTAACGGCTGGGCCACGGCAGTGTCGCGGATGGTGTCTGCGTCAGACCGAGTGCCGTGCCTCACCAGATCTACTTCTGTGGCTTCCGACAATGAAGCGAGTCGCTCCGCTACCGAAGGAATCTCCAGCCAAGGTGCGAGCATTCCAGGGGTTTGGGCACCCTGGCCCGGGCAGAGAACGGCAATCATGTTCCTAGACTGCCTTATGAATCACGAAAAGTTGCAATCCGCGCTCACGGATTCACATGTACCTGATTGTAGGGATACTACAGCGGCCAACTAAAGGGATCCGTGATCTGCGTCGCGCAGACGACCGAGCGCAAACGCGGTTTCGAGCACGTGAGCGTCGCGTGTGGACAGCACATTCCACCCCGTCAACTCCGAAACCTTCTTGAGGCGGTAGCGGACCGTATTGGCGTGAACGAACATCAGCCGCGAGGCGAGCTCGAGCGAACGCCCGCAGTCGAGATACGTCGCGACGGTGTCGACCAGCGCGCTACTCGCGCTGACAATGGGGTCGTAGGCCACTGCAACGAGCTTCGCTCGAGCGACGGTGTCGCCCACCAGAACACGCTCTGGCAACAGGTCGTCCGCCTTGACGGGCCGTGGCGAGAGAGCCCACGCAGGTGCGGCAGCTACGCCCGTGAAAGCAGCACGGGTCGCACGGGCCACCTCAATGAGGGTGACGGCGGGCGGCCCGGTGACGACCGGGCCGGATCCAAAGTTGGGCAGCAATTGTTGAGTGAGCTCGTCCATGTCGGCGTCGGAACGGGCGATGATGACTAGGTCGTCACCGTGAATGCCTACCAATGCGCCGGAAGCACCGCGACGAATCGAGCGGCGCAGTTCCGCGGACTGAACCTCGCCGAGAGTGCCGTTGGTGTGTCCCACCATTACCAGGGTGGGACCGGATTTCCACCCGAGCGCCGCAGCCCGGCTCGGAAGATCGTCGTCAACTTCACCGCGCACAAGCGCGTCGACGACGAGAGCCTCGATACGTGCGTCCCATGCTCCCCGCGACTCTGCTGCGCGCGCGTACACCTCTGCAGCGCTGAAGGCTATCTCCCGTGAATAGCGGAGAATCGCTTCGCGAAGTTCCCGCTCGCCACCGGGCGCTGCAAACTCATCGCAGTGGTCCTCGACCACTTCGACAACAGTGCGCACAATGCCCAGAGTGTGCTGGAGGGAAATCGAGCGCGTGAGCTCAGGCGGAGCCGCGGAAAAAACTTCGGTTGCACCCCGGTAACTACGGGAGGTGTCGGCGTACCACTGCACAAAAGCATCAATTCCCGCTTGTGCGACGGTCCCGACCCAAGAACGTTCCTGGGCAGGCAGGTCACGGAACCACGCGAACTCGGTGTCGAGGCTTGTGATTGCGGCGGTTGACAGCTTGCCTGTGCCGCTGCGAAGGCGCTTCAGGGTTTCTTGCCTTGTGTCTGTAGTTGCCATGACGGACAGTCTACGACCATGTTGTGTGTTTCCAACATCGACGCGCCCCCCATTCGGGGGGCAAAAAGCCCAAAACTTTGCGAAATACCGCCCAAAACGGTACTCGGGCAAGGGTAAGAACTATAGGAAACCTAAATTATGGCGTTTATGTTCGCCGGAGTTTGGGGCTTGGGGTTTGGGGAGGCACTGTCGCGCGGTGAACCACTCATAGCTACGCCTGCCCTGTGTCGCGGTTGGTCTGGATAAGAATAAGTTGAGCAGAGTTTGCCGCACCTCGGTAGGTTAGTGAAGCAAACAGGGAGGACCGCGATGAAACCACAACCCAAGCCCGTCACCGGTGCGATATTTGGACTTTTCTTAGGGGTGGTGACGGTCGCGTTGCTTTGGCAACTCGGTATTTTCCCGCCTGATCGGCTGGTCGTGTTCGGCCTCGTCGCGATCATCACGCTCATCAGTACATTCGCTTTGACACAGCGAGTGTCGTTGGTGCGCAAACGGTTCGTCGTAGTCGTAGTGTTCGCAGCGCTGTTAGGTGGGGTCGCGCTCACGGGTATTCCCGAGTTTGTGGGCGGTGGGTCCCTCAGCGAAGGGTGCACCATCGAAGCGAAATCGTCGTTGACTGGGAGTACCGGGCCAGCACAAACATCCGCGATGTCCCCATTCCGGGCTGCCGTCACTGACAACGTGTCCTGGGTGGCGTCCACGGATACCTCGCTCACCACCGGCAGCAACGCGGGGGGAATGACCATCGCGGGCTTCCAGATCCTCCTGAAGACAGGGACATTGCAAAACCCCACGGGCGCCCAGGAGCTGGCGGGCGTCACAGACGTCCAAGACCTCCAAAACCAGTTGAGGGATGCGAGCGGCTTGGTGCTGACGGGTGCGTACCAGGTATTTGGGTACGTGCACGCGGTTGAGGGGGGCTGCGACACTATCGCGTACGTTGATGTGCCGCCCGCAAGCGCGTTCGCAACTCCAGTATTGGTCGGTCTATGGGTGCTGGCAGGCATTCTGTTCATTGTGATTCTCATCCTGGGCATCGGTGTGCGCCGCTCAATACGTGCATCTGCGCGACTCACGGCTACGACTCCTGCAGCCGTGGACGGCGCACAGGAGTCGACTACGACCAATGCGCCGGCGGGGCAGCAGGCAGCCGCGCGTCCCGAAGCCATACCGGAATCAGCCGGACGTGATGATCCGGGTGTGCGTGATGAGCAAGCCGCCGGTGAAAACCGCGAGACGGCTAGCCGGGACGTCGCTGGAGCCGCTGATGCGGACCCGTCCAAGGGTGAGAAGCCTGACTACCAGATCTAGCGACTCACACGTCAGCGGGCCCGAACTCCCATGAGAGTCCGGGCCCGCTGACGTTGTGTGGTGATAAGACTAGGCGTCCCCGCCCGCATTGCCTGACGTTCCCTTCGAGGGGTCGTGAAGTTCGTAGCGGTCGATGGCGGCCGCGGTGGTACCGGGGTCCACCTGCCCCTTGCGCTCGAGTAGTTGCAGCGCCTTGACCGCCATCGATGGACCATCAATGTGGAAGAAGCGACGTGCTGCCGCGCGGGTGTCGGAGAATCCGTATCCGTCAGCCCCAAGCGTGGCGTACTCGCCGGGCACCCACGCGCGGATCTGGTCGGGAATGAGGTGGTCGAAGTCCGAGGTGGCGATGAACGGCCCCTCGACACCCTGGAACTTCTTAGTCAGGTACGGGACCTGCTGTCCGTCCTCGGGGTGCAGGAACGATGCCTCGTCAGCCGCCAAAGCGTCGCGGCGAAGCTCGTTCCATGAGGTCACGGACCACACGTCGGCGTGTACTCCATAGTGAGCCAGCAGCAGCTCCTGGGCTTCGAGAGCCCACGGCACACCCACTCCAGAAGCGAGCAACTGGACGCGAGGACCGTCGCCCTGCGCGGCATCGGCAACCTTGTAGATGCCCTTAAGGATTCCCTCGACGTCGACGTTTTCAGGCTCGACCGGCTGATGAATGGGCTCGTTGTAAACCGTCAGGTAATACATGACGTTGGGGTCGCGGCCGTCGTTGCCGTACATCCGCTGGATGCCGTCCTTGACGATGTGGCGGATTTCGTAGCCGAACGCCGGGTCGTACTGCACGACCGCAGTGTTCGTGGCGGCCAAAATGGGCGAGTGGCCGTCAGCGTGCTGCAAGCCTTCGCCCGCGAGCGTGGTGCGCC
>Ga0314772_1000659_pt1 | contig 17869 bp, 20 predicted proteins | sample MetaGCBIW2018_FD_204520 | JGI IMG/M metagenome (GOLD analysis project Ga0314772, IMG submission 204520) | Cryopeg brine microbial communities from Beaufort Sea near Barrow, Alaska, United States - CBIW 2018 | ecosystem: Environmental > Aquatic > Marine > Coastal | place: USA: Alaska | collected... | reverse complement strand
AAATTCATCAAGAGTTGTAATTTCAAGAATTATCAAGAAATTAGATGATGAAGGTAAAATATCTTCTTCCAGAAATAAAGTTAAAGTAATAGAGCTTTTCCAATAATTAAACTTCCTGATCTCTTAACATATTTACCCTAATAGCATTTAGTTGACAGTTTTTAATATTGAATGATATGACCATTGTCATATTTTACTCATTGCCTGATGCGTTATATTTGCGTGGATATAACGAAAACTAAATGATCAGCATTGAAGACGCACTACAAGCTGTTGAAATGAACAGCTTTGAAGTTTCAAAGGAAATTAAGATCCCTATTGAAATATCTGGAAACTCGATCTTATTCAGTGATATATATTCTCCCATAAATATGCCTCCATTCAGTCAATCAGCTATGGATGGTTATGCACTCAATTTTCACGATGATTTCACATATACATTAGTAGGAGAGGTAAAAGCAGGCGATAGCCATCAACCCCTTTTAAACAAGGGTGAAGCCGTTAGAATTTTTACCGGCGCGGCTGTCCCGGATTCTGCAAATACGGTCATTATGCAGGAAAAGGTTGTAGCCAGGAAAAAGGAAATAACAATTGAAGCAAAACTACCAATTGGATCAAATATTCGTTTATCAGGTGAACAAGTTAAAAAAGGCCAATTAGCCTTAAAAAAAGGAACAAAGTTAACACCAGCTGCTATAGGTTTTTTAAGCTCATTAGGTATAACTGAAGTTTCAGTATATAAAAAACCTTCTATAGCTTTAATCTCTACTGGCAATGAACTTGTTGAAGCAGGTCAAACTTTAAGCTATGGCAAAATATATGAAAGCAATTCCATAATGCTTCAAAATGCCATCATAAATCTTGGGTTTGAGGCTGTTTCTGTTCATAAAGTTGAAGATAATTATGAGGCTACCTATAACAAATTGCAAGATGTCATTGTAAAAAATGATATGGTAATCATTTCAGGCGGTATTTCAGTTGGTGATTATGATTTTGTTGGGAAGGCATTAAAAGGATTAAATGTAGAAGAAGTTTTTTATAAAGTGAATCAAAAACCCGGAAAGCCTTTGTTCTTTGGAAAAAAAGGGGATACACTTTTATTTGCACTTCCCGGAAATCCAGCAGCTGCCTTAACCTGTTTTTACATGTATGTTTATATAGCGTTACAAAAAATGTCAGGATCCAGGGATGTTTCTTTACCAAAAGTGATGGCAAGATCCACTTCAGGTTTTGTGAAAAATGGGGATCGTCCACAAATTTTAAAAGCCATTTATAAAGAAGGCCAGGTATCTGTTTTAGAAGGTCAAAGTTCTGCTATGTTACAAACATTTGCAATATCAAATGGCCTGATTAAAATGGCTGAAGATTTAAAACAGATCAATACAAATGATATAATTGAAGTTATTTTACTTCCAGTTTAAAAAGAAGCTAATGAATTTTAAAATTAAAAGCAGGATATGGATAGAACAAGATGGCGAAGAATTCCTGGGTGAAGGAAAGATACAATTATTAAAAGCTATAGAAGAAACAGGTTCTTTGTCAAAGGCAGCTAAATCTATTCCTATTTCATATAAAAAAGCATGGCATCTTATAGATGCTGTAAACAAATCGTCAAAAAAACCTGTCACTATTAATAGTGTTGGAGGCAAAGGTGGAGGTGGATGCGAATTAACACCTTATGGAAAATCTATAATAGGTGTATTTGATGAGATAAACAAAAAGTGTTGGGATTTTTTAGATATTCAACTGGAAAAGATCAAAAATTTATAAGGATGTTTGAAATAGAGAACATTTATTTATTCTTAATAATACTACCTGTAATATCATTTCTATATTCAAGTGTTGGTCATGGTGGTGCAAGTGGTTATTTAGCATTAATGGCATTGTTTTCCTTTGCCGTAGAAACCATGAAACCTACAGCGCTTTTGCTTAATTTGTTCGTTGCTGGTATTTCGTTTTACTATTTTTATAAAGAAGGTTTTTTTAATAAAAGGCTATTTATATCATTTGCAATTACTTCTGTTCCATTAGCCTTTTTAGGTGGAACTATTCAGATCGATGCATCTATCTACAAAAAAATATTAGCTGTTCTATTGGTGTTCGCAATTTTAAAAATGTTGAATGTCTTCGGAAAAGAAAATGATAATTTAAAACAAGTAAAACTTTGGCAAGGTCTTGTTGTGGGCGGTATTATTGGGTTTTTCTCCGGCTTAATTGGAATTGGTGGAGGCATCATATTGACCCCGGTTATTTTATTGATGCATTGGGGAAAAATGAAAGAAGCAGCAGCGGTATCAGCATTATTTATCTGGGTGAATTCAGCATCTGGTTTAATAGGACAACTGAGTACAGGAATTCGTTTAAATATGGAGTCTTTTATATTGGTTGCAATAGCAGTGGTTGGAGGTGTTTTAGGAGGTTATTTTGGCAGTAAAAAATTGAACAACCAAAAGTTGCGCTATATGCTTGCCATTGTGCTTGTAATTGCCTGTGTAAAATTATTTTTTACCTGATATGATAGACAAAAAAGACATAACAGGTATAATTCTGGCCGGCGGAAAAAGTTCTCGTATGGGAACTGATAAAGGGTTTTTGAAGCTAAATAACAAAACATTTATTGAATATAGTATAGAAGCATTACAACCTTTGGTTTCTCAAATAATTATAGTTTCCAATGATCCGGATTACGATGTTTTCAAGATGAAACGTGTTGAAGATCTTATTAAAGATGCCGGGCCTTTAGCCGGAATCCATTCCGGATTAAAACATTCAAGAACGGAATATAATTTGGTATTGAGCTGTGATATCCCTTTAATAAAAAAGGAGGTTATAGAAAAACTAATAGACGCACAAGATGGTTATCAAGATGTTATACAAATTGTAAGCAATGGTAAATCAATGCCTTTAATAGCCATGTATAAAAAGACTTGTGAGACAACATTTCACAAGCTTTTACAAAAAGATGAACGACGACTGCAGGTTGCCATGAACCAATGTAAAGTAAAGAATATAGTATTGGATCCTGAAAACAATTTATATACTGCGAATATCAATACACCTGAAGAGTTAAAAACAATAGCGCATGTTAATAACGATTAAATATTTTGGGTCACTGGCTGAAGTCGCTGATTGTGAAGAAGAATCTATTGATTTTTTGGGAAGTCATATTTCTGAATTATTGGACGAGCTTTATATAAAGTATTCAGGATTAAAAAATAAAGATTTTCTGGTTGCCCAGGATCAGGAATTAGTGCCTTTAGAAACAAAAATATCAAGTAAAGAGATCGTATTACTGCCACCATTCTCAGGCGGATAAAAATGGAGAGATACAATAGACATATCATACTTTCAGAAATTGGTCAAAATGGTCAAAACAAACTGTCAAAAGCTAAGGTTTTAGTTGTTGGTGCAGGTGGACTAGGTTGTCCTATACTGCAATACCTTACAGCTGCCGGAGTTGGTACTGTTGGCGTCATCGATTTTGATATCGTTGAAACTTCAAATCTTCAAAGACAGGTGTTATTTGGAACATCTTCTTTGGGTAAAAATAAAGCGGAAGCGGCAAAAAGCAGATTATCGGATCTAAACGACAGAATTACCATAAATGCATATCCTGAAAGATTAAACTTTCAAAATGCCATTGATTTGTTCGGTCAATATGATATTATCGTTGATGGCACCGATAATTTTGAAACTCGTTATCTTATTAATGATGCTTGTGTTATAACTAACAAACCACTTGTGTTTGGTGCTATTTATAAGTTTCAGGGACAGGTGTCCGTTTTTAATCATGATAACGGGCCAACCTATCGATGTGCATTTCCAAATAAACCTAAAAAAGATGAACTACTTAATTGTTCAGAAGTTGGGGTTTTAGGCGTTTTACCGGGCATTATTGGAACCCTGCAGGCCAATGAGGTCTTAAAAATAATTTTGGGAATTGGCAAAGTGCTTTCAGGAAAATTGCTTTGTTATGATGCACTTACAAATCAAACAACCGTATTATCCATTAAAAGATCTGAAACTGAATTTCAGAAGGTATTAACGCATAAGAATAATTTTCACGAACAACGATTTGAAAACTCTTTTGGGGATTATTCAGAAATTTCGATCAAAGATATTTTAAATAAGGAGAACTTTCAGTTCATTGATATTAGAGAAGCACATGAACAACCTGAAGTGGAAGGCGTTCCTGTTACCAGAATCCCTTTAAGTGAGTTGGAGAACTATCTTGATAAGCTAAGCGTAACTAAAGAAAAAGCCGTTTTCTGTCAATCCGGGATCAGGACCAAAAAAGCCATTTCGATCTTAAAACAAAATAATATCCTCAATTGTCACTGTATTAAAGAAGGCGCATCAGAAATAAACGATTATATAAAAAGATCACATAAAAAAGTAACAAATGATTGACAAGAAACCAAAGAGTGTTTTTACAGACGGTGCTATTTCCTCTGAATTCATAGGAAGATCCATTGCAAAACATCAAACCAAAATAAGTATTGGCGCTCACAACATATTTTTAGGTCAGGTACGTGCAGATGTGATCGATGACAAGACTGTAAAAGCAATTGAATATACTGCCTATGAAGATATGGCCAATGCTAAATTCCATGAGATCCGTGAAGCGGCTTTTGAAAAATTCGATCTTAGCTGTATGCATATTCACCACAGTTTGGGCACGGTGAATGCCGGAGAGATATGTTTATTCGTTTTTGTGTCTTCACCAAGGCGGAAGATGGTTTTTAAAGCTTTGGAATATATTGTTGAAGAGATCAAAGCCAATGTTCCTGTTTTTGGGAAAGAAATTTTTGAAGATAGTTCGTACCAATGGAAGAAAAACACGTAAGTGTTTTTTGTGGAATCGTTTAATCGTAAAAATGTCGTATAAATTTTCATTTGAAAAATTAAATGTTTTTATTGACTCAAAAGAGGCAATAAAAAGCATATACAATATTACTAAATTGTTTCCCGATGAAGAAAAGTTTGGTTTAACCAATCAATTACGAAGAGCTTCGATATCTGTAGCATCAAATTTAGCAGAAGGAACATCTGGACAGACAAATAAAGATAAAGCACATTTTTCAACATTATCGTTCAGTTCGTAAATGAGGTTCTAAATGAGATTATAATTGCTAAAGAATTAAATTTTTTGAAGAAGATAATTATCAAATAATTAGGTCAGAAATTGAAAAAATATCCAATAAATTAAAAGCATTAAGAAACACTCAATTAAACAGTTGAACAAATAAACGAATTAACATAATGGTTGATATCACAAGTAAAAGCACCACATTAAGAACAGCTGTTGCACAGGCAATAGTAAAAGTCAGTAAACAGGAAACCATCACTGCCATACAAAATGATACGGTTCCTAAAGGCAATGTGTTTGCAATGAGTAAAGCGGCAGGGTTCTTAGGTGTCAAGAGAACACCTGATATCCTTCCGGATTGCCATCCATTGCCTATTGAATTCACAAGTGTTGATTATGAAATAAATGGATTGGATATCAGGGTTTTATTCACCGTGAAAACCATTTATAAAACAGGTGTGGAAGTAGAAGCTATGCATGGTGCCAGTGTGGTTGCATTGAATATGTATGATATGTTGAAACCCATTGATAAGGGTATTGAAATCCATCAAATTAAATTGATCAATAAAAAAGGAGGAAAATCTGATTTTAGGGATCGGTTCAGAAAGGATCTGACGGCTGCAGTGATCGTGTGTTCCGACACAATTTCAGCTGGAGAAAAAGAAGATAGAGCTGGAAAAGCGATCATTGCAAAACTAGAGGAATGCAACGTTAAAATTACAGACTACCTGATCATTCCTGATGAAAAGGACATTATCCAGGAAAAAGCCAAAGCCTATCAAGAGCAAGGAGTGGACCTGATCATTTATACCGGAGGAACAGGTCTTTCAAGTAGAGATGTGACGCCAGAAGCCTTGACACCAATATTAGACAGAAGGATTCCCGGTATCGAAGAGACTATTCGCAATTACGGACAAGACAGAACGCCTTTTTCTATGTTATCAAGAAGTATTGCAGGAACTATGAAGAACACGTTGGTTCTGGCCTTACCAGGCTCAACAAATGGTGCAAAGGAATCCATGGAAGCTATTTTTCCATCGGTATTACATATATTCAGAATATTAAAAGGTGCTAGACACGATTAAATGACAGATCAAAACAACATATTACAAGACTCACATGGCAGAGACCATGGATATTTGCGTATTTCATTGGTTGAACGTTGCAATTTACGCTGTTTCTATTGTATGCCGGAAGAAGGGGTGCAATTAACCCCAAGAAGTGATATCATGACCTTTGAGGAAATATACAAAATCGCAAAAACCTTTGTGGATAATGGGGTCACCAAGATCAGATTAACAGGAGGCGAACCATTGATCAGAAAGGATCTTCCTATTATTTTAGAAAGATTGGCGTCATTACCTGTTGAACTATCCATTACGTCCAATGCGGTTATAATCCATAAGTTCATTGATACCTTAAAATCATTTGCTGTCAATAACATCAATGTTAGTTTAGATACTTTATTAAAGGAAAAGTTTAAGAAGATCACTCTTAGAGATCAATTTGAGATCGTTTATAAAAATATTCTCTTACTGGTAAAAGAAGGCTTTAATGTAAAGATCAATGCGGTATTGATGAGAGGTGTTAATGATGATGAGATCATTGATTTCATTAAGCTTACTAAAGATCTGCCTGTATCAATCCGTTTTATTGAATTCATGCCTTTTGATGGTAATAAATGGGATTTGAGCAAAATGGTTTCTTACGCGGAAGTGATGACTTATGTAAATACAGCTTTTTTAGAAGCCGATATCGAGCGTTTGCAAGATGCCCCAAACGATACCTCAAAAAATTATAAGATCAAAGGCTACAAAGGAAGTTTTGCCATTATAAGTTCGGTTACGAATCCATTTTGTGATTCATGTAACCGACTTAGATTAACGGCTAACGGACAACTAAAAAACTGCTTATTTTCTTCTTCAGAATCAGATTTGTTAACCACGCTTCGTGAGGGAAGATCTATTGAACCAATTATTCAAAAAGCAGTACAAAGCAAGCTTAAAATTAGAGGGGGCATGGATACATTGGAAAAATTACAAAAGCCTAAATTACATACCCAAAATAGGAGTATGACCACTATTGGTGGATAAGATCATTTATCTGGTAAAATGCAGGCTTTACTAAGATTCTTTAAAACAGGTTTTAAACCCCCAAATTCCAAGGTTTGTTTCATAACATTTGAATCGTCTTTATGACATTGAAGACAAGCACCAACCAAAAGCATTGTTTTTTGTTCTTCTACATTAAATGGTCGAAAATCTGTTCTTGTAGTGTTAACGACACTTTTATCAACCTTTTTTAAGAAAGGGATCCATGCGTCTTCTGGCAAATTATCATGGCTATTTAAAGCATATTCAGGAGTAAAGATCCATGTGCCTTTTCCGTTCTTTATATCATAATCTAAAGAACCTTTGCCATAGCCCAGGGTTGCAGAATTAGAGTGACAAGATTTGCAATCTCTTACCTGTTTTGTTGTTGTGTGAGGAGAATTTGGAGCGTATAACCTATGAAAAGAGATGTCTTCTCCAATGTTACCTGTATAGCTTCCTTTATCAATGGTTAAGATCATACCTGGTATGGCAGGTTCGATTAGTTTACCATCTTTTGTTTCCCTAACGCCCATAGCTGGTTGTGATGATGAAAATTCAGCTACATATTCTTTCCATTGTCCTTTCACGAATTTTTTGTCTAACAGATCAAAACCTCTTGATTCGTCTTTATCAAATTGATTATGGCAACCAATACAACGAGAAGTCCATGAAGAATGACAGGTACTGCAACTCACATTTTTATGTGCACTATCTCTGGAACATACTTTAGACTGCGGTTTAAGGGGATGTAAACTGCCATCATTTTTACTGATCAAAAAGGCATCGCCTAATGAGTCTACATAGGTGTTGACCAGGGGATGACCATCTTTTTTGGCTACTATGATTTCTTTATCGGAATGCGAATAACTTCGATGTAAAAACACCAAAAGACTTTCATTATCCAAGGAATCATAAGGAATGGTATTGGGTTTTTCTTTAAAATGGCAATCAGCACATTGTAAAGCAACGACATCTTCCTCATGAGAATAACTTTTACCATCTCCCATAACTTCATGAGAAGAATGACAATCTACACACAATAAGCCTTTTGAGTGATGTATATCTTCTTCAATATATTTGTAAACTCTTTTATCTTCCAAAACCTTAAAACCTTCTTTATTGATAATCTCACTTTCATCTAATAAGGTTTCCTGTAAGCCTATATAATTTGTTGAAATTCTGCTTGAGCGACTATGACAACCAAAGCAATGTGTATCATTGACAAAAATATTCGTTGATGGATGGAATTTTGGCAATTCCTTTTTATTAGAAGACAAATAGGTAGCGAGATCATTTTTAGCATCATCGGAATAATTTAAGTGACATGCATTACAACCACCACCCCTGCTTAATTGATCAATTTCTCCATAGGAAGTTTTTTCTGCTCCTAAATGACAGTTTGCACATAAATCTCTTATATGCTTATCTGAAGGAGAATTTTTAATATCTTTTATATGATATTGATAGTTTGGATTATCAGCTTCACCAAAAATATATTTGTCAACGGCAACAATACCGCTATTAGTTGTCATTAAAGAATTTTGAATCCTATTGAATTCATTGGGATGACATTTTCCACAGGTTTCTTCAGCATCAGATAAATTACCAGGAATTAAGATCATGTCTTTGTGTGCCTCAATTTTATCAACTGAGTTAACATTTCCTAAATGACAACTGGAACAACCAATAAGTTCTGGGTTGTGATAAACAGAATAACCTGTTGTATTTTGATGACAATGCAAACAAGACTCACCTCCTGTAAACTCAATATCCGTATAATCATTATTATTAAAAGGTAATTTGAAAAGATCGGTCTTTTTTGAATAGAACAATGCGGAGATCAGTAAAAAAACCAATATGAAAGCCCCAAATAAGTAGTGTTTTTTTTTCATTTTTATGCCGTTATACAAAGTTACGATTATTTATAATGTTAAATATTTAAAAACTTTTTTACTCTTCTTATTATTGATTTGTTGCGTAACATTTGTTACATAAAATTGTTATTTGCGTATCATTTGTTAAATAAAATTGTCATTTGCGTATCATTTGTTACATATAATTGATAAATGCGTATCATTTGTTACATATAAACCATGGATAATATGACTTTCATCATATAATTAAAGCGCATCTAAAAATATCTTTACAGCAGAAAAATATTTATTACTATGACTACTTCAAGAAGAAAGTTCATCAAAATTTCTGCTTTAGGTTTAGGAGGTGTGGCAGTATCGACCACTGCATTAAATATGTTTGGAGGAAACACATATTTAGACGAATTGGTTAGAGAAAATGTTGCTAAGAATTTTAAAAGGACCGCCACCTATTGCGAAGTTTGTTTTTGGAAGTGTGCTGCCTGGGCATATACAAATGAAGACGGAGAAATTAAAAAACTTATTGGTAACGAAAACGATCCACATTGTTACGGGCGCTTATGTCCGAGAGGAACTGGAGGCGTTGGGATGTACAATGACGAGGACCGGCTTAAAACCCCTTTAATCAGGGCAATTGTAAATGGTGAAGAAACCTACAGAGAAGCAAGCTGGGAAGAAGCACTGGACTTAATTGCTTCAAAATTTAAAGGTATTAAAGAAAAATATGGTGCTGAATCCTTTGCATTACTAAAACATGGTTCACCCGGAAGTCATTTAGAGCATTTATTCAAAGCTTATGGATCTGACACTATTGCAGAACCGGCTTATGCACAATGCAGGGGACCAAGAGAAACAGGATTCGGTTTAACTTTCGGTTCCTGGATCGGTTCCCCTGAACCAACAGATATTAGAGACACCAAATGTCTTGTGCTAATTGGCTCACATATTGGCGAGAACATGCACAATTCTCAAGTGCAGGAAATGTCTGACGCTATTGATAATGGCGCTAGCATTATCACCGTGGATCCAAGACTTTCAACAGCTGCAAGCAAATCAGAACATTGGTTGGCCATTAAACCTGCTACCGATATTGCGTTATTGCTTTCCTGGATGCATGTTTTAATTGAAGAAGGATTATACAATAAGGACTATGTTGAAAAATACGGATATGGATTTGATCAATTAAAAGCTCACGTCAAACAGTTTACCCCTGAATGGGCATATGGTATTACAACGATCAAACCTGAAGAAATAAGAAAAACAGCTCGTATCATGGCTGCTGCTGCCCCTTCGGTTATTATTCACCCGGGACGGCACGTAGTATGGTATGGTGATGATTCTCAAAGGGAAAGGGCTATTGCAATGCTTAATGGCTTATTAGGTTCCTGGGGAAATAGAGGAGGTTTTTACTTTAAAGAAAGTTTAAAAGTCCCAAAATATCCACATCCGGAATATCCGGAACCAAAATGGGGATGGAGAGAAATTGGTGAAAAATACCCTTATGCAGAAATGGGTATCACTACTGAATTAATCAAAGCCACACTTCCAGGTGAAGATAACGAACACCCAATAAAAGCTTGGTTCGTTGCCGGCACCAATTTGATCAATACGCTTCCTCAACGCGAAAAAACAATAGAGGCTATAAATGCCGTGGAGTTCATGGTTGTGGTGGACACAATGCCAATGGAGATCACAGGTTATGCAGATGTTGTTCTTCCAGAATGTACTTATTTGGAGCGTTATGATGGTATCCGTTCTGCTACCAACAGAACACCTTCCATTGCTCTCAGACAACCGGTTGTTGAACCAAAATATAACTCAAAACCAGCCTGGTGGATAAGCAAGGAAATAGGAGAACGCCTTGGATTGCATGATTATTTTAATTACAACGATTTTGAAGAAGTAATAGAATGGCAACTAAATGAGCTAGGCACTTCTTTGGAAGAAATGAAAAAAATAGGTGTTAAAAACTTTGACAGAAAATCCGGACCACTTTTTTTAGAAGAAGGACAAGATCATTATTTCTACACACCTAGTGGGAAAATAGAATTTTACTCACAGCAATTAGCAAATAAAGGCTTTGATCCAATGCCGGTATATACAGCTCACCCGGAACCTCCACAAGGATTCTATAGGTTGAATTATGGAAGGTCTCCTATGCACACTTTTAGCAGGACCATAAACAATCCAAATTTAAACGCTTTAAAAAGCGAAAATGCTCTTTGGGTGAATCCAAAAGTTGCCAGGATCTTAGGATTGAAAAAAGATCAGGAAGTTTGGTTAAAAAATCAAGATGACATCACCTCCACTTTCTCTATAAAAGTTAGGGTTACTGAAAGAGTGCGATGGGATTCTGTTTATATGTACCATGGTTTTGGCCATAACAACGAAAAATTATCAAGAGCCTTTGGCAAAGGTGTTAGTGATACTGAACTGATCTCGAATATAGCTATAGACCCACTTATGGGAGGAACCGGGCTTCGGGGAAATTTTGTTTCAATTTTAACTGAAAATCCACATAAAAATACTGAGATATGAGATATGCAATGGTGATTGACACCTTAAAATGTGTTGGATGTAGCGATTGTGTTGTGGCTTGTCAAACAGAAAACGACGTTCCGATCGGGTATTGCAGGGATTGGATCGTAGAAACCGTAAGTGGTACTTATCCAAATTTAGATTTAGAATTAAAATCTGAAAGATGTAATCATTGTGATAACGCACCTTGTGTAAGGTGTTGTCCTACAGGCGCAAGTCACTCGGTTGATGGAGGAATCGTCATGGTAACTGCAGATGAATGTATTGGATGTGGTGCTTGTATAGAATCTTGCCCTTATGATGCACGTTACCAACATCCTGATGGATATGTAGATAAATGTACCTTCTGTCATCATAGATTGGAAAAAGGCCATCTTCCTGCATGTGTATCGGTTTGCCCAACAAAATGCATGTATTTTGGCGATTTAGACAATCCAAATAGTGAAGTCTCTCAATTATTAAAAAACAGAAAACACAAAACATTAGCTCCGGAAGCAGGAACTAACCCACATGTTTTTTACTTAATCTAATATTAAAATTATGCACGAAGAGTTATTTACAAGCGGAAGGAACATTCCACACATAGATCCTTCATTAGAAATATGGCATTGGCCAATATCGCTATACCTGTTTTTAGGAGGACTTGCAGCAGGGATCCTATTTTTTGCGGCCTTATTTTATGTATTGGGAAAAGAAAAAGAGTATCCGGCAGCTGTTAAATTTACCTCGATCATCCCTCCTATCGCATTATCTATAGGCTTACTGGCATTGGTTTATGATCTGACCCACAAACTATATACCTGGCAGTTATACACAACTTTTAGAATTGAATCACCTATGTCCTGGGGAGCCTGGGTTTTAATGGTTGTTACCCCGCTTTCATTTATGTGGCTATTCAGTTATTATTCTGAGATCTATCCAAAGACAGAAGAGAAATTACAGTTATTTAAAAAATTCAAATTTTTAAAAACTGCTGAACGATTCTTAATAGATAATAGAAAATATATGGCGTATGCTTTAATTCCTTTAACCCTGGTTTTGGGAGTTTATACAGGGATTTTACTTTCGGCATTTAATGCGAGACCGCTTTGGAACAACGCTATCTTAGGTCCGTTATTTTTAACATCCGGACTTTCCACAGGTGCTGCTGCGATCATTTTAATGTCAAAAAACACATTGGAAAAGCATTTGTTCGGCAAAATAGATCTGGGATTGATCATAATTGAACTGGCTTTAATCGTCCATATGATCATGGGATATTATGCAGGTTCACAAGTGCAGCTGGAAGCTATGGAAATATTGGTTGGCGGAGAATTCACGCTTATGTTCTTTGGCTTTGTAGTCCTTCTTGGACTCATAGTCCCTGCAATACTTGAACTTATTGAACTTATTGGCTATAAAGTTCCAGTTATAATGGCGGCTTTGCTGGTTATTTTGGGCGGGTTAATTTTTAGATTTGTAATGGTAGAAGCCGGACAATTAACCCATTTTCTATATTAAAACTATAACTCATGACAAAAGACAAAAAACAAAAAAACAGACACGTTTATTGGAATCCTTATTTTGGAGGTTTTTTATTCGGGATTTTAATCTTATTTACATTTTTTCTAACTGGTAGAGGTTTAGGTGCAAGTGGCGCCATGAAAAGCAGTGTTGTTTCAATGGTCGAATCTATTTCTCCAGAGCATGCTGAGAATAACGCCTATTACAGCAAATTCATAGATAAAGATGAATCCCCTATGAATACCTGGCTGGTATTTGAAACGCTGGGCCTATTGATTGGTGCATTTATATCTGGTGGCTTAAGTGGAAGGATCAGTTGGAGAGTCCAACATTCACCAAAAATTACAAGTAAACGCAGGCTCATCTTTGCTTTAGGAGGTGGTGTGTTATTTGGATTAGGGGCGCAAATTGCCCGTGGCTGCACCAGTGGCGCTGCATTAAGTGGAATGGCAGTACTATCAACCGGCGGATTTATAACGATGTTGGCCATTTTTGGTTCGGCATATGCATTCGCTTACTTTTTTAGAAAAAATTGGATTTAATTAATTAAAAATAAATAAATATGGGACCTTTAATTCCTAACGGTATCATTCCTATTGAATGGGATAGTATAATTGCCATATTGATTGGCATTGTTTTCGGATTTGTTTTAGAAGCCTCTGGATTTTCATCATCCAGAAAACTTGCCGGAGTTTTTTACGGATATGATTTTGCAGTTTTAAAAGTATTTTTTACGGCTGCATTGGTAGCTGTAATTGGCATTTATTATATGGATTATCTTGGCTACTTAGATGTTACCCAATTATATGTTCACCCAACTTATCTATGGGGAGCGATCATTGGCGGGATTATCATGGGTGCAGGTTTTGTTGCCGGAGGCTTCTGCCCCGGAACAAGTTTATGTGCAGTAGCTATCGGTAAAATTGACGCCTTCGTTTATGTAGGTGGAATATTGATTGGAGTTTTTATTTTTTCTGAATTATTCCCGCTTTTAGAACCAATTTACAACGGATATTATTATGGTAATATAACCTTACAAGATTCATTTGGGGTAAACCCATATTGGTTTGTATTCATATTTTCCATTATTGCGATCGTAGCATTTGTAATATCTGATATGGTTCGTAAAAAACAAAAAAAAGTATTTTATTAATTAGACAACAATACCATGGTTAAAAAAAAGATAGCAAAAGTTTTAGCTTTCAGATATAAAATGTTGGCAGCGATTTTAATTTTACTTGCTGGCGGATTGGTGTTATTGCCTAAATATCAGAAACATGAAGGCATAGATCCACAAAAATTATTGAGCAATGTGATCAGTTCTGAAAGATATATCACAACAGATAAGGTGGCTCAAAAATTAATTAATAGAGATCCTTCTTTTATATTAATTGACGTTAGGGATGAAAAATGTTATGCAGATTATTCGCTTCCAAATGCCATTAATATACCGCTAAAAAAATTATTGGATGAGGATTCAAGAACCTATCTGAATCAAAATCAATTCGATGTGGTTCTTTTTTCAAATGATAATTTTTATGCGGATCAAGCCTGGATATTATGCAACCGTTTAGGGTTTAAAAATATTCGAGTTTTAAAAGGTGGCCTGAACAGCTGGTTTACAACGATCATTGATCCGATGGAACCTTCTCAAAATATGCCTGCCGAAGCATTTGATCTGTATTCAACAAGAAAAGCCGAAAGTATGTATTTCGGGGTTGTTTATCCTGAACAGGCTAACATTGCCGGGTCTGAGACAAAGATCGAGGCTCCAAAAAGGGTCATCACAGTTCAGAAGAAAAAGAAACGAGTGGCCGAAGGTGGTTGTTAATCTTTAAATTTATAATACGCTCTTTATGAAAGAATTAGAAAAAACCAAACGTATATCAATAGCTGCAGTACTTTTTATACTGGCAGTGCTCATTGGCCTTTTAACTTATGAAAGACCAAAACACTTGTATGCCATTAATACTAAAAGCACACTTGAAAAATTAACAAGTGACGATTATCTGATCACCCTAAACGACCTTAACGATCCTGATCAGGTATTGATAGATGTGAGAAGTCAATTTGAATTTGAAAAAGGTCATCTGGAAAATGCCATTAATATATACACTCCTGATATTTTAAGTGATGAAAATTCAGATATTTTTGAGGAATTAAAAGAAACCAATAAAACGGTTGTATTATATGGAAAGAATCCACAAGAAGTGAATCCCCCCTTTCTTATTTTATATCAATTAGGCTTTGATAATATTAAAATGTTGGCCATTGAAAACAGCTATTTGCAAAATAAACTGATCACAAAAAACAGTGAAATAGAAAGATCTGAAGCCGATATAACCACTTTTATCAATGAATCGCGTGAAAACGCTTCTATGCCAATTGCTGAAGAGGTTGTAAGCGCACCGAAAAAGATAATCACTTTTAAAAAGAAAAAGAAAGTCGCCGAAGGCGGATGTTAGCTTAATAAAAAAGGAAGCTATTCAAAAGAATAGCTTCCTTTTTTATTAACGTGTTCGTATAATTTTCAAAGAAAAATCAGACTTGCCTGCAACACACTGATGGGAATGGTCATAGCGCTTAATTGGTATCCAGTAAGGTTCATAGACTTTTATGGCTAAGGGAGGCTATGTGATGGCCTTAACGGGAAACGAGGGGCATAAGGGAACATTGGAGATGATGTCCGGAATGACATTGCCTTTAGATTTTAATATGATCCCGCTAATTAGATATTGAATTTCCAACAATTACATACCTATTTAATAAAGACCATTAATTTAACAATTATGAAAAACCTTTTACGATTAGCATTAGTACTTTTTACAACTTCAGTTTTTTCGCAAGCCGGGCATGTTATGCAAGCTGCGGGATCTGTAAACATGTCCATGGGTGGCGCTGCAACAGCACAACCTTTAGATATTAGCGGTGCCTTACATTGGAACCCGGCAGCAATTTCAGTATTTGACAGTAAAATAATAAACTTTGATCTTGGGGCTTTCTTTTCATCGCCTGAATTAAGTTCCAGCTTACCGGCAGGAGCAATGTGGCCTGCGGATGCTTTTGGTCCTGGTTCACCTGCTTCTCCAGCTGTTTCGGGAACCACCAAAGACGACAGAGGGGTTTCTCCAATGCCGGCATTAGCCTTTGTATATGGAAAAGAAGGAAGCAAACATACTTTTGGAGTGTCTGCATTTGGGATTAGTGGATTTGGAGTAACATTTCCAAAAGAAACCAATTTACCGATGGATGCAAATGGCAATCCTAACCCAAATTGGGATCCGAATAATTCAAATCCGGTAAATTATCCACAGAGTTTGGGAGGTTTTGGACATATTGAATCTGATTATATGCTATTGCAAGTAGGATTTGCCTGGGCTTATGAAATAACTGATGAATTGTCAATAGGTGTTCAACCAACATTAAATTATGCAGCATTGGAATTGGCACCAAACCCAACCGCAAACCCAAATGCCTCGGGATACCCTGTAAGTGACAAAGCTTCTGCGATTGGCTATGGAGCACAATTTGGTGTGTTTTATAATTCACCCAGCGGATTTAAATTAGGGGCTTCATATAAAACACCACAAAAATTTGAGGATTTAAAATTCAAAAATACGCATTTAGATAATTCAACTTCAGAAAATGCTTTTAACATGGACTACCCATCAATATTATCATTTGGATTGGGGTATTCAACAGGAGATATTGATTTGGCCGTTGATTATAGATTTGTAGATTATGAAAACACAAATGGTTTTGCAGAAAAAGGGTGGACCCCAACAGGTTCAGTTGCTGGTTTTGGATGGAAAAACATGAACATTCTTTCTGTTGGATTGCAATATAAAGGAATTGAAAAACTACCTCTAAGAATTGGTTATACTTATAGCAGCAATCCAATCGACAGTGAATTGGCATTTTTCTCAATTCCTGCCACCGCTATTATTGAAAATGCTTTCGAGTTTGGATTAAGTTACCCTGTTACAGATAACTTTATGTTAAATGGTGTTTACCATTATGGCACTAGCGGAGATAAAACTGAAGGAGAAATATTTAACCCACAGAATATCCAAAATAATCCTCCTTATGGAGCAATTCCAGGAAGTAAAGTTGGTTATGAAATGACTACAGGTATGGTTATGTTAGGCCTTACCTATACGTTTAGCAAATAAAGTAATGATTAATTTATTTAAAAACGGCTTCCGAAGAAGCCGTTTTTTTTATTCAAATATGTAAGATATTTGGTAAATTTCTTGCTTATTTATAAGCCTAAGCCCTTTAAACGTTTATATTCCACAAACTTCTAAATTATAATTTTGATCTTTAAAGTTCAACGCTTAAATATCCTTTTTTCTGAAGCTGAAAATTGTGTAGGATCCCATTACCCACAACTTCCAATTCCTGAGAAATGTCTTTTTGATCAACCCCGAATTTTTTCATTGATAATCCGCAGATCACGATTTTTACATTCGCTTTTTCTGCTTTATCTATAAATTTCCGCATCATTTCCTTATCGGTTAGATCGGTTACGGTTTTTCCGCAAATTATGACCTGAAAATCCCCGAATTTTTCTCCGTCTTCTTCTGCTAAAGCTTCAGCAGTTAAAATAATTGGGTTTAATTGTGGGATTTTTGTTGTGAGCACTACATAATTGTTTTTTTCGTGGTGCATCGTATTTTGGGCTTCTGCAGAAAATATTGAAAGTGCCAAAACCAGTACAATTGTGCTTAAAAATAAATTTTTCATGAGTTATGTTTTTTGAGTTTTATTAA
>Ga0314772_1000658_pt1 | contig 17892 bp, 13 predicted proteins | sample MetaGCBIW2018_FD_204520 | JGI IMG/M metagenome (GOLD analysis project Ga0314772, IMG submission 204520) | Cryopeg brine microbial communities from Beaufort Sea near Barrow, Alaska, United States - CBIW 2018 | ecosystem: Environmental > Aquatic > Marine > Coastal | place: USA: Alaska | collected... | reverse complement strand
ATTGCCGAAGCAGACACGCTGGAAAAGCTGGAAGCATTGCTGCCGTGGAGTGTAGATCTGGAGCGGACTTCAAAAAAAGTGTCGCAAATCGACTGAGGGCAAGTGGGTCGATTTATTGGCGCTTACACAGATGGCAATCGTCAACTTGACCCACTCGATCTGAATTTCGAGTTTTCTAATGGAGCCGGTTTCGAGAGGGTTTAGAAGGAACTTGCGATTGGCGTCTAGCTTATTTTGGGCAATGTTCAATTCGGCCCGATGGTCTGCCTCCAAGAACGGCCGAAAGTTCGGACATCCATAGCACCCCAACGGGCGCCCCAATTGCGCCTTGCACGTGTTGCACGTTGGTTTGCTTTTTACGCCGCCAACCTCATTGAAATGGTGACCTAAGATCATCTCTTCCCCGTCCGGAGCCAAGGTGACTGAGCCCGAAAAGGTCCGCTTGAGGAACTCATTACCCAAATAATTTTCGTCGATCAGCCGACGCGACTCATAGTCCATATCGACGTAATGTCTCGCGGCTGGAACCGTCACTCCCGTTATCCGTGCTAACTGCAGGATCGACAATCCCTGTTGCGCACCGCGCGTCAGCGCAGTGTGGCGAATCCGGTTATTGGATACACGACAAATCGGGACCCTATCGGAGGGAACCTTGAACCTAAACGTTAGTTGCTGATCGGTCGCGTGAAATAGAGTCGAAGTGGGTGTAAACGCGCATTTGAAAGTCCCAAGACAGCGCACTTGCCATTTAAACAATTTCGCACTAGGGAAAATAGGAATGTTGTTCGCGATAAGCAGGAGTTCTTCTTGTTCGACCTTTGAGTCAGAAGCCTCCAGAATCAGGGTCACGCCGCGCAGGCAAAATCGCTTGTATTTGACTAACGCCAGAGAGAGTTCCTCTGAAAGGTGAAGCGGGTAGCGCTCGGGATGGGACCTAGAATTGCTGCTTCCTTTTACTTTCGCATGGAATATACGAAGCTGTAATGTCGAGGCTCCGAGTGTGCCAATTTCATTCATCTCTTCTATATCTCGATCCCTGAAGCTGGCTCCGGCTGGGATCAGATCGCACCATTTGAGAGCAGATAACTGGATGGGACGCCTGATCGCGGCGAGCATCAATTTACTCGCGACAGCAGTGCGAACAAGAGCAAATGCCGTCGATTGATAAAACGGTAAATCGGTGTGCCTTGACCAATCAACCGAAGCTAACTTGTTATTGACCAGTTTGGCGAATGAATCGAATTCAATGTCTGTTAAGGCGCCTTTAGTTGGATCTAAGTTATTGTTAGTTTCCTTATCCAAATGATTCTTCGTAAAGTTGTGGTAGTCAACGAAGCGCTTACGACCAAGCTTGCAAAGAGTCCCAAAGACTTGGTTTAAGCTTTTCTTCTGATGGGTTGGTAACCCACTCCATTTCCCTTTGATCTCTGATAGCTCTGGGATACCGTCGGTAAAGTACCTTCTAGTATTCCCGACAACGCCAAACGCTGTACTAGCGGCTTTCGTTCGCACGTAATGTGTGTAGACGTCAACAATAATGTGCCAGTCTTCATCCGACATCGCGGAGTTGTGAAGCCATGCTATCGGAATCAAATACCCTTTGCTGCTTGTTGGCAGGAGCCTCCATTCATCGTCCAGGATGTTCACCTGCAACCCGGACTTAGCAGTAACTACCAAGGAGTGCTCAAGACGAACAAGGCATTCTTTCCGGCGACTCTTGGCACTGTTCATCACCTTTTTTTATCCACTCTTTTCTGGTGAGCCGCAGAAATCGCTCGTGCTCTCTCTGCTATCCGTTTTTCGTTATAAGTCTTGCCCATCGTCGTATTTGCGGTCCACCCCATGGCGTAATTACGAGCATCCTCCAGCAGTCTGTCTTCGAGTCCCTGCTCAGAGCCCTCTTTGTCAAATGTTTCGTTCCATTTATGTCTGAGAAGATGTGGATGGACGTAAAACCCGAGAGCCTCCGAAAGGCTTTGGAGAATCCCGTTTACTGACTTCAACGAAAGTGGCATACCGAGGGTGCCTCGCGATCCTTTCTCACTCACAAAAACGAAGTCATGCTGATCAGAGCCAGGTACTTCGCTTCTAACATGGTTTATATAATGCTTAATCTGACCCATGAGACTTGGGGGGATCCTTGCGAAGTGCGCTTTCGTTTTTTGATTAGGTTTGTCCAGGCGGGGATCAGTCTGATCAATGCTTGAGCGATAGATCTTGATCAGGTCAAAACCTCCATAGAACTGGAAATCTGAAATCTTGAGTTTGGCGAGCGCACCCCGCCTGATACCGCTCTCAGCTAAGATCGAGACGATCAGGTAATTCCTGATCTTCGAACCTTTAAACGGGTTGTTTGCGGATGAAGGGAGAATCATCTCTCGCAATCGCTCGAAACCCTCATCAGAAATAACTGAGTCCGTCGGATCTGCCACACCTTGGGGCCTGTTCCTGCCCAGGCTGTCTTCATCCAGCTTGATCAGAGAACTGAGCTTTTCACATCGGTCGACGATAGCCGGATCAGCACTGAAGAAATCATGGAAATGTTGGTAAAGCGTTTCGAGGTACTGCCGCAGCCTTCTGAGCCTACCCTTATGAGTTTCACTTGAGACGCGTGCAAGTTGGCGAGCGTTGGCTGAGAGCGCATTGCGTAGAGACTTAGCCGAAACATCTGGACGGCAATCCACGAAGGGCTGCTGTTCGTCATGCTGCTTTTTGCCGGCTGACGCAGTGTGGAACTGGAGGTATTCCTTTTGGCTTATTAACTGGCCCGACTGTACTCTTTCCGCAAGGTCGATTTTCTTTCGGCCAAAGTAGTCAAGTACGAAGAGTAGCTCGTTTGCCTTCCTTAGTTGCGTGTTAAACGCTCGGCCAAATTGCGTAGAGAGGTAGGCACTAGCGTAAGGGCATGCTGGACAGTCATTCTCATCAATAATCGCAACGAAGGGCATACCGTTGAATTGGTATCTTTTGATTCTCATAATGTTGACAAAAAATATTGTCCAATAAGCCGTTTAATTACAGCCTAGACGAAAAATACGATTTGTCATGGATATTTTTTCTCACCACTCGAAGGCACTACAGGCAAAGCATTCTTTAGGATCAAGCTTGTTTAACAAAAAACGTATTGCTTATAATTCATCACTGTAGGCCGCCAACGCTTCTTTCAGGTGGTTTGCAACGCCATAGTAGTCCACCACAATGCCGCAGCGTTTACCGAAGCCTGTGCGGTTTACCCGGGCAACAGCTTGCAGCAGTTCGGCTTCCCGAATCGGGCGGTCCAGATACATGACGCCCGCGATGGGCGCATCGAAACCGGTCAGCAGCATGGATTTTACAATCAGGAAACTGAGGGGGTCGGACTTCTCCGGGTCTTTATGAAACAGCGGTTTCTTGAATCGTTTGATGTTCTGCTCAATCTCCGCTCGATCACTCCACTGGGCCCAGCCACTGTCATCGTTGTTGCTGCTGCTGAATACCACGGCAAACTCAAGCTGCTGCAATAATTTACGATACTGCCAGGCCTTGATGGCCGCTTTGATTCTCGGCGGCCGGGCAATCAGCTCGGTTTCGCCGATGTTTTTGTCTTCAGGAGGCAACGCCATGGCCTCCTCGAGAAGTTTCGACTTGGCTTGCTTGAGCGCTTCCAGGTAGCGAATGGCTGCTCGTCGGCTATAGGCCACCAGTTGGGCTTTGAAGCCATTGGGGAGGATGTTGGTGACGTAGTGGCGCAGGATGTCAGCCGCTTTTTCTTCAATAAGCCGAGGCGCTTCAAAAATCTGGCCTTTCGTGGCGTATTTTTTCTTGATCAGCTCCAGTTCTTCCTTGCTGCGTTCTTTGAACAAATCTTCGAACAGGTCATCAAGGTTTGCACCCTCCTTGACTGCGCCTTCTGCCGTTCTGCCTTCGTAAAGGATTGGAACCGTGGCGCCATCATTTTCCGCTTCCTTGATGGTGTAGCGGTCAATGTATTCGCCAAAAATCTCGCTGGTCTGCTTTTTCTTACCCATGATGATGGGCGTGCCTGTGAAGCCAATTCGCGCAGCGTTGGGCACAGCCTGTAAGAGGTTGGCGTGCAGGTCACCGGCCTGTGTTCGGTGAGCCTCGTCAATCATCACCAGAATATCCGGGCTTTCATTGAGCAATCCCAGGGGGCGTGAAGGGATAGGGTTCCTGGGTTCGTCGTCAGGCTCTTCTGCCGCATCGCGACGATTGAGCTCCAGCCCGCGTTCCTTCTTCGGAGGAGGGTAGGCTGAAGATGCACTCTCGTGTTCCCGGTATTTCTGGATGGTCCCGAAAATAAGCCCTGGCCCGGGCTGTCCCAGCAACGATTTCAGTTTGCCGGTGTTGCTGGCGATCTTGACGGTTTCCCCAGTCAGTGTCGCTGTGTCTGATAATTGATCCTGCAAATCCTTCCGATCTGTGATCACGACGACTTTGAAACGGCGCAGTTCAGGATCGGTTCTGAGTTTGATAACCAGAAATACCATCGTCAGGCTTTTACCGCTGCCCTGGGTGTGCCAGATAATCCCGCCCCGCCGGTCGTGCTCACCATCTTCAGACCGGGTTTTACCGGTTTTCAAGCGCTGAACGGCCCGTTTGACAGCCCGATACTGCTGATACCGGCACACCAGTTTGATGGTCTGCCCGCCCATGGTCATGAAGAGCGTGAAGTGGCGGACAATATCCAATAGGTTGGCCGGAGGAAGCATGCCTGCAATCAATCGTTGCTGGGACGAAAGCGATGTGACTCCCAGCGTGTCGGTAACATCTGCTTCGGCGCGTGGCGACACGGTTTTCCAGTTCAGGTAATGGCTGAACCCGGCACCAATGGTTCCCACCCGGGCATCATCGAAATTGGAGGCCACCATAAACTGGTTGGTGAAGAACAGAGCAGGGGCACCTTCGTGTTCCTCTACTTCGAGATCCTGATGACGCTGATCGTAATATCGGCGTAGCTGATCCACGGCGTCCGGAAGGCCCTCAGGAACTGTGCGGCTTTTGCACTCGATGACCACCAGGGGAATGCCGTTCACGAACAGAACAAGATCCGGAATGACATGACCTTTCCAGCCGTCATGGCCCGGTGGGCATTTGACCTTGAATTGATTCACCACGGTGAAGGTATTGTTCTCAGGGTTGGTCCAGTCGATAAAGTGGATGGTTTGCCCCCTGCCACCATCCCAATCTGACAATCCCTCTACTGCGATGCCACCATGGAGAAGCCCGGTTGCCAGTTGGTTGGCTTCCATCACTTTGTTGGCAGGAAGGCGGGTAATGGCGGAGACGGCCTGATCGAGCCGCCTCTCGTCTAGCCAGGGTTTGCCATTTCGGGTGTTGATCGCCAGTAGCCGATCACGAAGCAGCGTCTCCATGATCACCTGGGCAAAGGTTTCGCGATGGGTGACGGATGGGGAATCCAGGGAGCCCTCGATGTAATCCCAGCCCTCTTGCTTCAGTTGCTGAATAAAGGGGAGCTCAACTTCGGTGAATTCGGGGCCAGGCATTGCAACTCCTTTTCGAAATACCAGGTGTAGTGGTTTAACGTTTCAGGGACATTGAGGCATACTCCGCGTCTCGGCGAAACTTAATTATGAATACACGTTCACCCATTAATAGGTGCAGTTCAACTAATAGGTGCAGTTCAACCTAATATGCTGGGCTGGCAAGGATCAAGCGAGTGACTGTCTGGCTTGTTGGTCTGTGGTACTAAACCGTAAGGAAACTGTGTGAAGTCCCAAAGCTTGGAGAAACATGAGGCCTGGAAGCGTTATCTGCTTATCAGGCAAAAGGCCTACAAGCTCGGCATGGACGAGTTTCATGATGTTCTTGGAGGGCAACTAATGCTAGATTCCCTGAGTGAGAACAATGTTCGAGACGAGGTTGCCCGGTGGGGATCAGGTCTCGATTGGTTGGGCCTTCTGTCCAAAACGAATAATATAAAACGGCCTCGAAACTTCGATCTTGGCATTTTTTATGTATCAGCAGATGGAGAGTCGGCGAAGCTCGTTGGTGCAGCGCAAGGGCGTGTTTCGAAAGGCCATAAGGCTTTGAGTCATGTTCGGATAGATCTTCTGGCTAGAAAACCGAATGACAATCCATTCCAAGGCTACATTACCGATATTGCCGTTCAGTGCGCTGCGCATTACGCATCATTGATCGACAAGAAGCGAGTTTTACTCACTAATCCGAGTAAAAATGTACAGACCTTTCAACATTTTATGGAAGTGTTCGATGGGAAGTACCGGGAAAGTGATAGAAACTTTCCTTATGATTACTTCTATTCCAATCTAGAAGGTTAAAGCGGCTCAGGGAATCCCCTCATTTGCGTTTGAGGGCTGCGTTGGGCAGAATGTATGCATATTAATATCTATACGGGAGGTGGTGCCATGAGCGCCGCAAGAGAAATGTACCAAGGCGAGCAACACAAGCCGTCTGGTTGCAAGGTCTCCGTACCAGAAAACCCTACAGCTCAGCAGCTTGAGAAAGCTAGGCAAGACCTAGGCTTACCGAAAAAGCCAAGATATAAGGTTGCAGCTTTCAGAATGCGCAAGTTCAGGCAGCGCTGGATTGAAGAACCTGTAGCTATGGCCGGGCGGAAGGCCCGCTAGCCAAATTCTCCTACTGAATTCTTTAAAAGAGGCCTGCTGCAAAGCAGGCCTCTTTTTTAGGTAAGTGACTTTTTTCCCATCGCTTTCTCGATTAATCCCATCAAAAGTTGTTTCCGTTCCTCGAAAAAGCCTGGGAAATCATCTATCCGCAGCTTTTCAGTGGGGATAAAGTGTCCATCAAGTATGGTGTTCATTTCGTTATCTGCGAGCTGCACCTGATCATGGCTTTGTAGCTTGGCCAAATATGCCGAAGGTGCATGCCCGCCAATCATCCGGTTAGCTTTATAGGAAATCGGCGTCTTGTTAATGATCGAGTCGTAAACCTTGGGCGGGATACCGTTAGCCTCACACCAGGCACGGGGGAAGATATGGTGAATATCCAAAGCCACTTCTTGAGTGTCCAATTGTTGAATTCGACCCTTCCAAAAAAAATCAGAGGCACCCTCACGCAGGATCAGTACGTTAATGCCTTTGTAGGCGGCACTGAGGCGGCTGCGTAGGGACTCCAAGCGCTCCGGGTCGAAGGAGGCATCAGTAACGGTGCGGGGTATAGCGGTGTCGTCTTCGAACCAGTTCATCAGTTCTTCAAGATCCACTGCAACGCGAGTTTCGACAGCGCCACCGTATAGCTCGCCCAGCACGCCGGACCAGAACCAGCGGGAGAGTTTCTGGTGAATTCTAGGCTCGTGCCAGCGTTCACCAAGCAGAGTCATGGTCGCTGCAAGGGGTACCAGCTGGGTGCCGTAAGGCAGTTCTCTTCGGCCAAAAAAACACTCACTCGCCAGGAATTTTGACGCTTCAATAAAACCGGCTTCAACTTTAGCGGTCCACTTTTGGTAGGCATTAAGTGGAAGCTCTAAAACGGACGCACGTTTGGCGCTGACAGGGCGTACATGCTTGCCCTGCTTGCCCTGCTTGCCGTCTGCAATGTCCTGGTATTTCCGCTCTCTGGTATGGAGCAAGGTAATGGCCTGCAGGAAGTCTGTGCTTTCGACACCTTTTAGCAACTCGTGCTTGGCAAGCCGGTCCCGACGCGAGGCTACTTTACGAATCTCCGAGCCAAACCAGTCATCGCGAAGGTTGTAGCCCTCGGCGGCGTAGGTGGCGGTCATCAGCTCAAATACTGACAGTTGTACACCGCCAGTGTTGACCTTCTCGAATACCAAACAGACAGCCTCTTTAGATGTCTCTTTCTTCAGTTCAATGATGGGAATCTGATAAGCCGAGAAGGCGCCGATCACCTTTTTCTTGAACATCAGAAACTGCTCCATACCCCCCGGGTTGAACTGGAACAGATCCTGAAGCCATTGGGAGTCGTCGAGTATCTTGTCGCAGGGGAAATGCAGTTGCTGGCATTCGAGCTCCCGGGTGGAGAGGTCCAAATCAATATCTCGTCCAAAATTGCTTCGGATCTGCCGGTTTTCATCTACGGCTTTGACGGCTTCGTCCAGCCGCTCGTCACCCTCCAGGGCCATAGGGATGTCGAAGTAGTAATGGCGCAGGATGTCCTTGCCTTTCACTGTGCGTGTATCGACAGGGCTTTCCATGGCAATGGCCTGGGTCAGGCTCGTCAGGCGCTGCTGGCCATCCAGAATTAATCGCTCGGGTTTGTTCGTGACATCTTTGGCTGAAATGCCTTCGACGAGGCGCATTTGAAACCGCACTTCTCCCCCTGTTTCCATCAGCATGACGGCACCTATAGGAAACGAGCGGGCGATGCTCACCAGCAGGCTTTTCACATGCTCATCATCCCAGACCCAGCCCCGCTGGAAGTCCGGCAGCTGTATCTTGCCGTTGGTGATATCCTTTAGCAGTTCGGGGAGCGAGCGTTTGGTGCTGTCGAAGGTAGTCATACTGCGTCCTTGAGTAGGGTGGTGACGCGAACGTGGCCGGAGAGGAGGTCGTCCATCAATCCTGTTTTCTGGGCTCGGAGTTTTTCGAGATTGCGGATTTCCATATCGAGTCGCTTTTTGTGCGATTTTAGGCGATTAATTATCGACATTTGCTCTGGAAAAGGAGGCACTGGAACATGAAAGGCTTTTAGCTGCGTTGAGTTGATAGATGCGAGATTGGTGCTTTGTTTGGATGATTTAATGAAGTAGGATTTTCCCATCGATGAACCAGAGAAGTACGCCAAAAAGTAAGGGTCCAACATATTGGGAAATGTTCTGACACGGAATACGTGATTCTGGTGGATGCATTGTTCTATCTCGCCCTCCCAGACAGTGCCTCTCCCTAGTTTGTCGAAGTCACCACCCTCATTCATCAGCACATCGCCCGGGACAAGGCGAAATTTCTCGACATCTGCCGGCTTAACGCGAAGAAATTTGACCTCTTTTAGGTCAAGGTATCCATCCTGCACATTGGCGACTCTGAGATATGCTACCAGCGGCCATGAACTGCTCGGCAGCTGACCTCCGAGGGTTACGCCACTGACAATAATGGCCATGCTCCCGAGTTGCCTGACTTCCCACTCCTTCGGAATTAATCCCAGAGCCGACTCCTTATAAAGCACCGGCGCCTGTTCCGGCGTGGGGCGGAGCTGGCCGTTCTGGTCGATGCCTCGGGTGAGCAGGTCGTGGAGTAGGCCTTCCTTGATTCTTTCCAGCTTGGCGATCAGGGACTCGGTTTTTTGGATTTGGGTGTCCAGGGTGTCGAGGATCTGGGCGATCTTTTGCTGCTCTTCAAGCCAGACAGGAGTGGCAACGTTGTATTTTTTTAGCTCCCCACGTTTGATGTGCTTCATAGTGCTCCCATGAGCACTTTTTTCCATACTCTCAACAGCATGAGAAAGCAGATGGAAAAAGAAATCATTATCTATATTTGGGGAAGGAATAACTCGAAAGAGATGTTGGTTCAGCCATGCCTGCCCGCCACGCCAGCGAACTACGCATAACGTTCCGCTCCATGAGAATACGATATCGCCAGTTTCAAGTTTATAGAGATGATTAATGCTACCTCGGAAATAGTCACATGCCGTGGACGAGCCGGTAATTTGAGCAATCCTGACGATCGGTAGTCCCGTCTCCGACCAGTCCGATGGCTTAAATGGGAAACCATTTATGAAGCCAGCGAGATCAATCAATGTTTTTTGCTCCCAGTCTTGAGGGAGATCGAGTTCAGGCATATCCAAGTCCCTCCAGATATACCTTCAATTCTTTTGCAGATGCATCCCGCTCTATCTCAATATCCGCCAATGTCACCCAGTACTTATCCCACCAGGTATCAAAAGCAGCAATCACTTCCTGCCGCTGTTTCCGAATGTATGTGTCTAGTATCCCCAGGATGTCGTTATGCAGAATCGTCAGCATCAGCTCTGCCGCTCCGGTTTCGTCCAGTGCATCCACGGCTTCGTTCAGATGCGCCTCAAAGCTGGCCTGTTTGGCTTTCAGGGTCTTGGTGGCTTTGGTGCGGTCAGCCTTCCAGGCCTTGATATCCGCCTCGGTAGGCGAATCTTCATCCGGTTCGGCGTCATCGTCTTCTTCTGGCTGTGCGGTAGCGGCTTTTATGCGGGCATCCAGTTCGGCCTTGCGGGCCTGCAGGTCTTCCAATTCGGCCACGTAATCGCCCAATAGGAAGGTAACCAGTTTGTGATCCAGAGGGTTGGATTTATTCTGGTCGTCTTCCAGCAGCGTGATAATGCTGGTGCGCCAGGCATCCACTACGCCTAGCACGCCGCGGGCCTGCAGGGTGCGGATTTCGTTTTTGTTCTGGTCCCAGAAACCGGCGATGATGCCGCGCACTGCAAATCGGTCCAGCATGCCGATGGGGTCCAGGGCGCAGGTGAAGGTGCCGATCAGTTCCTCACGCAGGGCGCTCAGTTGCTGGCCGTTGCCGGAGAGTTGGCCGATGTGGGTGCCCCGCTGCTGCCACCAGGTTTCGAAGCTGTCCTTGAGCCGGGCCTCCTTGTGCTGGACACCATCATTATGTTCGATAGCCGATTTAATGCCGGGCTTGTCGGTTAGGTTTTCCCGGAAGTCCACGTAATCATCTTCGCCCGCTATGGGTGCGAGTAGATCCATGGGGTCCAGGCCCTGGGCATCAAACATAGGTTGTTTGGCCTGGACCTCTTTCAGAGGAATGCCGCCCACCAAGTGCGCCCGCACATCCTGGGGTTCCGGTGGCGGGGCGTTGTCCGCATATCGGCGGATATTCAGGTTGTAATCGTTTTCCCGCAATTCATCCAGGCTGACAATGCGCGAAAAGCTGTCAGCCTCGGCAAAGGCTTCGTAAGTGCTGACGATTTTCTCGATGTGTTCCGGCAGCAGGTGATTCTGGGCACGGCCCTCGTGATATTCCCGGTCGGCATTGATGAACAGCACCTTGCCTTTGCGTTCCGGCGCTTTGGCGCCTTTATTGCGCAGAACCAGAATGCAGGCCGGAATGCCGGTGCCGTAAAACAGGTTGGGCGCCAGGCCGATTACGGCCTCCACCAGGTCGTTTTCCAGCAGGCCAGCCCGGATGCGTTTCTCATCACCACCTCGAAACAGCACGCCGTGGGGCATAACAGTGGCCAGCATGCCGTCGGACTTCAGGCTGGCGACCATGTGCTGCAGGAACATCAGGTCGGCTTTCTTGGCGCCTTCCGGCACCTGGCCGTACTGGAACCGTTCCGGGAACTGGTTGCTGGGTGAGAAGCCGATGGAGAAGGGCGGGTTGGTGAGAATGCGGTCGAAACGCATCAGCTCACCGCCCTCTACATGCTGAGGATCTGTCAGAGTGTCCTCGTTGCGCAGATCGGCACTGGTGATGCCGTGCAGCAGCATGTTCATCTTGGCGATGGCCCAGACGGAACCAGAGGCCTCCTGCCCGAACAGTGACAGGTGGTTTGGATCACCGCCTTGTTCCTCCAGGTACTCCTTGGACAGGATCAGCATACCCCCGGACCCACAGCAGGGGTCGTAAACGCTCTGGCCTTCCCGGGGATTGGCCAGCCGCACCATCATGCGTACCACGGAGCGGGGCGTGTAGAACTCGCCGCCTTTCTTTCCAGCGGAATCCGCGAAATCGCCAATCAGGTATTCGTAGGCCGCGCCCAGCAGATCCGGGAACTCGAAGTCCTCGTTGCGCAGGCGGTATTGGCTGAAGTGGACGATCAGATCCCGCAGCTTCTTGTCCGGCAGGGTGGTAGAGCCCACCTTGCGGGTGAAGTCGATATGCTCCAACACGCCCGCCAGGCTGACGTTGTGTTCCTCCAGCCCAGCCAAAGCTTTGTTCAGGTAGTTGCCCACGCCGTGGTGGGCATCGTTCATCAGGAAGTCCCAGCGGGACTGCTTGGGCACGTAGAAGGTGGACTTGTACCAGTTCTCCATGTCCGCAATTTCTTCCGCTTCAAACTGGCCTTTGCCTTTGGTCAGCTGGTTCGCAACGACTTCCTGATAGCGTTGCTCAAACACGTCGGAGCAGCGTTTGAGAAACAGCATGCCGAATATGTATTCCTTGAATTCCGAGGCGTCCATCTTGCCGCGAAGTATGTCGGCAGCCTTAAACAGGTGGCGTTCGAGTTGTTGGAGCGTTAATGCCATGGGTACTTCCGTTTGGTGTTGCTGGGAACGCTATTCGATAGGTGCGACGGATCGAGTCGGAAGGTGTCGCGAATGCTGCGTTTGGTTGTGGTGATTTTGCCCGCTCAGGGTGGGATGATCAACCTGAGCAATCGATCATCAACTGCGCTCCCCTCGTGGCGGCATTCGCTTTCCTTTGGCTAAATGCCATGGGAGCAGCTCAAGCCCCCTATTGCCGCTCAGAGACTCTGGTAGGTCTTCGCCAATTCTGGACACGGAATACTCGCGTTCGTAACGCAGGTCGTCGGCCTGAGAGACTTGCGAGGGCCGGAATGGCGTCCTCTGGGTTCTGTGCAGGGCCACTGCTTTCATGCCTTTTACTTGGTCAGCGATTTCGAAAAAGGTTTGGCCATCGGGATAGGGATAAGCACGTTCTATCATCCCCATGACCCTCCTTTGCAGATTGTCCCGTTCTGATGCCGTTGCAGTGGGTACTAAACCTGTTGCCACTCCGGGCCAGTGCCTTAAATTTGTGGGCTGAATCCAGTCTTGCCTGACTCGTTGAATCAGCCTTTCTTTGAGTTGTGCGTTGAACAGGTTCTGCGAAATGTTTACGAAACACGTGAATGTTGGTGTGACTTGAGGCTCCTGTCCTGCCGTTTGATCCTCCTCCAGTCGTAATAACCGCAAGGCGTTCCTGACTCCGAAGCGCCAGAACGGTCGATCAATGGCGGAAACCAGGAAATCTACCAAAGTATCAAGTTGATTCCGTAGCTTCGGTGCCGCGCAAGGCACACCAGGCAACTCAATTGCTACCCAGTGTGGACCATGTCTGAAATCGCTCCTTGAAGTTGGCTTGGATGCCTCATCAATGACGGTTCTTAGTGCCGATGCCCAATCGTGAGCGCTCCGTCGTTGGCATTTTGGACAGAAACGGTGGTGACAGGCCAGCAAATGTGGGTTGGTCACGATCCGTTCAACCGGATAGGTCTTCAGTCTTTGCCCGCATTCACGAATCATCCTTGCCTGGTACTCAGTATTCTCTTTGCCTTCGAAATACGCCGCGACTTCCGCAGCTGACGGCGGTTGGTTTGGTTTGTTTTTCATGGAGATACTCTCGCGGGTATAGCGGTGAGGCGAGACGGGGCCGAGAGTAGTGGTTAACTCAGCTGCAAGGAGTCCTACTTGTGCCAAAGTTGTGGCTATTGAGCCCAAAACGCTTGGTAGGGAGTTTTGCAAAGTAACTAACTCGGCGAAAGAGTTCGCTGTAATCCTCGCCTCTTCGAATCAAGTAGATAGGACTGTAAGAATCCTTCCTGCCAGGAATGCACACGAGCCCATCAGCGAGGCCTATTTCGAGGCCAAGTGCGCTATGCCAAGCGTTATCAATCATGCTGTAGAGACTATTAGATTGGGGGTTATACTCGCCGAGGCTTTTGAAACTCTGTTTATTGAAAAACAGCACGCAATGGTAGTGAGGCTTGCCTTGTTCCCCAAACTCTCGGGCCCAAACAAAATGCACGGTTGTAGAGTGGAACCGGCTACCGCCTCTTTCTGTCTTATTTTTTCTTGCTTCGATTTTTGCTTTCAATGAATCAATAAAACGGCTGAAGATAGGCCTACCAACTGGTTGGGTCATCCAGTCAAGCTGTGAAGGAAGCCTAAGGTCAACTCTGACTGCCATTATGGTGGTATGGTCGTTTAATGCTCCTTGGATCGTTTTATCAATTCTTTGTAGATAGTTGTAAATATATGGACCTCTTTGCCAGACGATCGGCATTCCATTGTATTCACGACCGTAGTATATCCATAAATTAGGGTCCTGATGATGCCTTTCGAGGTATGGTAGATTAGACATTATTACATCCTTATAAATTAACAGCTAGACATAGCAATCCGTAAATAATCTGTTTTAACAGAGAGTTATCTAGTGATGACTTATGTCTTTGTTAGGTTGATTTTCTCATTGGATTTAGACCTGTGTGATGACGGTAAATAAATACTATTTAAAACCTACATCTGGGATTCCGATGAACCTTGAGTATTGAGTTCAGCTTGCTCGAGCGAGCATGAGAACTTCAGAGCGGCGTTACTCTGCATAAATATCAAGTTTTTTAGACAAGCGGCGGTTATTTCCAGTGGAATCAGTTAAACAACGGAACTACGGTTCATCGGGTGGTTCTGGATATCCCGATTCTCGATTCTTTCTGTAATCCACCCGTGGATCTCTGCGTCCACCCAGCCAACAATCCGACCGCCCAGGGGTATGGGTTTCGGGAAAGTGCCTGCGTCAACGTACTTATATATGGTTGAGCGGGCTAAGCCGGTCTTTTCGATGACGTCTTTGAGTCTGAGAATTCTCATTTATTTCCTCCAATGCGTATGCGTTCAGAGGATCTGGCAAGCGTGTAAACAATAATAGATACCAGTGCATTGATGGAGACAGGTCCCAATATAGGTATTGCTATTACATAAGTTATTGCGGTGGGAACTGGGCTTTTTGGCTTGCTCGGTTTTAACAGGCTGAAGTGCCAATCGATGGTCAACTACGCAGCCGTGTGTTCCGTTTGGGCAGCAAAAACCAGGGACGTGTGTGGGGAGTGAGTGAGATCGCGCAGACCAAAGTCCAGGCGATTTCAAGCCACTCTAATGCATCATCATGCGTATTTCAGGGGATTTTAAAAAACAAAAGTTTACTAAATTAGAAAAAAGATGTCTTAAACGTCGTCAATGTCGTCAGGGATTGGGGTGGTCTCACTGACACGGATCTCCCAAAGAACATTAGAACCTTGCTTTCCTAATGATTTGCAAAACACCCCTTTTTTCTTAAGCCGAGGGGCAATTTTCTTTAATTCAGCACCGAACTTCCGCGTGCTTTTTGGCCAATCATTACGGTCTTCTTCTGAAAGGTTTTTTAAGAGTTCTTTTTGCCAGTCATTTAACGGTTTATTTGCTTTGTATTCTGGGTTTTCAGCTGCCCATAAAAGAAGATATTTGGCAACAATAGATTCATCTATTATATTTTCGTTGGTTTCATGTCTTAATTCATTAAGTGTTTTTTCAAATGAGTTAATACGGACATTGAAATATTGGCAGACCACAGGTCCCGTTAATGCAAAGTTGTCAAAATATATTTCGTCATTGATTTTAAGTGAATTTGATCTTGGTTTATAAAGTGTATAAGCTGCAATTTTTGCCAATTCGAGTAAAGCTTGAGAGTTGGTTTCTTGAAATAGCTTCTTAAAATCATCATTTAATCTTCTTCTGTCTAATTCTGGGAGATCAATTGATATGGTGTTTTTGGAAGTAAGTGGATTCGAAAGCATTGAGGATGTACTAACAGAGATAACTGGGTTCCTTAAATTGATGGTCCAATTGCTTCCTGAGTTGCCGTGGTTGATCTGGCTCTGTATTCCATTATTTAATAAATCATAAATCTGTTTCTGCATAGATTCTGAAAGATCATCTGCATTATCTATTGCGATTATATAATTGTTTTTCGCAAGAGCAAGTAAATCTTTTAACGAATTTGGAACTTCGCTTAGTGTTTTCTCAGACGGATCTATCAAGCTTTTGATAATCCACGCTGCGGTGCTTTTTCCAGAGTTCTCTTCACCGGTGATTTCCAGAATCGTTTGGTCTTTTTCGGGAAAAAGTGTGCAGACCATCCAAGTTATAACAATGCTGTAGTACTTTTCTGGAATATTGGTAAGACCTAACAAATAACTCAGGTAAGGCGATTTTTCTGATAGCTGATAATAAAATTCTTTTTCGTCATAATTCGGAAGAAAAACCCCGGGTAAATCTGGACTATTGCGAGTTATCGGGTCGATACGTGAGAGATTGGGTGGTCGTAAAAAATCAACATCTAGCCGGTAGATATACTGGGAGTCGATGCGGACTTGTTCAGCACCATCCGATGAATATTGAATGAAATTCGTTCCGTCAGCTAGATCGAGGAAATAGGCATGCTGTCCTTTACCAACTCTGTGACTTATGTTGCTCGGAATAGCATCAGTTTCAACTTTTAGAATTCGTTTCGCAGTTTCGATTGCTGAATTGCTAATAACGATATTATGTTTGTATAACGCTAATTCTGTAATCTTGTTAAAAATTGTCTCCTCGTCAATGAAAAAGACCTTTCTGGTTTTAATATCCACGAGGTAAACACTTCCATTTTTATGCAATCGTTTCTGCGTTAAGGACAATGTGAGGTTGACAATAGATTTTACTTGGTCGCCTTTCGTTGGAGGTGTTGGCTTGGGAGCGCGGGCTTGCCGCGGATAGTTGTGGGGATTCGTTGGATCGCTCATTTCAATTTTAGCTCATGTTATTTATTTCTGTGTGGCATCGGGAGGGTGTCTGAGATCGTCTAGGTAATCTGCCCAGGCTTGCATCATTGAACTGCGGTCGCCCAGAAACTCCGTCCTGTTATAAGCTCTGCCATGCATATCGGCAACTCGGTGACCCAGTTGCATCTCAATAAGGTTCACTGGGTACTTCAGTTCCTCTTGCAGAAGCGTTCGTGCTACGGCCCTGAAACCGTGAGCGGTCATTTTCCCTCCGTACCCCATGCGATCGAGTGCAGCCTTGATAGCGACGTTGCTCATGGGTCGTTTGGCGTCCCGTGCATTTGGGAAGACGTATGGGCTTCGGTGCTTGGTGACCGGCTCTACGTCGCGCAGTATGGCGATTGCTTGATCAGACAGTGGCACTATCAAAGGAGCGCCATTTTTCGTTGTTGGGAGTTCCCATTGAGCCTTGCTGAAATCGATTTGCGCCCAGAGCATCTGCCGGGTGTCTCCGGGACGAGTGAACACTAATGGGGAGAGCCTGAGGGCTGCTGAGGTGGCAAAGTGACCCTGGTAGGTGTGGATGTCTTGAAGTAGGCGGGAGACCTCGGCCGGCCGGACAAGGGCATGCTGGTGTTTTACTTGCGTTTTCGGAAGGTAGCCCGTCAGGTCTCGGGTAACGTCGGAGTCGACCCTCGATGTTGCAACGGCATACCGGAACACCAGGCTGATAAGGGTTTTGACCCTATGAGCGGTCTCAGTGTTGCCTTTTCTGACAATTGCATCCAAGACTTGCAGGACATCTACGGGCTGAATGGAGCGGATAGGGCGCCTGGCAAGCAGAGGAAAGGTGTAGATCTCAAGTCTTCTCCAATTCCGAACTGCGTGCGCCTCCGTCACTTCAACGGAGTGTTTCTGCTCATACCAATCTTTGCAGAGCGTGCGGAAGGTATTTTCGCCGTCCGATACCCTCTTTGTGGACTCCTGTCGTCTGTGAGCACTTGGGTCGGTCTTTTGCTGAAGTAATGCTTTAGCTTCATCGCGAGCCCGGCGCGCATCTGCAAGAGATACTTGTGGGTAACTGCCCAGCGACAGAGTCTTCTCGTTACCCGCAAAACGGTATCTCAACCACCAATATTTCGATTCACCTTTGATGACCAGTGTGAGGCCGCCACCATCCGCCAGCTTCCGTATCTTCCCGGAACCTATGGCATTTTTTACTTCTTTGGCAGAGAGTTTATTGAGCTGGTGGGCCATGGATATCCAGTTTGTGGGTAACGAGGCCGGAAGAGCAGGCCGTTACCCACAATGTTACCCACAAGTTTGCGTGGATGCCAGTGGACCCTAATGAATCTTACAGGCATAAAAAAAGCCCCGTTTCCGGGGCTTTAGGGCGTTTCAGTGGATCTCGCTGGACCCCTTGAAACTCTTGGTTGGTGGAGACGGCGGGAATTGAACCCGCGTCCGCCAGCACTGTGCCTTAGGATC
>Ga0314772_1000648_pt1 | contig 18086 bp, 19 predicted proteins | sample MetaGCBIW2018_FD_204520 | JGI IMG/M metagenome (GOLD analysis project Ga0314772, IMG submission 204520) | Cryopeg brine microbial communities from Beaufort Sea near Barrow, Alaska, United States - CBIW 2018 | ecosystem: Environmental > Aquatic > Marine > Coastal | place: USA: Alaska | collected... | reverse complement strand
TCTGACTTTTTCGCGCGCGCATGCGTCTGACAGCCCCCGGTAAACTTGCGTTCATGAGTTCCCCATTTGTCTGCGTCCTCGACTACGGCTTCGGCAACGTGCGCTCCGCGGTGCGCGCGCTCGAACACGTGGGCGCGCGCGTTATTCTCACCGCCGACCGTGCTGTCGCGGAGAATGCGGACGGGTTGGTGGTGCCCGGGGTGGGAGCCTTTGAGGCAGTGATGACGGGGCTGAGGCAGGTGCGCGGAGAGCAGATCATTGGCCGGCGGCTCGCGGGCGGTCGTCCCGTGCTGGGAATCTGTGTGGGCATGCAGGTCATGTTCGAGCGCGGCGTTGAGCACGGCACCGAGACCGCAGGCCTCAACGAGTGGCCCGGCATTGTCGAACGACTTCAGGCGCCGGTGGTGCCCAACATGGGCTGGGCAAAGGTCGAGACCCCCGCAAGCAGCGTGCTATTCGATGGCGTCGGCGACGAACGGTTCTACTTTGTCCACTCTTACGGCGCACGCTCCTTTGCGCTGGGGGACACCGAGGATACCGGTCGCTTCGCACCGCCGCGGGTCACGTGGTCGACAGCGGGAAGACCCACTCCGGATGCGCCCGATGCTGGGGACAGGTTTGTCGCCGCGGTCGAGAACGGCCCATTGAGCGCCACGCAGTTCCACCCCGAAAAGTCCGGTGATGCCGGCCTGCATCTTCTGCGCAATTGGATCGCTACGCTATAGACCGACCGCAGGGCGAATCGAACGCCCAGCGCTGCCCGCCAAGCCACGAATCACAGATAAGAGAGCAACGTGACCGACTCGACCCGACTCGAACTCCTTCCCGCAGTTGACGTAGCGGATGGCCAGGCCGTCCGCCTCACGCAAGGCGAAACTGGCTCTGAGACCAACTACGGCGACCCATTGAGGGCAGCCCTGGATTGGGTCAACGGGGGCGCCGAGTGGATTCATCTTGTTGATCTCGACGCTGCCTTCGGCCGCGGGTCGAACGCGGAACTTCTTGCCTCGGTAGTGAAGGCGGTGGACGCCAAGGTGGAGATGAGCGGCGGTATTCGCGACGATGAGTCGCTTGAGCGAGCGCTCGCTACTGGATGCACGCGCGTGAACCTCGGGACCGCTGCCTTGGAGAATCCCGAGTGGACCGCATCGGTAATCGCCAAGTACGGCGACCGAATCGCCGTGGGCCTCGACGTGCGCGGCTCGACGCTGGCGGCCCGTGGCTGGACCAAGGATGGCGGCGACCTTTGGGAGGTGCTCGCCCGACTGGACTCCGAGGGATGCTCGCGTTATGTGGTCACTGATGTCAAGAAGGACGGCATGCTGTCGGGGCCAAATATTGAGTTGCTGATGAAGGTGTGCGAAGCGACCACGGCGCCGGTCGTGGCATCGGGCGGGATCAGTTCGCTTGACGACATCGCAGCGCTGCGCACAATCGCGTCGCTAGGGATTGAGGGTGCAATCGTGGGCAAGGCGCTCTACAACGGAAACTTCACCCTCCCGCAGGCGTTGGACGTCGCAGGTCGCCCGTAGCATTGGCAAGTATGAGCGACGGCGAGCCTTTCAAGGAGATTCCGGAGTCGATCTTTGCGGACGACGACGGGAGCGCCGACGCGCGCCTTGCTCAAGCCCTGATTAAGTTCTCACGCGGCAAGGCGCCGCTCACCGACGTGGTGGATGCGATTGCGTACGCTCGCGTTCTGGTCCCCGTCGTCGCCTCTGGGGATCAGCGCCATATTGGTAAGCACGGGCTGGAGCAGGACACGGTCGCGTCAACCGGGGTGGTCGCGGTTCAGATGCCCGATGGTCGCGCCGCGCTTCCTATTTTCACTGACGTCGACGCTATGAAGGCCTGGAACGCCGATGCTCGTCCCATTCCGGCGGAGGGTCCCCGCGCCGCTCTTGCTGCGATGGCGGAAGAGTGGAGCACGCTGGTGATCAACCCGGGCATGGAGACGGTAGTGATTCCGCGGCCAGCGGTGTGGGCTTTGGGCCAAGGTGAAGAGTGGAAACCGGCGGTCGTTGATGGCAGGGTTGAGGCGGATGTGCTGGAGGCGGTGCGTAGCGCGGTGCGCACCGACGACCAACTTCGCGGTGTGGACGCGGTCGCGGGGCGCGGTGCTGAGGTGGCGATCGTGCTGAGCCTTGCTGCTGGCCTCATCCAACCAGAGGTTGACGCGCTTCTCCAGCGGGTTCAAAGCCAACTCGCCCACAGCGACGTGGTCGCTACGCGCGTCGACAGCGTCGAGTTGAGGCTGGCTCAGGCCCGGTAGCCGCCTTCTGCGGGATCACTCGCAGGTCGTGTCGTTCGGCTTTTGCAAACTTGTGTCGGCTAGGAACGCGCGCAATGAGGCCAGCGTGACCGAGAAACTATCGCCGCTCGCATCCGTGGCGTACAGGACGCCCACGATGTTGCCCTCGGCGTCGTATACGCCTGAGCCCGAATTTCCGTGCTCGACCCGTACCTTGATTAGGTCGACGTCGTTGCGTCCCGCTACGAGCGAGTCGGCCACGGTTTTCACAAAAGGCCCAGAACGCGTGTTGAGCGGGCCGCCCAGGGGGTAGCCCACGATGTTGAGGACGTCGCCCGCCGTGGGCTCGATGGTCCCGATGGTGGCGGCGAACTCCAGCGGATCGTCCACCGTCACGAGCGCGAGGTCCGCCGCGTCGGCAACCACCGAACCCGCTCCTTCGAAGACCTCGCCGTCGTACGTCGTCAACGTGATCTGGCGAGCATTCTCGACGACGTGGCGGTTCGTGACCACGGTGTGGTCATCGAGCATGAATCCGGAGCCGACGCTGAATTCGTCGCACGTGCGTGCCCGAATCCGAACGGCGGCATGTTCCTCCGCGGAGAATCCGTCGGCCACGTCGACTGCCTTGGGCGTCGAGGCAGGCGAGGTTCCGGGAGTTGGGGTAGCGCGGACCGGTGGGCTCGCAGGCAGGCCGGCGATGGGGGACAGCGGAGGCGGAGATTGCGGTAAGACCGAGCAGCCCACCAACGCAACCATCGTGGCTCCGGTCACCAATGCGAAAAGGCGCGTGCGCATCGGTCAGTGGGACTCGACCGTTGTCAGGAACTCGGTGTATGTGTCGATGACGCCGTCACAGTACTTTTTCACGTCTCGTCCCTCCGCGGCGAGGCTGGCGGCGGTGTAGCTCGACGCGTCCTGAAGGTGCGCGATGCGGGTTTCTTGGGCCTGCGAGCATTGCTGGAAGGAGTCGGCCAACTCAGTCAAAAATGCTACCTGGTCGCGCGCGTTGGCGGAGGTGTCGGCGAGGTCGGTGACGCGCCCGGTTGCTCCGTCCAGATTTGCCTGTGCAACTAAGAGTTCGGACTGTAGGTCAACAACCTGTGCCGCAGAGCTTTCTACCTTGCCCTCCAGTTCCGCCACACTCACGCGGAGTTCGTCGTTCTGCTGCTGCCACTGAGTATTGATGACCCACAAATACGCGGCGAACGTCGCAAGCGCGAGCGAAGCCACCGTGAGCACCCCCACCCACACGCGAGCATGCGTACGTGTGGGCGGCGCGGGGCTGTGCTCGTACGCGGCAAGAGCGTCAGGTGCCGTGTGCGCTTCTGCGACGGTGGGGCCTTCGCTCCGAGGCGCGCTCGACGCCGCAACTGGCGCGAAGACGGGCAGTCCACTCTTGGGTACCACCACAGGGAACGTGGCTGGCTGGCGCTGACTTCGCGGAGTTGGCTCGTCTGGCGTACTCATGGGCTTCTGCCTAGCACCGGGCGGGCTCGGGTACGAGCAGCGACGTCTGTTCCAACAGGGTGGCCAAGGTGGATACAGGCACGATGAAGCTCTGACTGTAATCGTTCTTGGCGTACACCACGCCTACCACCATCCCGTCCTCGTTGAGCACGGGTGAACCGGAGGACCCGTTCTCCACGACGGCGGTCGTGGCGAGGACGGTGCCCACCGCACTCTTGAGGGGGTCCGGCGCCGCGCCCAGCACCACGCCAGCCACGGTACTGAGGCGTCCGCCCTTGGGGTAACCAATCACCGTGACTACATCGGATTCGACCGGATCTTCGCGAGCTACTTGCGCGAAGGTCGCGCCGAGCGACTCCTCCGTAGTGACGATCGCGATGTCCGCGACCGTGGTGGAGGCGACCGCAGTGGCGGAGATGAACCGGCCGTCATAGGTCTGTAACTGCAGCGTCTTTGAGTCCTCGATTACGTGGCGATTGGTGACCAGCGTGTGCGCGTCCAGGGCGAAGCCGGTTCCTGTCGACAGGAAGCCGCAGCCAACGTTGCGAACGCGCACGGTCATGCGCTGCGCCGCGGTAAATCCGTCGGGGGACAGCGCGCCCGGTCCCTGCCCGGGAGAAACAGAGGGGGCCGGGACAAACCCTGTCGGCAGGTCGCCGGGGGCCGCGGGAAGGAGGCTGCAGCCGGCCAGTGCGAGGACGCACGCCGTTGCAAGTGCGGCAACGGTACGGCGACTCATTCCGCTAAAGCTTTCTGAAGGTTGACGTTTGCCGTCTCTGCCTTATCGCACAACTCGGTCACGCTCGCTTGGTACGCGGCTAGTTCTTCAGGCTTGTACTCCTCCGCCTGGGCAAGCGTTTCTATGAGCTGAAGCTGTCCATCGGTGCAGCGCTGCAGCCCATTCGCGACGGTTGCCGCTGTGGTGAGCAGGTTCTCTGTCGCTTCTACCCGTTGCTGGGCAAACTCCGTGTCATCACGCCACTGGGCCTTCTCGTCGGACAGCTTCAGCACGGTGTCCTTGGAGTTGGAAAGTTGCTCTTCGAGCAGGTCGATTTGATCTCCCAGGTGCACGTTCTCGGTGGTGGCCTCCGCGACCTGGCCGCCTAGGCCGTAACTCGTCTGCACTGCCTCGTTGACCTGGTCCGACCATTCTTCAGAGCGCTGGCTCATTTCGTAGGTCATGGTCGCGGACGTGGCGAGCAAGCCAGTGAGGATCACGAGCGCGATCGCCCAAGGCCAACGTCGACGCGGCTTCACCTTGCGCGAACGGGCGCGGTTTGGCTCGAGGCTGGGTCGATGCTCTGCGCCGCTCGCGCGGTCGACAACTTCACCGTCCGCCGCGGAGTCCACCTGGGTGTACTCATCGCGGGAATCGGCTCCCACGCGACTTTGGTTCGCGTCTGACTTGTCATCCGCCAATTACGCCACAGCTCCCGTATATTTCTCACCCGGGCCCTCACCCGGCACGTCCGGAATGACCGAAGCCTCCCGAAACGCCAACTGTACGCTCCGCAGTCCGTCGCGGAGCGATCGTGCATGAGTGTCGCCGAGGTCTGGCGCGGCCGCTGTCACCAGCCCTGCAAGGGCATTGATAATGGCGCGCGCCTCGTTGAGGTCCTGAAACTCCTCACCCTGTTCCGCAAGTCCGCAACGCAGCGCGGCTGCACTCAGTAGGTGAACGCTTACCGTAGAGATAAGTTCCACGGCGCCCACGTCCGCTAGGTCGCGTGCGGCATCGTTGGTGGAGTCCGCGAAGAAGCGGTCGACCGGCTTATTTGGCTCGGATGTCTGGTTATTCTCGCTCATAGTGATATTCTGTCTTACTGACCGGCTGCGGGAACACCCGTGGCGCGCAAGTGGAGTCCACCTCCCACCTTCGGACCACAAGTTGGACCGGGGTATGTCACCGGCACTATGTCGCGAATCATAACGCGGCCTGGGCACGGTAACTGGTGGCCCCGCTCGCGTTCGAGCAGGGCCTTTTTCTTTGTCCGGCGGTAGGAACTGACTACAAAAGGAGCCACCATCAACGAGCCCCGCATCAACGAGCGCATCCGAGTCCCGGAGGTGCGCCTCGTCGGCCCCGCCGGCGAACAAGTTGGCATCGTCCGCATCGAGGACGCGCTCCGCCTTGCGCAGGAAGCTGACCTTGACCTGGTTGAGGTTGCACCCGACTCGCGTCCCCCGGTCGCCAAGCTCATGGATTATGGCAAGTTCAAGTATGAAGCTGCGGTTAAGGCCCGCGAAGCGCGTCGAAACCAGGCCAACACCGAGATCAAAGAGATGCGTTTCCGGCTCAAGATTGATGAGCATGACTACGAGACCAAAAAGGGTCATGTGATCCGGTTCCTCAAAGGCGGAGACAAGGTCAAGGTCACGATCATGTTCCGCGGCCGCGAGCAGTCGCGGCCCGAGATGGGTCGCCGCCTATTGCAGCGCCTGGCCGAGGACGTGGTAGACCTGTCCATCATCGAGAATGCCCCCACGCAAGAGGGTCGCAACATGTCCCTCGTGCTTGGTCCGCTGAAGAAAAAGGCGGAGGCGCGAGACGACGCACGCAAGGAACGCGAAGCCAAGAAGGCTGCGGGCGACGCCGACCGCGCTACACGCCAGGCGGAGAAAGCGGCAGCCGATGCCACGCCAGCAGAGGCTCCGGCCGCCGAAGAGACTTCGGGCTAGTCGCCCGTTACTACGTGTCGAGTCGTAAGACTCGGCCTGACAAGAAAGGGCAGTCATGCCGAAGAACAAGACCCACTCGGGTGCCAAGAAGCGTTTCAAGATCACCGGCACCGGCAAGGTGAAGCACGCTCACGCGATGAACGTGCACAAGTTTCAGGAGAAGACGGGCTCGCGCAAGCGTCGCGTCGCCGTGGACGGCATCCTGTCCGCCCCCGACTCGAAGAAAATCAAAAAGCTCTTGGGCAAGTAACCGCCCCCCTCGAATCAAGGAGTAAAGAAAATGGCACGCGTCAAGCGGGCGGTCAACGCCCATAAGAAGCGCCGCAGTACCCTCGAGCGGGCAGCGGGTTACCGCGGTCAGCGTTCGCGCCTGTACCGCAAGGCAAAAGAGCAAGTTACGCACTCAATGGTCTACTCCTATGGAGACCGCAAGAAGCGTAAGGGTGACTTCCGTCGCCTGTGGATCCAGCGCATCAACGCTGCGGCTCGCGCCAACAACATGACGTACAACCGTCTTATCCAGGGCCTCAAGCTCGCGGAGATTCTGGTTGACCGTCGCATGTTGGCCGACATGGCCGTCAACGACCCGGCAGCGTTTGCCGCACTCGTCGAGGTGGCCAAGAAGGCACTCCCCGCCGACGTGAACGCACCCGTCGCCGCGTAAGCGACGCCGAGCATCCAAGCGAAATAGAGCAATGACAGAACGCCCCGCGGGGCCCGACCTCTCTCCCACCTTCACCAACGCGAAGGCGGAGCGAGTCAAGCAGATACGGGCACTGGCGGGGCGTTCTGCGCGTTCTAAGACTGGGAGATTTCTGGTTGAGGGACCGCAAGCGGTGCGCGAGGCGGTGCGATTCGTGCCCAAGCGCGTCCGCGATCTATACCTGACGCCTGATGCGGCTACGCGCTACAGCGAGATTGTCGCCGATGCGCACGCCGGCGACATTTACCTCCACGTCGGCACCCCGGCAGTCCTTGAGGCGATGAGTCCAGATGCCCAGGGTGTGGTCGCGGTATTGGACAATGCGGGTGTCTCTTTAGATGATGTACTTGCTGCGGATACGTCGCCGCGCCTTGTCGTGGTGCTCAGTAATGTGCGTGATCCCAGCAACGCCGGCACGGCCATACGCGTAGCCGATGCCGCGGGTGCGGACGCTGTTGTGCTCGCGGGGGAGAGCGTCGACCCCACCAATCCCAAGGTCGTGAGAGCGTCGGCTGGAAGCCTTTTTCACCTACCTGTGGTGCGGTCCCTTCCCCTGGACGACGCGCTGGTAGCACTCGCTGTTGCGGGGCTCCAGATAGTCGCGGCTGATGGGTCGGGGTCGTCGGAGTTGGGAGACAGTGACGCGGGCGAGGTCTTTCTTGCCAAGCCCACCGTTTGGGTATTCGGGAATGAGGCGTGGGGCCTGCGAGCTGAGGAGCTCGCGCTGGCGGACTCCGTAGTGCGAATCCCCATTTACGGCCGGGCGGAAAGCCTCAACCTGGCGACCGCAGCTTCCGTGTGCCTTTTCGCGAGCGCTCGAGCCCAGCGCAGCGCTGCTAGTAATTTAGGGCAGCTCTCACCAGAGACGCCGCGGCTTCGGTGAGTTGTTTCGATATAACTTGGTCATACCATTCGAGAACCTGTTTGTCGTGACTTGGTGCGCGCGCATCGCGGAACCGTGAGCGACACGGTGCGCCGCCCACGCCGGGCTCTGAGTCGCTCGAGAAGCATTCTGATTGGGGCGATAGTCCTCATCGTCATTCTCGTTTTGCAGGCCGTTGCGTCAATTATTGGCGTGGTAGTCACCAGGCAGCAGTCGACAGTCGCGGCCAAGGATACTTTTTCCTATGTAGGGGCTCTCACTGCGGAGCGCGTCGCGCGCTACGCTGCGACGGCTGAGGAAGTGGTGGAGGCGACCACCCACTCGATCGACGGCTCAGCGGACCTCACACTGGACGAGGTGGCTCGAGTCTTGTATCTGAATCTTTCGCGCGCGCCGCAGGTACGGGGTGCTTACGTGGGGTTCCCGGATGGGCGTTTCGTTTCGGTGAGTCACGACGGCACGGGATACTCGTCGCAACAGGTCGAGGTGTCTCCCGTCTATCACGCGACACAGAGCGCCTATAACGCCCGATTCACCACCGTCTCCACCACTGACCTGGATATTAGATATGACCCGCGCGACCGGCCCTGGTTCTTAGCAGGGAAAGGATCCGTCAACACGGTATGGACCCAGCCCTACCTGCTGTTCGGTAGCGACGTGACGTTCGCATCGGTCGCACGTGCCGCGCGCGGGGCAAGCCACTCCGGTGCCGTCACCGGTGCTGATTTGAACGTCGATGACATTGCCACCATCTTGGATTCGTTGCCGATTGGTGATGGGGCGCAGGCGTTCGTTCTTTCCCCCGACCGCCGCGTGATCGCGGCGCCATCTGATTACAGCGAACAGTTGCGAGCGACGGCAGCGTTGACGGGCGAGGTGCCGCAGGCCAGCGACATCAACGTGGGTTCGCAGGCGGTTGCCCAGCAGTCTTCGGACGGGGAAGTGTTTGGTGAGACCGGCGGTCGACTCACGCTCGAAAGGGGGTTCCCCCCGCGTGAGGGACTCGACTGGATTCTTCATCTGGAAGCCGACGAGGGTGAGTTGTCGCCGGGGCTCGGCAGGCTTCAGGTGACGATTTACGCCATCACCATGTTCTCCGCGCTGGTGGTGGCGGCAGTCGCTGTGGTGCTGTACCGGTTATGGCGCCCCTTAAGAGGTCTGAGCTATCGCGCGCGTACGGATCAACTGACCGGCCTTTCAAATCGACACGAACACCAGGCCCGCGGCGCGGCTCTTCTTAGCCGGGCAGAGTTCCGTCGCGAGATCGTGGTGGTGGCAGTCTTCGATCTAGATAGATTTAAAGAACTGAACGACGACCTAGGCCACGACGCGGGTGACACCGCACTGGTGATCGTCGGCGATGCGCTCCTGGCTGCTGCGAGGGAGAATGACGTGACCGCCCGGCTGGGTGGCGACGAGTTTGTGATGATGCAGGTTGTGCCCACGATGATGCAGGTTCCCGGAGTCGTCGAGCGCGTGCGTGCAACTGTCGAACACACCGTGCGGGCGCAAGCTCCGGGCGGCCAGGGCCTGGGGCTGACCGCCGGATACTCCCTGTCACGGGCCGGCCACTTCGACCTGGACATTCTTATGACCGAGGCCGACGCCGCGCTGGTGGCGGGAAAACGAGTTGCTAAGGGGGAGACGTACCGCTACGAGCGTCCGATTGACGTCACATAGTTCGCCGCAACATTGCCGACACATAGCCGCGGTATCGTCGGCCCAATCACTTCGAGGGAGCTGAGATGGGAAACGTCCAGAGGCTGGACATCACTGGCGCGCGCGACACCGTCGAGGTGGACGGCGTTCTGGGAGTGTTCTACAAGATTCGGGTGGGTGGAAAGGCCCTCAAACGCGGCAAGGGAGGCTGGGATATCCCGATGCGCAAGGGAGCGGCATCTAAGCTCTCCGCCCGCGGGCTCGTGCCCGGGTTCCAGAAGTTCTACCTTGACGGCGAACCTATTTATGCGATGGGCGCGTATGTAGACGTCGCAATGCGCGTCCTCATGTTCTTACCCTTGGTACTTATCGTCCTCAACCCATTGGTGGGGCTCGTGCTAGCTGTGATCCTCTTCTTCATGAACGTTTCCGTGGTGAAGAACCCCCAGATGCCGCGCCCGGTGCGCATCATTCTTCCCATCGGAAATACACTCGCCGGCGGGCTGGTCCTGTTCCTGTTGGCGGGACTTCTTAGGTAGTAGGTTTGGCCACCGACGGGGCTCGAGTGCCAGGTAAGATTGTCGGGATTCCTTCACCCACCTGGAAAGCAGACATGACTGACCTGTCACCGTTGGACGCCGAGGGCGTCTCCGCCGCTGTCGATGAGGCGCTGGCCGCCTTCGCGGCCGCGACCACGCTTGACGACCTGAAACAAGCCCGCCTGGCTCACACCGGCGACAAGGCTCCCGTCTCGCTGGCTAACCGCCATATTGGTGGACTCGACTCCGCAGACAAGGCCGCAGCGGGTAAGAACATGGGCCAGGCTCGCGGCCGCTTGAACAAGGCACTCGAGTCGCGCCAGAGCGAGCTCGAGGCCGAGCGTGATGCACGTGTGCTGGTCGAGGAGGCGGTGGACGTGACCCTGCCCGTCGAGCACGCGCTCGTGGGAGCGCGTCATCCCATCGAGACAATGCAGGAACTCATGTGCGACACGTTCGTCGGCATGGGATGGGAAGTTGCCGAGGGCCCTGAACTCGAGGCCGAATGGTTCAACTTCGACGCACTCAACTTTGACCCGGACCACCCAGCACGAGATATGCAGGACACGTTCTTCATCGAGCCTCCCGACTCCGGCATTGTGCTGCGCACGCACACGTCGCCGGTACAGATTCGTGCCGCCTTAGAGCGCCGCGAAGCGCTCGTTGATGAGGGACGCGGGATCTACGTGATCTGCCCGGGCAAGACGTTCCGGACCGACGAGTTGGATGCGACGCACACACCCGTGTTCCACCAGATCGAGGGCCTCGCAGTGGACAAGGGGCTGACCGTGGCGCACCTCAAGGGAACCCTGGAGCACCTGGCGAAAATGATGTTCGGCCCGGATGCCGTGATGCGTTTCCGCCCCGCGTACTTCCCGTTCACGGAGCCGTCGCTGGAGCCGGACCTGCAGTGCTTCATCTGTAAGGGTGAGGACTCATTGTGCCGCACGTGCTCCGGCACCGGCTGGATCGAGTGGGGCGGGTGCGGCATGACGCACCCGAACGTGCTCCGTGCGGCAGGCATCGATCCCGACGAATACACCGCCTTTGCCTTTGGCATGGGCGTGGAGCGGACGCTGATGTTCCGCCACGGGGTCAAGGACATGCGCGACATGGTCGAGGGCGATGTTCGCTTCTCGCAGCAGTTTGGGGTGGAGATTTAAATGCCTAAGGTACCGCTGAGCTGGCTAGCGGAGTCCGTGGACCTTGTCCCCGGATCGACCGCGCAGGACGTCGCTGTCGCGCTCGCGCGAGTGGGGCTAGAGGAAGAGGGCATAGAGGGGCCTCCGGTGAGCGGCCCGCTCGTCGTGGGCCGAGTGCTGTCTCTCGTCAAGGAGACCGCTTCCAACGGCAAGACCGTGAACTACTGCCGCGTGGACGTGGGCGCGCACAATGATCCCATCGTCGCCGATGACTCCCAGAATGACGACCAGGTAGAGGGCAAGGGGCCCGATGCGGGGCGCTTCTTCGTCCCCAGCCGCGGCATCGTCTGTGGTGCCCACAACTTTGTCGAGGGCGACTTTGTGGTTATCGTGTTGCCGGGCGCCGTGTTGCCGGGGCCGTTCCCCATCTCGGGACGCAAGACGTATGGCCACTGGTCGGACGGCATGATCTGCTCGGCCAAGGAGCTGGGTTTGGGCGAGGACCATGACGGCATCATGGTGCTGCAGTCGCCCACCCGTGACGCCGATGCTGAGTTCGGGGGCTTCGGACTGGCCCACCTCGAGCCGGGCCGGGACGCGATCGAGTTGCTCGGGCTGGACGAGATCACCATCGAGATCAATGTGACCCCCGACCGCGGGTACTCGTTCTCGATCCGCGGCGTGGCGCGCGAGTACGCGCACGCCACCGGGCAAGAGTTCCGAGACCCTGCCGCCATCGAAGCGCCCGCGAGGACCCGCGGGGGTTTCGCCGTCGAAATTGACGACCCGGAACCTGTTCGCGGCAACGTGGGCTGTGACCGGTTCGTCGCACGAATCGTGCGCGGCTTCGATCCCACTGCGGCGAGCCCGTCGTGGATGAAGAGCCGCCTGACAGCAGCCGGAATGCGTCCCATTTCGTTGGCAGTCGACGTCACCAACTACGTGATGCTCGAACTCGGTCAGCCGCTTCACGCCTATGACCTTGAAAAGCTAACCGAACCGATCGTGGTGCGGCGAGCATCGGCCGCGATTGATGGGAACGCCGCAGAGAGCATCGTTACCCTCGACAACGCCAAGCGCACCTTGTCCCACGAGGACTTATTGATCACCGACTCAGAGGGTGGACGCGGCGCGCGTGCAATCGGCATCGCGGGAGTGATGGGCGGCGCGATCACGGAAGTGTCCGACGCGACCACCGACATCCTGCTTGAAGGGGCCCACTTCGACCCCATCACGATTGCCCGGTCCGCGAGGCGCCACAAGCTCGGTTCCGAGGCCTCGCGACGGTTTGAGCGCGGCGTGGACACGCAAATTGCCCCGGTGGCCGTGCAGCGTGCCATCGACTTGCTCAGGGAATTTGGCGGCGGCGAGGCTGACAGTGAAGTGACGGATGTCGACAACACGGTGGCACCTAAGCCCATCGAGATGCGAGTGGACTTCCCGAGCTCGATAGTGGGTGTGGCATACACGACCGCGGAAGTAGTAGGCGCCCTCAAGCAGGTGGGCTGCGCCGTGAAGTTGTTCGAGGCGCTGTCCGAGCCAGACACCGTCACGGTCACCCCGCCTACGTGGCGGCCGGACCTGACCGAGCCGGTGAACCTCGTTGAGGAGGTCGCGCGGCTGCACGGTTTCGAAGATCTCCCGTCCGTGTTGCCCGTTGCGCCTCCTGGGCGGGGCTACACGCACTCACAGAAGGTGCGTAAGTCCGTAGCGCGGGGGCTCGCGGACCGTGGGTTGACCCAGGTGCTGACGTACCCGTTCGTCTCCGAGCAGCGTCTGGACGACATGCTGATCCCGGTCGGCGACCCGCGCCGCGAGGTAGTGCGCCTGGCGAATCCGCTCAGCGCAGAGATGCCGCTGATGCGCACGTCGCTCATCCAGACTCTCGTAGACGCGCTCAAAGTAAACCTTGGCCGCGGCGCCCAGGATGTGGCGATCTACGAGGTGGGACGGGCGTACAGGGCCAGCGGCATTAGCCAGGTGGCGCGCGGATTCTCCGGTAACGTGATCACTCCTGATGACGTCGAGTCGCTGAATGACGCGCTGCCCATGCAGCCGCGTCGTGTGGGCGGACTGATGACCGGCCAGCGCACACCCGCGGGGTGGCACGGCGCCGGCTCGGCGTTCGACTGGACAGATGCGTTGGGCGCGGCTCAGGCGGTAGCCCAGCTGGCAGGGGTCACGATCGTGGCGTCGGCAGAGACGCACATGCCCTGGCACCCGGGCCGATGCGCGACGTACCGGCTCGAGAATGGAACCTTTGTCGGCAACGCTGGCGAGCTGCACCCCAAGGTGCTGGAGACGCTCGGGTTGCCAGCACGCACGGTCGCGTTCGAGATGATCCTGGACCCGATGGTGGAGTTCACCGATGGTTCGATCACCCTGGCCCAAGCCGTAGTCAGTCAGCCGCTGGCCAAAGAGGACTTCGCGTTCGTCGTCGCGTCCAACGTCGGTGCGGCAGATCTAGTGGCGTGTGTGAAGCGCGCAGGTGGAGACCTGCTCGAGGACGCGCGAGTGTTTGATGTGTATGCGGGAGCACAGGTAGGCGAGGGCAAGAAATCCCTGGCGGTTGCGGTGCGGATGCGGGCGTCAGACCGAACCTTGTCAGCCGAGGACGTGCTCAAGATTCGCAAGGCGATCATCGCGGCGGCTGAAGCCGAGTTCGACGCCGTACTGCGCTAATTGTCCTGGCGCCCGCGCGAGCGCCCTGCCCGCCGAGTGCGCTGTCGCCGAGAGGCCGATTCGTAAGCAGGCGGGACCACTCCGGTCTCAATGCGAGTGAACCGGTCACGCGTGCGCGGGGTCCAGCGCAAGCCGTCCCAGTAGCGCTCCAGGTCAGTTTCGCGCGGATCTGGCATCCATCCCGACCCAGGAGGCATGGGCCGTTGAGCGCGCTGTGAAGTTCAGCCATGCACGCCCCCATACCGGAGGAGGCACCATCAGGGGTCTCGTTCATATCGCAGAAAATCTCAGTCCAGTAGAGCAAGATTCATGACTTTCACTCTTAAAAAACCGATAAAGGACAAATGGGTAGCGGTGGCGTAGGTAATAGGGCAGTATGAAAGCAGGTCGCCGACCGGTGGCCCGAATTACCGGGGGCAATGACCGGCTGACAAATCCGAAAGTGTCCTGGTGCACCCTCAGCGCGCCAGGCGTGGATCCGCTCGTTTCTCCCGCAAACTAGCAACAGGAGAACATCATGAACAAGTGGACCGTATTTCAGAACAACACCGTAGTTCGCATCGCAGCAAGCGCCGGCACGCTCGTCGCCGTCGCCGCGATCGCCGGCGCTGGGTTCAAGTGGATCTAAGACCTCATAAGCGCGGGGGCGTGGTCGGGGACAAATCCCCGGCCGCGCCCTCGCGCCTGTCCGCTTACGTAGCGGTCGTAATACTTCTTGGCCTGGCCGGCATCGTTTTCGTTTCTGTGTTGACACCGTGGACGTCCTCATTCGGTGATCTTGTTACTGGACCTATGGTCTTTCTGGCGGTCGCCGCCATTACGGGCGAGCTGAAGCCCATCGTGCTGACCCGTGCGGGTAGCCGATCACGGTCCTTGTCTACGTCGGCACCCTTCGTACTGGCGCTGATTGCCGTTGGCGGAGTTGGGATGGCGCTATTCATTCAGGTGATCGCGAGTCTCATAGATGACGTTATCCACCGCCGCCAGTTACAGAAGTCCCTGTTCAACACGGCTCAATATACCCTGAGCGTGCTTGCCGGTGGAGCGGTTTACTCATGGTTGGCGCAGGTACCCCTGTTCGGCACCCCGGCGGTCGTGGACCACGCAGACATAGTGCCGCTCCTTATCGCGGGCGTGGCAATGATCGGCGTGAACTGGTTCGTCGTGGCAGGCGTGGTGTCGTTCGCAACCGAGCACCCCTTCTGGTCGGTACTGCGCCAGGATCTGCGTGAATTCATTGTGACGCTCGTCGTGCTTCTGAGCGTCGGCGGAATTGCCGCGATCGTCGCGTCTGACGGGGTCGGGGCCCTAATCTTATTGGCTGCGCCAGTAGTCGCCGCGCACCTCTTTGCCGCGGCGGCTGCCAGGCACGCACACGCCGCGACGCACGATGCGCTGACTGGGTTGGGCAATCGAGGCTATCTCGACTACGAGCTCGAGCATGCACTTGCCGACGCGCACCGCAACGCAACAGAAGGTCCGGGACTCGTGCTGCTCGACCTCGACCACTTTAAGGACTTCAACGACACCCTAGGGCACCCTGTCGGAGACACGATTCTGTGCAAAGTTGCTGACCGCCTGGTAGCAGCTTCCCCAGACGACGCGTCAGTGCACCGTCTGGGTGGGGACGAGTTCGCTGTGGTAGTCCACGGCAGCCTGGCCGATGCCCAGCACGTCGCGAGCGACCTCCTCGCCTCGATCGGTGAGCCGGTACAAGTCGAGAACCTCGGGTTGCTGGTCCGGGCGAGTGTGGGAGTCGCCGTTGCCCCGTGGCACGGTACCGATGCGGCAACGCTACTGAAAAATTCCGATATTGCGCTGTATCACGCGAAGGTCGAGCGCGACGGAATCAGCACCTATGCGCCCGAATTCGACGTCAACACGGTAGAGAGGCTCCGCCTTCTCGCTGACCTCCGCGACGCGCTGGACGCAAATACGTTGAACGTGGTCTACCAACCGCAGGTAGACCTCAACACAGGCCGCATGGTGGGGGTCGAGGCATTGGTCCGCTGGGACCACCCTGATCGCGGCGCGGTTCAACCAGACGAGTTCGTCCCTCTCGCGGAAAATTCCGGACTCATCTTCCCGCTCACTGCTTTTGTGCTCGATGCGGCGCTCGCGCAGCTGGCAGCCTGGCGAGTGACGGATCACCAACTGCGCCTGGCCGTGAACCTCTCCGCGCGCCACCTATCCGACCTGGCATTGCCTAGTCAAGTCGCCGCGGCTGCCGCACGGCACGGTGTGCCACTGAGCCAACTGGTTCTCGAGGTGACGGAGACAGGCATTATGTCGGATCCCGTGCGCGCGGACGTGGTCATTCACTCATTGCGTCAGTTGGGGGTTGCTGTCGCGATCGATGACTATGGGACCGGCAACGCGTCACTGAGTTACCTCAAGCGACTGGAGGTCGACGAACTCAAGGTCGACAAGTCCTTTGTCGGCAACATCGGCGCCGACACGAATGACCTCATCATTGTGAGGTCAACCATCGCGCTTGCGCTCGCGCTGGGTCTGCGGGTAGTCGCCGAGGGGATAGAGGACGAAGCGACCGCCGAAATCCTGCGAGAGTTCGGGGGCGTCGTGGGCCAGGGTTATCACTTGGGGTACCCCGTGCCCGCAGCGGAGATCGCAGCACGGCTTGAGGCTGAACGCGCAGGCGCCGGAGCCGACCAAAATGGTAGCCACTAGCCATGCTTGTGGTTACGCTGTGCGTGGTTGCGTTACTGTCCCCGCTCGTTGCGTTGCGTTGGCCCGCGGGCCTGCTCCTTCATCGGTGGCGGTTCTCGCTGCTGATCTGGGCGGTCCTGGTGCTCCAAGCCGTAGTGGTCGCTGTGCCCATGAATGTGGGCGTTGCCTCGGTGCTACACGTGTTGACCTATGTCGCCGCCATCGCGTTCCTGTGGCTCAACCGCACTGTTGCTGGCGTGTGGATCGTCGCCGCCGGTGCTCTCACCAACGGCATAGTGATTGCGCTGAACGGCGGCACGCTGCCCGCCAGCGCATCGGCCGTTGAGGCGGCAGGAATCAAGCCCGGAGAAGGCTTCGTGAACTCGGCAGTACTTGAGAATCCGATACTCCCGTGGCTGGGAGACGTCTTCGCGTGGCAGGCCCCCATGCCGCTCGCCAACACGGTGAGCGTAGGCGACATCCTCATCGTGGTCGGCGTCGCCGTCGCAGCGTGGACCGGAACCTCCCGGCTGGGCACCACCCCCGCGGTGCTCGCGACCCAAGACACATAACGCGTCTGGCGTTACGTTCTCATCGGTAACCTAGGCGCATGACCCATCAACCCAGCGACAGTGACCGCTTTATCCTTCACGCCGGTCGCACGGGTCCGTTCGTGCCCATTGAGCCGGGTCACGTCTGGTGGTACGGCGCGTTACTGGTGGTCGCGAGCCTGATCGCTTGGCCCATTGCTAGTAGCTGGCAGCCGCTCGGATTCGTCGGCACGCTCGTGTTCACCGCCATCGCTCTCAGCCTGTTGGTTGCTGGCTACTACCGTGCCAAGGCGTTCCTGGAGTGGTGGGCTGGGGAGGTCTATTTCTCCGCCACGCTCGATGTGCTGGCCGGGTGGCACGGCACGAGCACCCCGCGGCGCAAGGTGGCGCGGTTCAAGCGGGGGGAAACCTTAGCGGTCGCTTCGGATACGCGGACCGCAGTGCCGCAGTTGGTGATTACCGCCACCGGTGCGAGCCTGCTCCTGGGTCCGCTGTGGGGAATCTATCCTGACGAATACGAACGCTGGCGCATCTGGGTCGAGTCACGCGGTTGGACCGTCAACGACACCTACATCGAGGATGCCAACTCGACGCGTGCGCGGCCGCTGCCCGTCGCCGATGCCTGGGTCGAGTTCGCGGCGCAAGAGGACATCGCGCAGTTCGTGTGGGGAGTCCCGCTAGGTCCCGACCCCGCTAGCGCGCGCGCACGGGGGCGTGACAACTGGCTACCCGCCACCAACCCCAAGCACATCGGCGCGTTCACCTCGACTCTGCCGGGGGCACAGGTCACGTCCGTTGCCGCCCGCATCGGCGGAATCGATCCAGAGTCGACCGTCGCGGACTTTGGGGGCGTCGCATCG
>Ga0314772_1000640_pt1 | contig 18146 bp, 20 predicted proteins | sample MetaGCBIW2018_FD_204520 | JGI IMG/M metagenome (GOLD analysis project Ga0314772, IMG submission 204520) | Cryopeg brine microbial communities from Beaufort Sea near Barrow, Alaska, United States - CBIW 2018 | ecosystem: Environmental > Aquatic > Marine > Coastal | place: USA: Alaska | collected... | reverse complement strand
AGTTTGTGATATAAAATTTGTGGAAATTACGGCTCTTTATCCGCTCGATCGCAATATTTTGAGACTTATTCATCATTTATCTCCCGTCCTTTTTCCATGTATTTCGTTAAAATCTCCCCAGTTATGGGAACCTTCAGATTTTCCGCAGTTAATTCGGAATTGATCGTTTGCAAGACAAACTCTTTTTCAATTTTTAACGTAGCGTTGGCGAGTTCGAATTGCAAATATGTATGGCTTTTAACCTTGGCTATTTTACGTTTATATGTTCCATTAAATCCTAAACGAGGCACTTATCCGTTTAAAGTCCGTACGCCAGGTGCCGCACGCGCCTTGCTTGAAAAAATCGCTTTACCCGTTCAAGTAGGATCCACCTCGCTTTTTTGTCCATTCGCATTTTAGCCTGCAAAATAAAAGTCCGCTTACGCGTCTGGGTGAAATCCGATTTTCATCAGATGCCCATTGATTTATGCTCTATTTTGTCGTTTTTGGATGGTTTTGGGCAGTTATTGAATGTGAACTGCAAACTTTTTGAAAAAAATCATTTTAGTAGTATGGGTAATGGCGACGTAGGATTGTTGAACTACCGAATATAAAATATCACCATCTTTTATAAATCCAATTAGTTCGTATGCAGTATCTTTAAAAAATAATTATGAAGTAATAAATTAACAAGTAGTCTTTCCAAGAAGTATAATAAATGGAATCGTTTAATTTCAGAACATATTCGGAATCCTTTAGATATACTTTTTGTTCTGCGCCTTCGCTTACATAATTAGAAAGATCGATTTCTTTTACCCAAAGATTGTTCTGAACGATATAATTTTCTAATCTCTCTTTTTCTTCACTCTTGAAGCGCTTTCCATCTTCAAGCGCAACGCTTGTTTCTTCGCCATTTTTAAGGTAACGGGCAGTTGCTTGGATAACTGTTCCAAACCTAACTTCGCTCTTTCCTGAAAGGACATTGTGTAATTCATATTTCAAATGATTTTGCATCGACAAATATAGGAATTTTTCTACTTTTGGTTAATGCGAACCTGAATCTGACACTGGATTGTCGAATTCTGTCTAACGTCAGATTAAGTTAATTGTTGTTCACATTCCTTTATTTATAGGCTTCCACCAACCTTTATAATCTGTTTTTCGTGAAAAAGTTTAAAAATTTGACGTTAGCTTAAGAAATTAATTGGTTTCTTATATGAGGAATGTATGGCAACGGTTTGCTGCTAAATAGAGTTTCGAAAATTGGAACTGCACTTTCAACCACGATAAATATAATTAAAACATATACTTCGGGCAATTAAGATGCCGCAATCGCGATTAGTAGGTCTTACCGCCAGTTTTATTCGTTTAACAGAAGTACAGAAATTTGCCTGGACATATCTGGAATTTTGTTTTTCATTACATCCCAAACAATAGCATAATTAACTCCAATGTAATCGTGAATAAGTCTATCACGCATTCCGGCCATGTTTTTCCATTGAATTGTATTCCACTTTACTTTGAAGTCGGCAGGAATTTTCTTTGATGCTTCTCCAATGATTTCTAAACTTCTAGCAATTGCGCGTTTTAAAGTTTCATCCTCAACAAAATCATTGAATGACAACTTATCGCTGACAGCAATTATATAGGAGCATTCATCCTGAATATGCCTAAGATACTGTTTGGATCTTTAGACATATTGAACTTCATTTAAGATATTTGGTTCAATATATGGACTTAAACCATTTTTAGTAACGACCTCTATTTTTTCATTTTCGAAAATTTTCTCAAAAAAATCATAAACAGCCATATAATTATCGAAGTTTTCTTTTTCGGGTTCAAAATCTATCAACAAATCAATATCACTTTCCCTTGACTGTTCGTCACGAATGTACGAACCAAATAAGCCAACGTTTCGAATACCAAATTCTGAAAGCTTAAGCTTATTGGATTTTAGTGCTTTTAGAACGTTGTCTTTTGTTGTCATTTCAAACTTTTCTCAAATATACAAAAGTCTATCGTTGGAAGTTCGGGTGCTTTCTCAAAGGTATGGCATCGATCCTTTATATGTCTAGTAACGTGCAAATTAGCAATTAATTTTCGGTTAAGTACGAGCCGGCTTTTTTGTTTTTATTAAATCCTTGTCCGTAAAGCCACCTAAAAATAAAATAGTGTTGAATTTTCGTTCGCCCCATCCCTAAACGCCGCGAAAATTCTTCAATAATGAATAATTCCCGGAATAGGTCTACCCTTTAGGGTTGGCAAAAAAACTTATCCTGCCTCGAATTGTAAAATTTTAATTTTAAACATGAAGGCGGACAAGCATTTTTTCTTATTACCTTTTTTCTCAATAAGCCAAATTAAAAAAAAACCCTTGTCTATTTCGCTCCTGTCAAAGCTAAAATGTGTTCTAAATCGCTGCAGGATGCACTTAATGTATTTTTAGGAACTTCACAAATTGTTGAAATTCAACAAACTGAAACTTCCGACGCGGTTCAATAAGTCAACTGTATTTGGCAATATGTTTAAGATGAGATAAGCAGTTTAAAAAATTTGGCGGACTTGCAAATATACCTGAACATCGATTAAGCAACTAATCGCTATGAGCTATATACGTCTTAGCAATAGTTATTTTTACCAGTCATCTTTTTTGCTTTTGTTTTTTCCTGTAACATAATTGTAAAATGATTGAGATAAATCATTCATAGTTTCTTCAAGAGCTGGAACGGCATCTTTTCCAGATTTTCGAATTTTCCCTTTCTTAAAAAAGTTCTTTTGACAAAATGTTAAGTCAGCATTATCTATAATATAGTTAAAACGATATTTCCCGTCTTTAAATTCAATTTCGAGGGAATAATTTATATCTCCGTAATATTTTATTCCGAGCGCTTTGTACCAATATGCATTTTTGGAAAATCCGTTCACTCTGATTTTCTCATTTTCTATAGTAGCTTTTAAAACTGCATCTGGGCTTTTATAGGTTTCTTTCACCCAATTAATTGATTTTTCATAAAGTTCATTTGCTGTTGAGTTAGCTAATTCCACAACAATTGGCTCTACACCATTTTGGGTTAATTTTAATTTTGGAATTTCCTGTCCGAAAAATATTTGTGAGGAGAAAACTGCTATTAATGTAAAGAATATTTTACTGTTCATCGATGTGTGTGTTTTTAATTATTGCTTACTCGTTTTAGTAATAGTTATTTCAGTTCATTTACCATTAATTTTTCTATCCAATACACACTTTTAGTAATTTCTATTATACTATCGTTAAAAGGTGCTTTTCTTTTATCCGTTTCAACTTGAACTACAACATCTTTAATTTTATTAGATAAGTTTGATATTCCTTCATTAAGTTTTTTATCTACAACAATATTCAAAAGGTTCACATTATTCAATTCCAATAAACTACTTTTTAAAAATGTTGACAATTTTTTAATTTCTATTTCAGATTTTTCTGTTAATTCAGAAGCAGATATTGATAATGCTTGAGATTCAACTTTCAGTTCGTTCAATTCATTAAAATCCTTAACTTCTTTAAAGTCTTTACTCATTTTATTAAATTCAAATGCTTTATCTTTCAGTAATTTAAATATTATTTCTGTTTCTAATTCGAAGTCTATGAGATTTGTTTTGAGATTATTTATAATAGAATGAAAATCTTTTATAACATCAAACCTTTCAATTCGTCGTTTTTCATTCCTTTCATATTTTCTTTTTTCATAAAATTGGAAAATTCCCCAAACTGATGTTAAGATAGCAATTGGTGAAATATATTTCAGAAATTCTTCCATTGTTCGTTTTAATTATTGCTAACATGCGGATAACCGCACCATTACGCATATCCCTCTTATATTCCGACCAATATAATCATTCCCATCTAACTAAAAAAAACATCAAACCCTTACCTCCCACCCCGTTCTCTAAATGTATTCATCAAAATCGCCCCCGCCGTCGCCACATTCAAACTCTCCGCAGTAACGTTCCCAAATTGAGGAATACTAATCCGGTGCTGTACCTGTTTTTCCACTGCCTCACTAATTCCATTACCTTCATTTCCAAGCACTAAAATGGCATTTTCTGGTAGTTTTTCATCATAAATAGGTATTCCATCCATAAAAGCGCCAAATACGGGGAGTTTATTCTGTTCAAAAAAGAGTTCTAGATCTATATAGCGCACGTTTACCCGCCCTAATGATCCCATAGTTGCCTGTACCACTTTGGGATTATAGCAATCTACCGTTTGCGGCGAGCAGATTAAATCTGTAATGCCAAACCAATCGCAAAGTCGGATAATAGTACCCAGATTCCCAGGATCGCGTACATCGTCAAGCACAAGTTGGAGACCGCTATCAGGAAAATTAATTTCGCCATCCTGAGGGATTTTAAAGACCGCGAGCGCCTTCTGCGGACTTTTTAAAAAGCTGATCTTTTTGAGCGAATTTTGGTCAATTTCTTCTGTTTTTTCACTTTCAAAGTCATTCTTATTTTCAGACAGAACATATAAAATCTGCATCTTAAAACGGGACTTTAGTAGTTCTTTGATTCCTTTTATGCCTTCCACCACAAAAAGACCGTGTTGCTGCCTGTACTTTTTTTGAGCAAGGCTCGTTATTAATTTTATTTGGCTTTTGGCTACCATGCTTATTATGTATTTTTGGCATTACTTTGAGCGATTCCCACCTTGCAGCACCTGTTGACGAAAATAACACTATTTATTGTACTTATGTATACCGTTGCTGGATGCAACGCCGTGAAGCGCGTGCCCGGGGACAAACTCCTGCTTATGGAAAATTCCATAAAAATTAATAGTGTTGAAAATAAGCTGGCCAATATAAAAAATATCCCATATCAGCAACCTAATAATAGGCTTCCTCTACTCAATTCGCCACTTCGCCTGTATATTTATAACTGGGCGAGGCCAAATATAGACAGTATTTTACAAGCAAAAGCGATTCAAAATGACGCTACGCGAAAGTTCTGGACCGCGGTTATTTCCCGCAAACAGCTTAATCGTTACCTAGATTCAAAAATCGCTTTTAACGAGGCTTTAAAGTCTACCGGTGAACCGCCCTCTATTATTTCAGAAAACCTCACCCAGCGTTCTGTTGAAAGACTGGGCGAGTACTATAAAAGTAACGGGTGGTTCAATGCCACGGCCACTTACACCATTGATACCGTTGGGACTAAACGGGGAAAAGTCAACTACACGGTCACCACGGGTAAACCTTATATTAATGATTCTCTAAAGACTTTTATAGCATCTCCAGAGGTTGACTCGCTATACAATAAGTATAAGGGACAATCGCTTATTACCCAGGGCACCCAGTACAAAAGACTTGAACTGAACGGCGAGGCGAGGCGTTTAACAAACCTGTTTAGAAATAATGGAATATATTATTTTGATCAGGAATTCATCAGTTTTATCGGCGATACCGTAAATACAGAGCATAAGGTAAACCTGGAGCTTTATATTAAAAACCGACAGATCAAAGCGCAGGATTCGGTTTATCAGGAACAGCTTAAGGTACATAGAATAAGCACGGTAAAGGTGTATACAGATTACACCTACGCCCAGCGGAACGACCCACCAAAAGACAGCCTTTACTTTAACGACTACCAGCTTTACGGTTTTAAAAAGATCGACTATAAGCCCAGATATCTTACCAATGCCATTTTTATAGATCCAGGAGACGTTTATAGCGATGAATCCCGCAATAAATCGCTCGTACGCATTGGGCAATTGCGCACTTTTAAATATCCCGATCTGCGCTTTACCGAAGACCCTGCAGATTCTACCGGAAGAAACCTCATCGCCAATTTTTACCTCTCGCCGCTGCCCAAATTCAATGCCAGTGTAAATTTTGATATTTCCCGGTCTAATATTCAGAAGTTCGGTATCGCCGGTGGTGGTTCTTTATTGATGCGTAACGTGCTGGGCGGTATGGAAACGCTGCAGCTTTCTGGTCGCGGTAGCATAGGCGCCTCTGCCACTCCAGATGATGCCAGCGCATTTTTTGACATTACAGAACTGGGTGTTGACCTCAATTTTAGCCTTCCGCGCGTCTTTTTCCCATTGCAAACGGGCAATTTTATCACTCCAGAAATGGCACCTTCCACCAGTTTTACAACCGGTCTTGGCGTACAGCAGAATATAGGACTCGATAAGCAAAACCTCACCGCGGGTATTGATTACCGATGGAATCCTTCCAATAACGTCAATTACCGGTTCGATCTGCTGGATATTCAGTATATCCGCAATTTGAACACTAGCAATTATTTCAACGTTTATAACAATAGTTACGATGATCTAAACGTCATTGCCCGCGACATTCTATCAGACACCGATCCGCTTTACGCGGAACAGCAATCGAATACAGGTCTACCACAGTTGAGGATTCCCGATGGAGCCTTAAGTTTTATAAACCGGGTTGAAAACGGGAACATACCTGTTACAAGTGATGCACTTTTGCAGGTAAACCGAATCGAGGAACGTCGCAACCGTCTTACGGAAGACAATCTCATCCTGGCCTCGAGCTTCACCTATTTAAAAAATACCCGAAAAGGCATTTTTGATGAAGAATTCACCAGTTTTAGGGCGCGTTTGGAGTTGGCCGGCAACTTATTGTCACTGGCAGCAGATGAACTCCAGCTGGGCCGTGATTCAAATGGAGACGCTAAAGTTTTTGGGGTTACATTTTCGCAGTACACAAAGGCAGAACTTACCTTTATAAAACACTGGGACCTTCAGAATGACAATATTTTAGCGGTGCGCGCCTTCGGCGGAATAGCGATTCCATATGGAAACAGCAACAGTATTCCGTTTATACGCAGTTTTTTTAGTGGTGGGGCAAATGACAACCGAGCTTGGCAGGCGTATCGCCTAGGACCTGGGAGCACAAACAGCCCAAATGAATTCAACGAAGCAAACATGAAATTGGCCTTTAATGTAGAGCAACGGTTCAGCGTGTTGGGAGATCTCAAGGGCGCGCTTTTTGTAGATGTGGGCAATATCTGGAACGTACTTGATAACGTGGAAGATCCCAATGCGCGGTTCAATGATTTCAAAAGCCTGAGGGATATCGCGGTGGGATCCGGTTTTGGACTGCGCTATGATTTCAACTTTTTCGTATTGCGCTTTGACATAGGTTTTAAAACCTACAATCCCGCGCTTGATCTGGGCAACAGATGGTTCAAAAATTATAATTTTAGTGATGCGGTGTTCAATGTTGGCATTAATTACCCGTTCTAAAGATATTCACGGCATAATTTCTTATTTTTACAATCACAACAATAAAAACAGTAAAACACATGAGTGATCATATTAAGCCAGGTGTAGCCACCGGAAGAGAGGTTCAGCAAATTTTTGAACATGCTAAAAAGCATGGCTATGCACTTCCTGCAGTAAACGTTACAGGTTCTAACACTATTAATGGTGTTCTCGAGACAGCTGCCAAATTAAACGCTCCCGTAATTCTTCAATTTTCTAACGGTGGGGCGCAGTTTAACGCAGGTAAAGGCCTTCCCAATGACAAGCAACAAGCGGCTATAGCTGGTAGCATCGCTGGGGCAAAACATGTACACGAACTTGCAAAAAAATATGGCGCGACAGTGATCTTGCATACAGACCATTGTGCTAAAAAACTCCTGCCTTGGATAGACGGTTTACTAGACGCTTCTGAAAAGCATTATGAGCAATTTGGCCATTCACTTTTCAGCTCACATATGCTAGATTTAAGTGAAGAACCTCTAGAAGAGAATATCGAGATCTGCAAAAAATACCTAAAACGTATGAGCAAGATGGATATGACCCTAGAGATTGAATTGGGCATAACTGGTGGCGAAGAAGACGGTGTAGACAACAGCGATATAGATGATTCTAAATTGTATACACAACCGGAAGAAGTAGCCTACGCGTATGAGCAACTTAAAGAAGTGAGCGATCAGTTTACCATTGCGGCAGCATTTGGTAATGTACACGGGGTTTACAAGCCTGGTAATGTGAAATTGACTCCGAAAATCCTTAAAAACTCCCAAGAACATCTTTCTAAAAAACATAACCTTCCAGAAAATACAATAGACTTTGTATTTCACGGCGGGAGCGGTTCTACCGTTGAAGAGATACGGGAAGCGATAGGTTATGGTGTAATCAAGATGAATATAGACACAGACCTGCAATGGGCTTTCGCCGAAGGCATTCGTAAATATTTTGACGCAAATGCTGGTTACCTTCAAAATCAAATAGGAAACCCTGACGGCGCAGACAGCCCGAACAAAAAATTCTATGACCCACGCGTATGGTTGCGCAAGGGTGAAGAATCTTTCAATTCTAGACTTACGAAAGCTTTTGAGGATCTTAATAATGTAAACCAACTTTAAGAATAAGGGTTTGTAATAAAATAAAGTTTACGGAATTGACAATGTTATTTTCCGCAGTAACGAGGCAAAAAACGCAGCTTTAGCCGTAGCTAAAGCAAGGCTTTTTAACGAAGTTAGTGTGCAAAAGAACAAGTCAAAATGTATAGATTATTTCATTACAAACCCTAAGTTGGTCATCACTAAAGGGCATCTAATAATTTAGTTTGGAATGATAGCGCAGGTTTTTTTTTCAGAAACGAGTCGTCCAAAACGGAGTTTAGCCCAGCTAAATGAGTATTTTGACGTTGAAGTAGCTGGTGAAAAGGACAAGCTAGCAACCAAAGTTGAGTTTTTAGAGATGCCTAAAATGTAATCAAAACCATTCTATGCCTTTTGCGGGGATAGAATGGTTTCATAAAATAAAGAACAGCTATGGCTTGGTTTAAAAGAACGGAAAAAGGGATACAGACAGCCACGGAAAATAAAAAGGATGTCCCCAAAGGACTCTGGTATAAATCGCCCACCGGAAAGATCATTGACGCCGAAGAACTGGCCAAGAATTTTTATGTAAGTCCAGAAGATGATTACCACGTGCGCATTAATAGCGAGGAGTATTTTCAAATCTTATTTGACGATAATAAGTTCAAGGAATTTGATAAAAACATGACCTCAAAAGATCCATTGGATTTTGAGGACAGTAAAAAATACGTTGACCGCCTTAAAAGTGCACAGGAAAAAACAGGTCTTAAAGATGCTGTTCGTACTGCCGTAGGTAAAAGTATGGGCAGGGAAATCGTCATTGCTGCGATGGATTTTAAATTTATTGCCGGCTCAATGGGTTCTGTTGTAGGTGAAAAAATAGCCCGTGCGGCCGATTATTCGCTAAAAAACAAGATTCCGCTCCTGATTATTTCAAAATCTGGCGGTGCCCGTATGATGGAAGCGGCGCTTTCCCTGATGCAATTAGCAAAGACATCTGCAAAATTGGCGCAGTTGCACGATGCAAAAATACCATACATTTCATTATGTACTGATCCCACAACCGGTGGTACAACGGCATCTTTTGCCATGCTGGGAGACATTAATATTTCTGAACCCGGTGCGCTTATAGGTTTTGCGGGCCCACGTGTGGTTCGCGATACTACTGGTAAGGAATTGCCAGACGGTTTTCAAACAGCAGAATTTTTACAGGAGCACGGTTTTCTTGATTTTATTACGCACCGCAGTAAACTCAAGCAAAAAATAAATCTGTATCTGGATTTGATTCAAAATCGGCCGGTAAGAAACTAATTTTCAAAAAAGAAGCAAACTGTTTAAAAAAATGTAACTTTGCGGCCTTAACGGATATCCCGTTATGTACATAAAAATCATTTAAATAATATTGGCATGTATTTAGACGCAGCAACAAAAGACGAGCTTTTTGCAAAGCACGGAAAAGATAAAAACGATACTGGTTCCGCAGAAGGGCAGATTGCACTTTTTACGCACCGTATCGAGCACCTTACACAACATTTAAAGAAAAACCGTAAAGACTATAATACGGAACGTTCTCTAGTAATGCTAGTTGGAAAGCGCAGGGCACTTTTAGACTATCTTACTAAAAAAGATGTTATAAGATACCGTGCTATCGTTAAAGAGCTTAATTTAAGAAAATAATTATCAAGGGGCTTTATGCCCCTTTTTATTTTGCCTTTTGGCAAACCAATTACCACATACAATGTGGCAAGGAAAGCTATCACTAGGTTTTTCATTGGTCAACTCACTACACACAACACAACGGCCAAGCGCTTTATTTTCACTGAACAAGCGCAATTGTACAATAGTACCGCCCAGCGGTACAAATGAAAAACACATTATGATTCCACAAACATTTAAACAGGTCGTAGACCTTGGCGATGGGAGAGAAATTTCCATCGAGACCGGCAAACTTGCAAAACAGGCCCATGGTTCTGTAGTTGTACAGTCCGGCAAATGCATGTTGCTCTGTACCGTAGTTTCCGGATATGAGAAAAAAGATCTTGATTTTCTGCCCTTGACGGTAGATTATCGCGAGAAATTTGCAGCAGCAGGACGTTATCCCGGAGGCTTTTTTAAACGTGAGGCACGCCCTAGCGATGGTGAGGTTTTGACCATGCGTCTAGTAGACCGTGTATTGCGCCCACTTTTTCCTAAAGATTATCACCAGGAGACGCAAGTCATGATTCAACTAATGTCTCATGATGAGGAAGTAATGCCTGATGCAATGGCAGGATTTGCAGCATCTGCCGCAATTCAGCTTTCAGACTTTCCTTTTGAATGTGCTATTTCAGAAGTGCGCGTAGGTCGAGTAAACGGTGAGTTCATCATCAACCCTTCTCGTGCACAGCTTGCTGAAAGTGATATTGACATGGTTATAGGTGCTTCGGCAGAATCTGTAATGATGGTGGAGGGAGAAATGAAAGAAATTTCAGAAGAAGAAATGGTAGAGGCCATTAAATTTGCCCACGAAGCCATTAAAAAACAATGTGAGGCCCAGATTAAACTTGCTGAAGCTTTCGGTAAAAAAGAAATTCGTACGTACGACAAAGACCGTGAAGACGACGAACTTTCTAAAAAAGTTCACGACCTTACCTATGATAAAGTCTATGCTATTGCTAAAAATGGTTCTTCTAAACAAGAACGCAGCAGCGCTTTCGCAACTATAAAAGAAGAAGTAAAAGCCAACTTTACTGAAGAAGAACAGGTAGAAAACGGAGATCTGATCTCTAAGTATTTTTCTAAAGCGGAGAAAAAAGCCGTCCGCGATCTTACACTTAATGAAGGTTTACGCCTTGATGGAAGAAAAACAGACGAGATTCGCCCTATCTGGTGTGAGGTAGATTACCTTCCCTCAACACACGGTTCTGCTATTTTCACACGTGGAGAAACGCAGGCACTTGCTACTGTGACACTTGGTACTTCTCGCGAAGCCAATCAGGTTGACATGCCTTCTTATGAAGGTGAGGAAACTTTTTACCTACATTACAACTTCCCTCCTTTTTCTACTGGTGAGGCGAGACCCATACGTGGTACATCGCGCCGGGAAATAGGTCATGGTAACCTTGCGCAGCGCGCATTAAAAGGAATGATCCCAACTGATTGCCCGTATACTGTGAGAGTAGTTTCAGAAATATTGGAATCTAACGGTTCCTCTTCTATGGCTACCGTTTGTAGCGGTACCATGGCTCTTATGGATGCTGGTATTAAGCTTAAAAAACCAGTTTCTGGTATCGCAATGGGTCTAATTTCTGACGCTGAGAGCGGAAAATATGCCGTTTTGAGCGATATTTTAGGAGATGAGGATTACTTGGGCGATATGGACTTTAAAGTGACCGGTACCGCAGATGGGATCACTGCTTGCCAAATGGACATAAAAGTGAAGGGTCTTTCTTATGAAATTATTGTAAAGGCACTCAAACAAGCCTCTTCGGGAAGATTGCATATTCTTGACAAATTGACCGAAACCATTGCAGCGCCTAATGAAGATGTGAAAATGCACGCTCCAAAAATGGTGACCTTAACCATACCTAATGAATTTATAGGTGCATTGATAGGTCCTGGCGGAAAAGTGATTCAGGAACTTCAGAAAGTAACCAAAACGACCATTGTAATTAATGAAGATCCCATTACCGAAGAAGGTATCGTGGAAATTCTAGGCACTGGTCAAGAAGGTATTGATGCTGTTCTGGCAAAAATTGATTCTATTACTTTTAAACCGGTAGTGGGAAATACGTATCAGGTAAAAGCAATCAAAATGCTTGATTTTGGTGCGGTGGTAGAATATATCGATGCTCCTGGTAACGAGGTTCTTCTACATGTTTCTGAACTTGCCTGGGAACGTACCGAAAACGTGACCGATGTTGTAAATATGGGTGATGTATTTGATGTAAAATACTTTGGCTTAGACAGTAGGACGCGCAAAGAGAAAGTATCGCGTAAAGCGCTACTTCCAAAACCGGAAGGTTATACAGAACGCCCACCACGCACTGAAAGTCGCGATAGTCGTGACAGCCGTGGCCGTGATAGTAGCCGAGGAAGGGATAACCGCCGTGATAACAACCGTGGTAGGGATGATAGAAACAGAGATAATGATCGTAATAAAGATTAATTTATTCTAACGCTCTAATTATCAAAGCGCTTATGTTTCGGCATAAGCGCTTTTTTACTGTCATTTTTGCAGGAATTGACTGCTTGTCGCCTATTGTGCGCCATTTCAGCAACTGCATTTATTAGGTTAAACTTTTATCGTATATTCAAATAATATTACTAAAACATACTAAAACAGCACATAATTAAATTTTTAGAGGTAATTTGTATAAAATACTTTGCGCGCATGATAATACCGCACAGTACTTGCACATAATCATATTCATTAAAGCAACCAATAAATGAAAGTACTTGTAATAGGAGCCGGCAACATGGGATTGACATATGCCGAGGGAATGGCAAAATCACCATTTTTAAATAAAAAAAATCTGATGATTAATGATGTTTCTTCTGAAAAGATAGCAGAGCTACAAAAAATCCCCCATTTCGATGCATTTTCAAATGTGGAAGATTGTGTACCAAAAGCAGATGTGATTTTCTTAGCTGTTAAACCTTACCATACCGAAGATCTTTTTGGTAAAATAAAACACTTGGTCAACGATTCGCAAATCATAGTTTCTTTAATGGCAGGTATTACCATTGAGGCCATTCAAAATGGTCTCGGCATCAAAAAGGTCGTACGTACCATGCCTAATCTGCCTGCCAAAGTGGGAAAAGGTATTACATCCTTCACAGAATCGAAAGAGGTAAGCCGGGTAGAACTTATTATGGTTCGCAACTTGCTTGATACAACCGGAAGTTCAATACATGTAGAGACCGAAGAATTCATTAATGCCTCTACCGGAATAAGCGGCAGTGGCCCAGCGTATATATTTTATTTTATGCAAAGTATGATGGAAGCTGCATTAAAAATGGGTTTCTCTAAAAATGATTCCCGCGTACTGGTTACCAAAACTTTTGAAGGAGCAGTGGCCATTTTTGATGAGTCAGACCTTTCTCCGGAAACCTGGATGGACCGTGTCGCTTCAAAAGGGGGTACAACGCGCGCAGCATTAGACAGCATGGATGACAATAATGTAAAGGAATTAATAAAAGATGCAGCTTACGCGGCTTTTAATAGGGCAACGGAGCTAGGAAAATAATTTATAAAGAAATGAGTCAGAAAAGAGTAGTTATAAAAGTGGGTACAAATGTGATGACCAATAAGGATAATCGCATCGTGGGACCTGTATTAAATGAATTGGTAAGGCAAATCGCCGTTCTATATGAAAACGATATTATGGTGGTGCTGGTATCTTCCGGTTCGGCCATTGCAGGCAAGGAAATTCTTGGTGATTCCATCGCTAAAGACCCTTCTATAAGACGACAAATATTCTCATCAGTAGGTCAGCCACGTTTAATGCGCCATTACTATTCCTTATTTCATAGTTTTGGTATGCGTTGTGCACAGGTTCTTGCCACAAAAAGAGATTTTGCCGCAGGTAAGTACCGTGAAAATATGATCAATTGTTATGAAGGTCTTCTTGCTGAAGGTATAATACCTATTGCCAATGAGGATGATGCGGTATCATTGACCATGTCAATGTTTAGCGACAACGATGAACTTGCGAGTCTAGTTGCAGAATTGATACATGCAGATGCCCTGATCTTGCTTACAGATACAGATGGACTTTTTACAGGTGATCCTGATCATGACGATACTAAGAAAATTAACGAGGTACATATTGATGAAGATGTAGAGAAGTATGTACAAGAATCAAACAAAGCCGAAGGTGAAGGACGTGGTGGTATGGAATCTAAATTGAAGATTGCCAAAGAAACCGCACGTAAAAATATCGTGACGTACATCGCAAATGGAAAGCGGAAAAATGTCATTGTAGACATTATGGACGGAAAAGATGTAGGTACTAAGTTTCACGCCTAAGCTTAATTAATTAAACAAAAATTATTATGCAATTATTAGATACAGCAAAGAAAAATAATGTGCTCAGTTCTATGATGAAAATCATTGATAAGAACAGAGAAGCACTCCTTGAGGCCAATAAAAAGGATTTAGATGCCTTTGATAGGGAAGATCAAGCCCTATATGACAGGCTTGTTGTCAATGAACAAAAAATTGACGGAATGATTCAGGCTTTAAAAGAAGTGCGCGATCAAGATGATCCTGTCAATCAGGAAATCTCAAAAAGAGTTTTAGACAGCGGTCTTGAGATCATCAACCGCACCGCTCCATTCGGCACGATTATGATCATTTATGAATCGCGCCCAGATGTTACCATAGAAGCGGCAGTTCTTGCCTTTAAAGCGAATAACAAAATCCTTCTAAAAGGTGGAAAAGAGGCCTATAACAGTAATAAATTGCTGGTTGAATTCTGGCACAAAGCGCTAGCAGAAAATGATCTGGACAAAGAATGGATCACCATGCTAAATATGGATCGTGCCGCAACGCAGGAATTTCTCAGAAACCCTGACCAGCAACTAGATCTTGTTGTACCACGAGGTGGTGAACGTCTCATCGCATTTGTAAAAGAACACGCAAAATGTGCCGTATTAATAAGCGGCCGCGGTAATAATTTTCTATATGTACACCCTGAAGCAGACTGGAAAAAGACCCTACAGGTCATTATCAATGCAAAAACAGATAAAATTTCTGGTTGCAATGCCTTAGATAAAGTGCTCGTAGACGTAAACCTTCCCGATTATGAGAAGCGTTTAAAAGACCTCCAGGAAACCTTGCACGCCGCCAAAGTTGAAATTATAGTAGACGAGAAAGTGGGAAAAAGCCTAACGGAGCTTGATAAAATTAAGGACGACAACGTATGGTTTGAAGAGTTCCTTGCGATGAAAATCGCAATAGGTGCCGTAGATGGCATTGAAGAAGCCATTGCTAAAATAAATAAGTATAGTGGTGGTCATTCCAGTGTTATTCTTACGGAAGATAAAAAAATGGCTCAGGTGTTTATGGAGCAGGTAGACAGCGCAGCCGTATATCATAATGCTTCTACGCGTTTTACAGATGGTGGTCAGATGGGAGTGGGTGCTGAACTTGCCATAAGTACAGACAAATTGCATCATAGAGGTCCATTAGGTCTTAAGCAACTTGTTACCAATAAGTACTATGTTTTTGGCGACGGTCATATAAGAGTCTAATAAACAGATCATTTAAATATAAATCCTCCTAAATAGGAGGATTTTTTTGGTTAAAACCATAATTTTATATTTTTATAATTAACTGATATTAAGTAGTTTATAAATATTTTTAAAAATAATTTAACCTTTCGGTAACATTTCATCTCGCTTTTACGTATACTTAATATAGTACGCAACGTACTACATATAAAAGCGTTAAACATGAGACAACTCAAAATTACCAAACAGGTAACCAACCGTGAGACCGCCTCTCTGGACAAATATTTACAGGAAATAGGCAAAGTAGACCTCATCACCGCAGATGAAGAGGTAGAGCTTGCACAACGCATCAAAGCCGGTGATGGTATCGCCTTAGAAAAATTAACCAAAGCAAACCTTCGCTTCGTTGTCTCCGTTGCAAAACAATATCAAAACCAAGGCTTAACCCTTCCAGATTTAATTAATGAAGGAAATCTAGGTCTTATCAAAGCTGCTCAGCGCTTTGATGAAACCCGCGGTTTTAAATTTATCTCCTACGCTGTATGGTGGATCAGGCAATCCATATTACAGGCTCTTGCGGAGCAATCCAGGATCGTACGTCTACCACTTAATAAAATAGGCTCTATAAACAAGATCAATAAAACATATGCCTATTTAGAACAGGCCAATGAACGCCCACCCAGTCCAGAAGAGATCGCAAAAGAACTTGACCTGAGTATAAATGAGGTTAAGGAATCCCTAAAAAATTCGGGCAGGCATGTAAGTATGGATGCCCCCCTTATCGTGGGAGAAGATTCTAACTTATATGATGTATTGCGCTCTGGAGAATCGCCCAATCCTGATCGTGAATTGTTGAATGAATCCTTACGTGTGGAAATAGAACGTGCCCTGGAGACCTTAACCCCACGCGAGGCTGATGTTATCCGTCTTTATTTTGGTCTAGGTGAACAGCAGCCCATGACTCTTGAAGAAATAGGTGAAACCTTTGACCTTACCAGGGAACGTGTAAGACAAATCAAGGAAAAAGCCATTCGCAGATTGAAACATACTTCAAGATGTAAAATCCTTAAAACCTATTTAGGATAACGCCAATAAGCGTTAAAAATTAGGTGCATTAAACACCTATTTTATATATTGCGCTTTATAGGAATAAAAGTATTTAAGATGACAACAGTTTATCATAACTGTTCGTTTTTTGATTGATGAATGAATCCTCGGCTGATTACCGGGGATTTTTTGTACTTTTAAACCAACCCCAAATTAACAACATAAGAATGGTTTATTCATTAATCTACGTAAGCAATACCTCTAAAGTTTTAAAAAAAGAAGGCATAGAACAGGTTTTTGATTACACCACAGCCTTTAATATAAATCATGATATTTCTGGATTTTTAGTCTATAAAGATGGTAACTTTATTCAGTTGCGCGAAGGCAATGAAAAAACGATCAAATCTCTATATAAGCGAATTTTTAAGGACAAGCGCCATGTAAATGTCATTACAATTCTAGAGGAAGAAATATCCCAACGTTATTTTGACGGTTATGAAAGTGGCTTTTTTACTTCTCAAAACAACAAATTGACGGGTGGTCTCCTTAATTATTTAGACTATCTCAAACTCTTAGAAAACCATAAAGTCGATAAACAGGTTGCGATGGTAGAGCAGATCTTAAAAACAATGTAATCTTAACCATCTAATTCTTTTCTTGGTACTTTGAATACTACAATTATGGCACAACAATTAATTGCACCTTCCCTGCTCGCATCAGACTTTGCAAACCTACAGCGAGATATAGAAATGATAAATGCCAGTGACGCAGACTGGTTTCATGTAGATATCATGGACGGTATTTTTGTGCCAAATATCTCCTTTGGTATGCCCGTTTTTAAAGCGATCACCGCACATACTAAAAAGTTTGTAGACGTGCATTTAATGATTGTAGACCCAGATCGATTTATTGCAGATTTTGCCCAACTGGGCGCAGATAGCATTACCGTACATTATGAGGCGTGTACGCACTTGCACCGTACGCTACAAGTTATCAATCAGGCTGGCGCAAAGACTGGTGTGGCTCTAAATCCACATACTTCTGTAAGCGCGTTGAGAGAAGTGATCAACATGATCGACGTGGTTTGCGTAATGAGTGTAAACCCCGGTTTTGGTGGTCAAACATTCATTGAAAACACATATAATAAAATTGCCGAACTCAAAGAATTGATAACGGTTAAAAACGCTTCCACGCTTATAGAAATAGACGGTGGCGTAACGGACAAAAATGCTCAAAAACTCTTTAAAACAGGCGCAAATGTGCTCGTTTCGGGCAGTTTTATCTTTAAATCTGAAAATCCAGCAGAAACGATTAAAAATCTAAAAACTATTGACGAATAATGAAATAGTATAAATTGTAAAACGCCTCAGATTTCGTTATGTTTTGCCTGAATTAGTCCATTTTTCATCACTTTTTGAAAGATTCTCCTTTAAAGCTCTGTGAACTGTTCTTAAAAAGTACATTAAAAGTGGTGAGACTACCATAAATACGCGTCAAATACTGTTGCAAATCTACCTTTTCCTGATCATCCAGATTTTTACTGGCGTTTATTTTCTGCTCCATAACCC
>Ga0314772_1000638_pt1 | contig 18173 bp, 14 predicted proteins | sample MetaGCBIW2018_FD_204520 | JGI IMG/M metagenome (GOLD analysis project Ga0314772, IMG submission 204520) | Cryopeg brine microbial communities from Beaufort Sea near Barrow, Alaska, United States - CBIW 2018 | ecosystem: Environmental > Aquatic > Marine > Coastal | place: USA: Alaska | collected... | reverse complement strand
CTATATATGCCAATGACACCAAAAATGTGGCGCTCTTTTTTCCCGAGCCTATACGACAAGGGATTACGGGTTCAGAGAATTTTGTATTTTCTTACAACCGTGAAGAAGAACAGTATTTCGGACTGCTTCAAGCTAAGTCTGGAAAAGAAAGTAATCTGTTGATTATCAATAAAGATGGTTCAATTTTTTCGTATATTGTAAGGTATAAAGAGCAGCTTTCAAAGCTCAATTATTTCATTCCTAAATACAGTAGTATTGGAAATGAAAAGCCAAAAGTGGAGGATTCAATTCAGGCTAAAAATCCTGAAAAAAATAGTGATTACAGAAAGTATTATTATAAAAAATTCTGTACTTATCTTCTAGGCAGAAAACAACGTATTGGTCGGATTAAAAAGCGAAACGAAGGCATTGTGTTGAGCATTGAAAATATTGTTTTCAATAAAGAAGAACTCTATTTTGTTATTCAGGTTGAGAATAAATCTACCTTGGATTACGATTTGAATTTCTTTAACTTCTCGATTGAAACAAGACAAAAGGGAAAAAGGAAATCATTGCAACGTCTATATCAAGAACCGCAGTTTCGATATAATGTACCTTCCCGAATTAGTGAAAACGAAACGGTGAGATTGGTGTATGTGTTGCCCAAGTTTTCATTATCTAATGACCGTAGGGCAATTTTAGAGTTGAATGAAAAGGATGGCGAACGTAATATAGAACTGAAAATATCGCATAGATATATTAATAATCCAAACTGATAATATTATGAAACATATAGTTATATGCTCGCTAGTACTTTTATTTATTTCCTGTTCTCAGAATAAAAACCTAACCCCTACCGAAACTGCAAAAGTTGTTGTCGAAAGTTTTTATCACGGTGATGAAGCAACCTTAAAAAAACATACCACTGCGGAAGGTTATGCAAACCTTTCAAGTATTCAGGAAATGTTTGCTCAAGACAAAAGCTCAGACTCCAATTTCAAAATAGTAGATGAAGCTATGGAAGATAAAGTCGCATGGATAAAATATTCTACAGATTACGACCCGAAGCCCGGGGTATTTAAGATGGTTCAGGAAGATGGTCAATGGAAGGTTACTCATAATGGCCCAAGAGAAAGAGGACCTTTTTAAGAACGACGATTTTTCTTAAAATTTTCCGCTTGCTCAAAGATTTCATCATAAACTTCATCCCTTTCCACTGGGGGATAGCCGTGTTCATCAAGCAATAGAATCAGACCAACCTTTAAGGCAGCTTTGATGTCATTTCGTTTGCTCCAATCGGGAAATTGCGCTTGTTCGTTCACTAAATACTTTACGGATTTTGAAAGCTTGATAAGCTTATCTTCTGGATACCGAAAATCATATTTTATGCAAAGTTCTTTCAGAATATCATAAAAAGCCTTTTCTTCAAAATCAATCCCTAACTTCTCCCCTGCCGAAAACTCCTGTTGTATCTGCCAAATAAGATCAGTGAGTTGATCCGCCATTTCTTCATAGACTTCCCCACGTAATACATCACCTTTTCGTTCATTGTATCGAGATACCAAACCTTCCATCTTTTTGGAAAAATCTACTCCTTTTACCTTGTTCACTTTTTTGATTTCCCCAATTGCTTTGGCCAATAATTGTTGTAAGAGTTTAATCTTGGTGTTGGGCAATTTAATCTTGTCGATTTTCGCTAGATAGTCTTCATCAAAAATATCCTGTTGGCTATTGGTTTCATCCCCCATTTTAAAAATTTCCTCTACCCCTTCACTCGCCAAGGCATTTTTGATCATCTCCCTTACTTTAGTATTCATCTGGGCGGTATCGGGAGCATTCCCTTTGGTGAGTTTAAAAACGATAGAGCGTATAGCCAGATAGAAATGGGTGTAATCCCGTTCTGCTTGAGTTAGTTTTTCACTTCCCGCACAAATATCATAGGCTGCTTTTAAGCGTCTGACCAAGTCCATAAAACGCGTTTCCAGTTCTTTGGTTTTTTGTACAAATTCCACCGCCATATTGAGCGTATTCAATTGAGCTAAGGGAGTTCCTTCAAAATAATTCGTACTATCAAACTTATGGAAAACCTTAGCTAATAAATCCAAGTGGTTTCTAACAATGGTCAGGGATTCTTTAATATCTTCAAAATTCTCTAGCTCTCCTTTGTTGTATTTAGCGAGAGCTAAGTTCATTTGCTTTTTAATACCTATATAATCGACTACCAGGCCTTTATTCTTATCCTTAAACTTTCGATTTACACGAGAAATGGTTTGAATCAGGTTGTGTTGTTGAATTGGTTTATCAATATAGATACTATCTAAAAAAGGAACGTCAAAACCGGTAAGCCACATATCGACCACAATCGCAATCTTAAAATTAGATTTCTCATTTTTAAATTGTCGATCCAACTCTTTACGATACTCTTTTGTTCCCAACAAATTATACATTTCTTTAGGATCATCTTTACCACGGGTCATAATCATTTTAATATGCCCCATAGGTTTGAGCTCCCGTTTTTCTTTTTCGGTGAGCTCCGCTCCTTTTTCCGCTTTTCTAATTTCTGCCCATTCTGGTTTTATCTGTATGATATTTTTATAAAGTTCGTAGGCTATTTCACGACTGCTACACACAAACATCGCTTTTCCTTTAACCGTGGCACCTTCTGAAACTCGGTGTTCATAATGCTTAACAAAATCTTCAGCAATAGCCTGCAAGCGATCGGGATCACCCAAAATAGCGTTCATATTGGCCGATTGCTTTTTACTCTCTTCTACCTGATACTCGTTCGCACCTTCTTCTTCAGCTACTTGATAATATTCTTCAATTTTCTTTAACTCACTATTTTCAAGGGCTACTTTTGCTGCCCTGCCTTCATAAACAATACGTACCGTAATTTCATCTCTTACCGATTCGGTCATGGTATATTCATCTACCACTTGTCCAAACACATCTAAGGTAGCATCAATGGGCGTACCGGTAAAGCCTACAAAAGTTGCATTGGGTAACGAATCGTGAAGGTATTTGGCGAAACCAAAAGTTTTCTGAACACCTTTTTCGGTAATTCTTATTTTTTGATCAAGATTGGTTTGGCTTCGGTGTGCTTCATCAGAAATACAAATAACATTACTCCTGGTAGTCAGCAATTCGGTGTCTTCGGTGAATTTATGAATGGTGGTAAGGAATACGCCTCCACTTTCCCTTCCTCTAATTCTTTCTCTTAGATCTGCGCGACTTTCGACGCTAGCAATGGTATCATCTCCAATAAAGGTTTTGGCATTGGTAAACTCTCCCGCTAGCTGATCGTCTAAATCTGTTCTATCGGTTATTAAGACAATCGTCGGACTTTCAAAATGATCACTTTTCATTAGAATCCGAGCCAAGAAAAGCATCGTAAAACTTTTGCCTGATCCAGTTGCCCCAAAATAAGTACCTCCTTTTCCATCACCCGCTGGTTTTTGCGCCTTTTTAATGCTTTCAAATAAAGCCCTGGCTGCATAATACTGGGGATAACGGCATACAATCTTTTCATCTTTCTTGGAACTATCCGGCAGGAAAATAAAATTCCTTATAATATCACGTAACCGGTCTTGCTGCAGCATTCCCTGAATAAGCGTAAACATACTATCTATGCCATCTACATCTTTCGCTAATCCTGCAATCCTTCGCCAGGCGTAAAAGAATTCGTAAGGAGCAAAAAATGAACCTGCCTTGGTGTTTACTCCATCACTAATTACGCAAAAGGCATTATATTTAAAAAGTTCTGGAATATCCCGCTGGTAACGAACGGTTAACTGGATATAGGCATCGTGAATTGTACAATTTTCTTGAATAGCAGTTTTAAACTCGAAAACAACTACCGGAATTCCATTGACATAAAGAATCCCGTCTGGAATGCGTTTGTGAGTACCCGTTATTTCAAGCTGGTTCACGAATTTATAGATGTTCAGATTTTCTGTTGAATAATCAATCAAATAAATCCAGATATCTTTTTGTGAACGGTCTTCCCTTTTTAACGGAAAACCATCAGAAAGCATTCGCATAAAATCTTTATTGCTTTCGTAAAGATCGGAAGCCGGAAGGGTTTTGAGCTTAAGAAGAATAGATTCTACCTCGATTTTGGTTATGCCTTCTTTACGATAGGTTTTCATTAGAAAATTACACAGATCTGCATCAATAAGCACTTCGTCTTCCTTTCGAAAAATGGTGTTCCCCAATTGATGGGTATAGCCTTCTTGTTCTAATTGTTCGGCAAAAACGGTTTCCAAGTGTGCTTCGGTAAATTTCATTCTTGTCTTGCTTTTTGCCCTTTCTCAGTGAGTCTATACTGCTGCTTACTGCTATTTGGTTTATCGGGGATTGTTAGTTCTACAAAATCATTTTCTATCGCCGGCACCAAATAATTAATTCTAAAATTCTCCCTATCCGAAAGCCTTAAGTGGTTTTGCAATTCGGTTCTGCTGTGTTCGGCAGTAAAGGCATTTAAAAGTTCTCGTACTTGCGGGGTGACTTGCGGGGAACTTGCGGGGTGCTTGCGGGGAACTTGCTCGGTTGAGTAAACAGTTTCAGAGGAAGGCAACACCATTCTTAAAAAATTATCAGAAAAATGAAAGCAATCTTTATCATAATGCTCCAGTATTCTAGGTATTCCAGACCCCAGTTGTTCCACAAGGTCCAAATCTTTATACACACGCATTAATTCTTTGTTCCTAGGGATAGAGTAGCCTTCAAAAAATTCACTTTTGCTTAAACCATCTGGTATAGAGCCCGCAGACGTAATTTCTATTCGATCCCTAAAAATTTCAAATTTCGGTGCTATCTCACGGGTGTAATCATTATGAACAAAAGCATTTATAATCGCCTCTCTTAACGCAATAGCATTCCAAAGACGCTGCTCCTTTCGTTCTTTTGGCGTGATTTGAGTGATTGTACGGTTTTCTAAATTTATTTTGTCCAATACACTTTTAGTTGCCTTTATCAGCGAGCAGTACCCGTATTCATTGCTTTCTATTAAATCTACACGCGTTTCGCCTTTATACTTAGCTACTTTTACAGAAACGTTATTTTCATCGGCCAACAAATATGCCGCATAATTTAGATCCCCGTTTGTGGTTGTAAGCTCTAAGTTTTTTCTGAATTGTTTATTGAGTGGCTTTTGTTTTTCTTGATAATAAATGTGAAGCTGTTCAAAGTTTAGGTCTTGGCGATGCGCTTTTATAATTCCAATAGAATTACGGGTACGAGAAGCAAAAAGCTCATCAATCATTTTTTGAGGCATTGGTTCTGCAGCAGAGCCTAAACGTATAAAACAGCCTTTTTCACTCATCCCATATTTCTTGAGGTGATAAGGCTTCTCTGAACCACTGGCCACAATAATTTTTAAAATTTCTAAACCATTCTTTTCTTCACTTACTATATCAAACAGCCCCAACGCAGAAGGACGAATATTGTTTTTTAAACGGTCTTTAATTTTTAATTGATCTTCATCGGCATCTTTAACCCCAACCGTTTTACCTTTTTTATCTATGCCTATATAAATAAAGCCACCTTCCCGGTAATTGAGGAAAGCCACAACTTCCTTTTCCAAACCTTCGGAAAGTTCACGTTTATATTCTATGCGGTTGGTTTCGGACATTATTGTATCTTAGAAATTTAAAATATCTTTCTCAATCATCTTATATTCATCCTTTACCGCATCCCCCATATAAAAATCCAAAAGATCTTTCTTGGTTAAAGTTCCTGTTTCTAAAAACTGATTCAGATACTTTTGATTGAAATCCATTAACAGCATTGACTTTTCTATTTGTTTCAATATCTCCTGATTAGTATCAATATTTCGCTCCACCAAGGTTTTGATAATTTTTATCTCGTTAATATCCTTTATTATTCGGGTAACGATAACACTCAAGACATCCTTATCCAATTCAACATTTTTGGCATTAAGCGCTATATCACGTGCCAACATATAGGCAATAACCAAATTGGTATAATCCCCCTTCTGTGAATCTACAATAGCTATAAAACCAATCTCAGGTATATAACCCACATTCTCACAGAACTTTAGGATAGAATTATCTACCAACGAAATATCGAAAACAATCAGGCTTACTTTACTATTTCTATTGGCATCAGACTCTATTAGCTGACTCCAGGCTGTATCTGTTTTTCTGATAAACAAATCTCGGCTGTCTATGGGTCCAAGTTTTACGCTTTTATCAAACTTGCACTCAATGGCTATTTTTAATTCGGGATCTCCGTTTACCTCACAAATAATATCCCCTGTTTTATTACGTGCCAAAGCTCCAGCAGCATTACCAGTTAGCAAGGCTCTATCAGGCATCTTTTTGCTTATGAAATACTCATTTAAAAACTTGGCAATATCATCCTCCGCGAGAGAACCTTTTATGGTAGATTTATAAAACAGCTCCTTTTTCATTTCAAAGATTATCTTTAGACTTTCTAACTCTGTTCCCAACTCATTGGAGGTTTTGGAAAGAAAAGCAGAAATACGGTCTTCCATTAAGGCTAGTACCCCAATATATAAAGCACGGACTAGTTTTTCGTCTCTTTCTGTGGCAGGAAGGTTGTCAAAATAATTGAAGACAATAGGATTGTCCATCTCAAATCTTTGGAGTTCTACACGTTTTAGTTTTTGATTGAGTTTAATCATTTTTAACCTACTTTTTCATAAGGATATACATTTTTAAAGTTCCTATGCAAATAAGAACCTAAAGATGGAGCGCATTTAAAATTTTCAAACTTATGAATTGGAACACCTTTGTATTTATACAAAGTATTATTTAAAAACTGTACATAAACTTCTTGATTTTGTTCATCATAACCTATACTAGCTATATTAGATGAACTTACTAGAATCATTTCAGGAGTATTCATAATTTATAATTTTTATTTCTCCAAGATTTCAATAAAGTAGTATATTCATCTTGGACGTTATTAATTTCTTTTAACCATTTTTCCGAAGCTTTTGGATCCGAACCTTTTGGGGCGTTTGCAATTTTGAAAAATTTTACTCGCGAGGGTAATTTTACTGCTTCTCCCGAAATTATTCCCTCACCAACTCTTAAACTTGGTAATAAATCAACCATACTCTGCAATTCATCTTGAACAGCAGCTCTTATATTTCCCCTATCTTTTGAATTGTTCATCCTAAGCGCAATCATTGTTCCACATTGACTCAAGACAGTCTCATCAAGTTCAGATGGTCTTTGAGTAACCAAAAGCAACCCAACACCGTACTTACGCCCTTCTTTTGCAATCATTTGCACTGTTCTAGAAGAAATAGAATTTTCACCGGCTTTCAGATAATTATGAGCCTCCTCTAAAACAATTAATAAGGGTTGATTTTTTCCTCCAACAGCTGTGTTTACTCCCCAAAATAATCCGTCGTATATTATTTTTAGTAGGGTGCCAGAAATAGAAGACATTACTTCACTGGGAATACCAGACAAATCCAAAATGGTAATTGGTGGTTTATCTCCCAACCAATCATAAAGTAAACTGTCCAGATCTAAATCTATTTTTCCGTTAGACTTTGGTGTATATTTTTCTGGAGAAAATAAAAAGGAATAACTATCGTCATTTAATTTGTTTCTTACAGAATCTAAAAAGCTTAACAAACCTTTCGCTCTTTGATTTAGAAAAGGTGCACTATTACCTATCCCAGCAATAGGATATTGATTCGATTTTAAATCTTGAACGTTACCTTCTTCTACCAATGGTTCTGGAGTTATCCTATCGCCTTGCAATGTCATCCGTTCAAAATCATCGAGTTCGAACCAAAGTTTTTTTATACTAAACGGAATTGGAGAATCAGCGTTAATAGATTGATCGCTAACTTCTATTTTATTTTTTTTAGCACTTTTAATTTTTGCATCTACTACCTTTTCCCTTATATACTCTCTGTTTTGATCAGATAGATTGCCAGAAAATATTTTCATTAATTCATTAAATGGTAATGCCCAAAATGGAATTTTCAATCTGTTTTTCTCATCTGTAGAATTAACCTCTATTACTTTTGAGTATCCTGAAAGTGCGTCATTATACTCTCCATGCGGATCAATTACCAAAATTCTTGAACTAGGAAATTTTCTCAATGCTATAGATTGCAGCAATACAGAAACTGCATTTGATTTACCGCTTCCAGTTGAGCCCACTATAGCACAATGCCTTGAAATAAGTTTGTCTAAATCTAATTTAGCATCTAAACTCTCAGAAACACTTATGTTACCTACAACTATAGAATTTGAATCTTCATAACCACCATAAATTATATCTAAATCTTGAATTGTAACTAGATGAACTTTATCCCCTGTCGTGGGAAATTGAGTTATACCTCTTTCAAATTTATTTCCGACTTGTTCCCCAGCTAACACAATGTTTATCCAACTTGTATTTTTAAATGAACTGTAATCATTTACATATGCATCTTTTAAGTTCTCGGGAATTGCACCTGAGCCTATTTGAGTTACAATGCCATATAAGTTTGCATAACCCAAAGATATTTTCACAAACGAGCCTATCTGACCTACTTTATAAACAACACCTTCAATAACCGGCATTTTTGACTTCATATTGTCAAGTAACTTAACAGAAATATTATTTCCGCTTATACTATCGATTTGTCCAATTTCTGTAATTTTACTATTTAGCATTTCTACCTATTTGACTTATTACATTTTCATTAATCATTGAGTTTAAAAAAACAACCAATTTGCCAAAATCACCTAATATGAAGCCTCCATAACCAGTCCAATTTTCACCTCCTGTTTTTTCTTCCCCAGTTTTTTCCGTTTCGAAGGTAGGTCCATCTTCATCGAAATATAAATTCAGATTTACAGTATCATCAGTACTTGGTTCAGATTTCAGTTTCCAAGGTCCATACTTACAACCTATTACACTATGTTTATATCCATAGATAGATATTTTTGGATTATCAAGTGCAAGTTTAACTGTGTTCGAATTTTCTTCTATATCCCCATGAATAAGTCCAATTACGTGAGAGGTGGTATTTGTTTTGAGAGCGGAAAGAATTCTTGAGTTAATATGCTCATCTCCCCAAGAATAGCCACAGGTTATTAAAATAGCATCATCGGTTTTTACAAAATGTGTAAGTCTATCCAATAAACTTTCAAAAGGTTGCTTCTTTGAATCCTTATATTTTAATGTAGATGGGTATATTAAAATATCCTCATCATCTGGATTGACCCTTAGAATCCTGTCCGTGTCCTTATCATAATGCCAACCAAGTGAGCCATGGATTTTCCATAGCTTAGTTTGATTAGATAGAAATTCTGTATCTTCTACAGATTCTGGATTAAAAAACGGTCTAAGGCTACCGCAAAACCCATCATAGTATGGTATTTCTTTAGCTTCAAGCCCCAACTCAAAAAGAAAATCATAATTAGTGGTAAATATTTCAACCGGATATTTTCTTTCTGCTTGACCTATCCAATTTGCAAAATCATTATGAGCAAGATGTTCAACAATGTCTTTTGAAACCAATTTATGTATAACTTTTTTAGTATCAATATCACATAATTCTAATAAATGAACACTAACAATTTTCCTGACATTTTGCTTTATTTGAATTATTAATTCTTCAAAATCTTCTTCCTTTAATGAGTTTAAAGTTCCAGTACTTATAAATTTAGCCTTTTGTTCTAAATTGGATAATATTGTTTCAATATTAAAATTTTCTTCACCTAATTCTGTTTTAATTTCATCCAGAGCAATTTTAAATTTTTTTGTTTTGCTTATTTCTTGAACAATATTTTTTGTCATCTCACCTATAGCAGGAACAGTTAAGGTTCTTTGATTTTTTCTTGCTAGAGAACTTCCGGCACCGAACAAAAAACCAATTCTTTTTTTATCTGAAATCAATATTTGCTGTATTCCCCTTATATATTCTGAAGGATCATGTGTTATTTCACTCATATCAATTAATTTTTTAAAATTGGTTCATTTTTCTCACTCTCCACAGTTGCCATTTTTGAAAAGATAAGTGTTTGCAATTTATATAAGGCCTTAATCTCTCTTGTTATTGATTCTTTCAAACTCAAAATTTGTACAAAAGGATGATTATCAAATAGTTTTAATTCAGGTCTAAGAACTGGTACGTTTTCTATTATTTCCTTGCTCAAATTAGGTTGAGCTCCACCAATGGCTGCGCTTACAATTTCTTGCTGATTGACTCTTAAATGATAGTACAAAAATGAAGCTTGTGCTTCATTTTTGCAAATCATTGCACAACAAGCTTGATTTGTAGAAGCTTCTATTTTCAAATATCCAACTTTACCTTTTGTATTTCCTTGGCCATACATTGCTACTAATACCGTATTTTTCGGCAAAAGCTTTGCCGAACTATTTCTTAAACCCTATAAAGAAATGTATTCTTCCGCATCAATTAACACGCTATTACAAAGCTCTCCAGTTTTGAGCCAGGGTATTTCTGGTTTATTCCAATAATTATTTTCAGGTCTACTAGGAGTTCCTCCACTTTTCATCTCTGAACAAAAATCTATTATAGAGCATAATTCCCATCCCACTGGAATCTCCTTATCCAATTCCTCATTAAAAACCATTTTACCTCCGGCAGATTTATAGCCAAGAGGTTGAGATCCTGAAACAAGTTTAGGATGACTTTCTTTGGAGACTGGAAATTCAAAATCGACAAACCAATGTTTATATAATGCCTGCGCAGTTTCTTCTAAGTTTCGGTTGAGTTCCTCATTTAAAGCAATCCGGTTTTTCACCACATTGTATTCCTTTACAATTTCTTGCTGTTTTTCAATGGAAGGAACAGGAAGTTCCATCGCCAGAAAATCTTCCCATTCTAAAGTTCCCCGAACTCCTCCTACTGCTAAAAATTCCGCATGCCTGTCAAATTCTGCACGGGAAAACCACATCATCAAATATTCAGGCATTAATTGGTTTTTATCATGTATTTCAAAAATGGAATAAGCCTGTGAAATAATTGCTTCATCAAAATCGGTCAATAAAGCAACTGGCATTTTTCGATCACGCCGCACTTGCATTGTGCTGCATGCAAATTGATTCTTACGAATTATTTTATAATTGCGCATATCTGTCCCAACCGTATTTGCCACTGAAGGAATGAATTCTTTAGAAATGCTCAATCCTAAAAGTTTGGTAACTTTTAACTCCTTATTGCGTTCATCTACCAAGAATATATAATCCCCAATAGGTTTATAGTTTGATTGCATAGCCCTGGTCTTTAAAAACATCCAACAATTCACTTTTAGATTGCTCTTCTTGTTGCAGCAAATCGGTCAGTTCACTTTGTAAACTCGCCATTTTTGTATCAAAATCGATATTTTCATCCCGGTTTACAAACTCAATGTATTTGCTGGGCACCAAAGAAAAGTCCTTCTTTTCAATATCCGCTTTGGTGGCACTGTAACAATATTCCGGAATGTCTTTAAAATCAGTCTTTTTTTGTTGCCAATCGTGGTAAGTTTTGGCGATTTCTTGAATATGTTTTGGGCTAAACTGAATGAATTTTTTCTCAAAAGGTTCCCCTATCTGTCGTAAATCCATAAATAAAACTTCTTGTTCGCGATCCCGGTATTGGCGTTCTTCGTCACCAATGGAACGTGTATGCGCTTTTTTATTTTTATTGAGTATCCAAACGGTTACGCTTATATTGGTAGTATAAAACATGTTTTGCGGTAAAATCACAATGGCTTCCACCAAATTGTTCTCCACCAGCTTTCTTCGGATTTTATACTCTTCACCACCGCCCGAAAGGGCACCATTTGCTAGAATAAACCCTGCAACCCCCTCGTCGGAAAGTTTGGAAACCATATTCAAGATCCAAGCGTAGTTTGCATTGCTTTTAGGAGGAACCTCATAACCCATCCAACGTGGATCATCTATTAATTCCTGCTGCCCACGCCAATCCTTTTGATTAAAAGGAGGATTCGCCATAATATAATCGGCTTTCAAATCTTTGTGTTGGTCGTTGCTAAAGGTATCGGCTGCTTTTTCACCTAAATTAGCAGATATTCCCCGAATGGCCAGGTTCATTTTTGCCAATTTATAGGTGGTGTTGGTATACTCTTGTCCATAGATAGAAATCTCCTGTTTACTTCCATGATGGCTTTCTATAAACTTAATGGACTGTACAAACATACCTCCTGAACCACAAGCTGGATCATAAATAATTCCTTTGTAAGGCTCTATCATTTCGGCAATGAGATTTACAATACTCTTTGGTGTATAAAACTCCCCCTTTCCTTTACCTTCCGCCAATGCGAATTTGGATAAAAAATATTCATACACGCGACCCACAATATCCTGAGATTTATCTTTCTGGGTATCAATTTTATTAATGGTATCTAAAAGTGAGGCCAATTTACTCTTGTCCAGTCCCAAGCGGGAAAAATAATTATCGGGTAAAGCGCCTTTAAGGGAGGGATTGTTCTTTTCAATCTGGTTGAGAGCGGTATCTATCTTTATTGCGATATCGTCCTGTTTGGCATTTTTAATAATATAATTCCATCGAGAAGTTTCTGAAAGAAAAAAGACGTTCTTCATATTATAGAAGTCTTTCATTTCGAGATATTTTTCTTTGCCTTCTGAGAGGAGTTCCTTACGGCGTTCCTCAAATTTATCATTGGCAAATTTCAGAAATATAAGCCCAAGGACTACGTGTTTATATTCCGAAGGTTCGATGGATCCACGCAATTTATTGGCCGCATCCCAGAGGCTTTCTTCAATGGATTTCCCGCCTGACTTTTTATCTTTTAACGGTTGACGGGCAGGTTGTTTAGTCGTGTTTTTCTTGGCCATTTATAAATTTCGGTCTTTATGTTCTAATAGTAATTCTTTTGCTTCCACATTTAGGATTTCGGCTATTCGATATAAATCTTCCAAACTGGGTTGTCTTCTGTTCTGTGCGTAAGAGTTAACCATATTATAGCTTTTTGCCATCTTAGTAGCAAGCCATTTTTGCGTTAAGTCTTTTTCTTCCAGAACTGCTTTGATTCGGTTCATTTGTTAAAATTATTACGAAAACCCTAATTTATAAAATTTTCTTAAATATATCATTATATGAGTATATGAATATTTTGAAAGCCCATTCCGGCAGTTGCATTTTCACTGGTTTGGAGAACTGCACGCACTCAATATTTCGAATAAAAGCAACCATTGTCGCGCTCGTGACCCTTTACAACTGTTGGCAACTATGCCACAAAGGCAAAATGAAATATCAAAAATATACACTAACAAACAAGAACTGTTTCATCCAAAAACAACCACTCGTAAATCTTCTACTTTAAAGGCGTAAAAATATTTAAAACCTAAAAAAAAGCCTGAAAGTTCATGTCACACCTTATCTAAAACACTCTTTTTACCTTGTTCAGGAATGTGAGGTTTAGCGTAATTTTTTGTTTAAGCCCACTAAATATCCTGTTCTGCAAAGAGCTGACAAGTGTTGTCCTTTTTTTAGAAAGATCGGGTACATAACTTGGTCATAATAAATAAAAACGGGACTTTTTCGAATCCGTGCATATATATAATAAAGCAAAGATATTATGAGCAAAACAAACTATATAAAAATCAGCCTCCCCAAATGGTGGCAGAACCTTATCATTTTAGTTGTCCTAATCACGGTTATCAGGTTAGACCCAGCCACGGTATTTGAAGCCATAAATAAACTCTTAGTGTACTGGATAAACAGATAAAAGTTTTATTTTGGTAACCATGGAATATTCTTTTATATTTTTTTTCCAAAAGGTGAAAGCTTGGAAAATCGTGACAAAGCTAGAAATAAGCTTCTACTCCTTCGAACTTCGGCACAAAGGCTACATCAACGATGTAAATTTTTACCCTAAATTTCAATTTAGAGAAAAATTTTGCCAAAATATCTCACTACGTGAGTATGGAAATTTATGGAAGTCGTTTATTATCTGGCGACCGTGCTAGCACAATGATTATTTCTCGTATTTTTTAAATTCAGGACACATTGCCTCTCGAATTGGGAAATTCTTAATTTGGTAGCAAAACTGAATTTTTTTTATTGATTAAATATAGACCTTGCCTCCTCATAAATCCTTTCAAAATTCGCCTCTAAATCTGCACTAGTAAATTGCAATGATTTTTCCGGAAACTGCCGCTTAATATGCTGCAATTTAAATTGCACTTTCCTATCCTTCCCATCCGCATAAGTAATAAACTCTCCTTGCTTCAACCTAAAAAAAACATCAGCTCGGATTTTTGGAATTTCTTTTTCGCCTGTTGTTATTCGAGTATCAAAATCTAGATTATAACCACGACTTATACTCTTTGTTGGGTCTTTGATTATTTCAAAGAAACGTTCATAGTATTTTGCTGTGTCCGGATCGTTGACCTTTCCGAAAAACTGATAGGAAAGATTGCTTAAAATGGCTTTACTTGCCTTATCGCCATACATCATATCGTTCTGAATTTTATCCTGCATTACATAAATCGTTGCGATATCATAACTCCTCAATGTTGCGGGAATGCGATGCATATTTAATAATCGTATGGTAGGCGCTTCTTCCATTAACAAGAATGAAGGCTTTGAATTTCGCACGCTCATTTGCTTTGTAATGGTGTGTATAATTGTTGCGATTACAGGCGAATAGGACGTTTCGAATTTTGGATTGTTTACTATAGAAATTACCGCTGGATTTTCTGGACTATTGATATTTAGTGGCACTTCATCTGCGGATAATGCCATAAAAATCCGTTGGGTGCTAATGCGTTTCAGTGCATTGGCCAAGGTGCTTTTAACTCCAGCTGTCTGTCGTTCCGAATCTTTTCCACTTATAAACGCATCTGCCATTGCCCTTGAGGTGATATTGGATTGCAAAAACTGTATAAGGCTGTCCGTGTCCAGATATTGATAAATAGCAATTAAATGTGGTAAAGTACAGAATTGGGGGTAGGTGGTTTTCAGTTTCCAAATCAATCCACCAATCAAGCCTTCCGCAGCGTCATTAAAAAATTTTGTTGTACCGGTAGTTCCCGATTCTCTTTGTTCTAATAGATTTTCAATCAATACCCGTGAAACTTCATTAACGCTTTCCTCATTCTCTAAATAGCGTGGTGCTATGGGATTTACCCTCTGGATGATTGTATCAAAGGAAATAACCTTAAAAGGAATTTCCCCATCTTTAAAAAGCGGATATGCCATTTCGGTGAGTTCAAAATCTTTATAATCGTGGATAATTCCGCAGAACTTGTACTTTTGAAAATGTTTTAGAAAACCGAAAACTACGCTTTCAGTCTTTCCACTTCCGGCAGAACCAATAACTGAAACACCCCTCCTGATATTTTCAATTTGAAAACTTTTGTTTGCGGTTTTAAATCGAACCTTATATTTTTCTGGAATTGTTTCTATCAACTTTCCATCAAAATAATATGCATATACCACAGTATTCAAAAACATTAGCGGACATGCTAGATAGACCATTCCTCTTAATACAGAATTTATAGTATAGCTGAAAAGGAATATCATTAGCAAAATAGAAATATTGGTAATCAGGAGATAGTATTTGAAACTATAATAAAGAACACAGAGTATTAAATTTTTTGCTTTCATAACATTTAATTTTAGTTAATTATCTCGTCAAATTCCTATGGAACTTGATTTAATAGCCACTTCGACACCTCGACGTAGCCTGTTAAAAACTTTCATTGCCAATTGTACCTGTGATACAGGGATAATTGGCATCATCGGAATACCCGTCTTGCCCATTATTTTGAATGCTAATGCTTTTTCATTAGTGGGTAATTTCATCAGGGACGCGAAATAGACTTTGGGATTCTTAATAAAATCCTTTCTTGCCTTATAGGTTTCTGCAAAATTTCTTTGGTAGCCGAATGTTTTATCAAACCTTTTCTCAGCACTCTCAAAAAATTTATCACGGTCAAAACCACGTTTTACATTCTTACCGTGCATTTCAACTTCGGATGCTTTATGCTTACTTCCAGGGGAAAGACTCACCGAATTTGAAGCATCCTTTCTACTAACGATGATATGTATGTGACTCTGGTTTCCAACCTTTGGCATTCCCTGCACGATCCGTTTTCCATCTTGTTGATGAGGGGCTTCTTTTTCTAGTTTTGCAAGCTTACTCTGCATCTCCTTTATATTTCCTTCTTTTCTACCTTCCTCGACATTTCGGATCTCCGTTTTGAGCTGAAGTATTTTCGTAGCATAGGGTTGGTTTTCTCTTATCTGTAAGTCAGTTCCTTTAAAGGTTCTTTGATGTTCAATTTTTGCATAGTATTTTATGTCATCGATGTTAATTGGGCGTCCGTTAATTTCCCGGTTGAAGGAAGCAACATAATCCTTCATTAGCTCACGGGTATATTTTTTTAGATCTTCGCTGCTGTTCTGTAATCTGTTCAATTCATATTTTGAAGGACTAACAGTAATCGAATAAAATTTCGGTTCGGTCTTTTTGAGTTTGGCACCATTTCCATCAATATCTTTTACCACTTCCTCTGCTGAAATCTCATCACCATATTGATTAAAAAAGTTTTCCATTTCTTCCTGTTCCAAACCTTGATTTTCTTTCTCCAGATAGCTTACAAAATCCGCTGAACTTTGTGAGTAGGTGCCTCCTAATTTTTGTGGTGTAATTGTGATATACATTTCTCAAAAATTTAAAGTTCGTTGTTGTGATTTCGCTTTTCTTGAAAACGTACTTCCTTCTTTTCCTCGATAAATTTCTTCTCCAAAATCAAAGGTTTTTTTGCTGGTGTTTCTGTCTGAAAAAGAGATTCTATCATCGCAACTGTCGGCTTGGTTTGAGTCTTTTCCATATCCCTCATTATGGCAATTACTGCATTGATTCTTTTAAGCAATTTGGCTTCGATGGTTCGTCCCGTCGGACCTAATTTTTCCTTTGGCGAGATTTCGTTATAGAAGAAGAAATCGAGCATCGTGGACATTGCCTCGGTGTGTGATTTGAAGTGTGTACGTGAGAATTCCTGAAAGCGTTTTGCTGTTTCCTTTTTAAATCTAATTCCGATAAATGAGTCCATAATTCGCCGATTTGTCGCAAATCTTTCCCTAAAAATGAAGGCTTACAGGCTATTTGTCGCAAATTGATGAAGGTCAAGAAATTATATATTTTTCAAGTAACTGATTATCAGTGTTTTGAAAACAAAAAGGAGTGCTTAACATCGCGTAGCGTGTTACCCTCTTGCTACTCCTTTTCGTCCCGCCAGAGCGGGACAAAAATTTCATACAATCTGGCTAATCCCGATAGCTATCGGGAGCCAATTGCCATTTCAGAGAAATAAATTTCCAATATGTTATTTTTCGATGCGTATGGTTATCGGCGAAAGTCGAAAATAGGATAACCTTACTTAAAATTGAATGCTGAGTGTCAGCGAAATAAAGATACATTTTTTTAATTTAAAAGTCAATTTAGGATTTAATTTGGTAAAAATATTTTGGATGGTATAAAAAATATATTAACTTTATTACATAGGTCATTCTTTAATGATCTGCAATTAAGGGAAAGTTCAGGTAACAGCGGATTTTCCCTTTTTTACAAAATACTCATAGTGCGTTGTTTGTTGTTTACAATTGTATTTTGTTTTTCACTACTTGAATAAATACAAACACCCCCGAAAGTTCAGAGGTGTTTGATTAATATTTTTAAAAAAAAATTAGACGTTGAATATGAAAGTATACGAATATAGATTTCTCAATGCTTCTTCCTCTATCGTCGTTTCAAAACAGGTATAATTTTCTCTTACATATTTGCGAATACTTTCGCCAAATTTTCGTTCTACATCCTTTTTTGAATTTTCCAAAAGTCGGTTCTGAGCTTCCTCGTTCAGGTCTGTAAAATTTAGATATACCATAGCTTCAAATTTTAATATTCGCTAGGTAACATCAGAGTATTATTTACAAAAAATAACCGTAATTCATCGAGCGGAAAATCAGTTACTCGATACCCGTGTTTTTCCAAAATAGTATCGTTGCCATCCGTATAAATAATTTCAGCTTCGTAACCTGTAAATTCTTGTTTTTCCTCGGACAATATTTTAAAATCTATGGTAATAAATTCGCTTCGATCCATTAGACTTTTTGCAATTACGGAAGTGTCTGTAATAAGCCAAAAACATTCGGCAGCTTCCGCCAAATATTTTAGTCCGTTGGTGTATCGAGT
>Ga0314772_1000637_pt1 | contig 18202 bp, 19 predicted proteins | sample MetaGCBIW2018_FD_204520 | JGI IMG/M metagenome (GOLD analysis project Ga0314772, IMG submission 204520) | Cryopeg brine microbial communities from Beaufort Sea near Barrow, Alaska, United States - CBIW 2018 | ecosystem: Environmental > Aquatic > Marine > Coastal | place: USA: Alaska | collected... | reverse complement strand
AATAGCAAGACTATTTAATTTTATATACAAAATAGTTAATTCTAAAATTGAGTGAAAGTACTCTTAACAAACGCGTCAATTATTACGCTCGAGCTCGCGCCTATTACGCGGGCGTTAAATACCAGTGATCGCGAAGTGCAGGGTAGCTACTATCTGGTCTCGAAAGTGGGCTAATGAGCCTGCGGGGTTATTCAGTTGTTTGGTGGGCACTGAGGATATTTGAGGTGTCAGCAACAGAAGTTTCTGGCCATCGAAGGTGACCTCTGGAGTGAGGCCCTGCATCGTTTGGTTCCCGAAGGCTGAGAGCCTGCCAAGCGGAATAACGATGCGTGTTGCCAGTTCAAATAAGTGCGGGCTTTGAATGTCGACCAAGTAGGGGTAACGCGATTTGCTGGCTTTTGGTCGGATTGGGGTATACATCGAACTGGGCCATTAAAATTCATTAAACTCGTCACCGAAGCAACCATGCTGCTCAACGAATTCGTTGTAACTTGTGATGGCAACGCGGTTTTCGTCGGCCCATTGAGCTGCTTTGTGTTTCGCCAACTCATCTCTCAAAGCTCGCTCAAGCGTGGCCGAGAGATTGATGTTCAACGCTCGCGTTTTTGAAAGCAGGTCCGGAACATGTCAACCTCATATGGACAGCTCTTTAAAACGTTAACCTCTATTTGCTGATACTGACACAACCTCTTCCTAATTTCTGCTATTTCATACTGCTTTTTGTGCTGGTAGCCAACCTGCGTTCTACCAGGCCAAAGAAAGTTCATCTTGACGCTTCTGCTCGCCTGTTCTTCGGGCGCAGATTCAGTGCCTCAAGTTTTCATAGCCTACTCCACGATATGGGAGCCGATACGTAGTTTTTCGTGGAAGCGTTGTCTGGAGCGCCACCGACTTGTAACCCAAGGAGGCAGCTTATGGAAATGTTCGACGACATTGATGCAGGGATCGAAAGCCTGACGATCTCCGACATCACCTCACTCCAAATTCATCTCGCCCCTCTCGGGCTGCAGATGCTGAGGGACATTCTCGCCCGGGCCGTCTTCGAGGCGCGCGTTACCCAAATCGCCGAACGCCGCCGCCAGATCCTCAGAATTTTCCGGGACTACGAGCTGTCGCCGGTGCCAACGAGTTCATCAACTCACCCTTCTTGAGGTAGGCGGAGTCCATGGCTGGATGTGAAGGCCCGCTTCAAAACCTCGTTGCCGGCTTATTTGAAGCGGAGGATCTCAAGGTCGAGCGCGACGCGGCTGAGGAAACGATGAACGAGAATCTTGCCAAGTGTCGGCCCGTAGGGTGAGTTGTAGAGACCGCAATTGCCATTCAGTTGGCTAGATCCATCGTTTGTTTACTGGACAGAAAAGACAGGTAAAACACCACGTATTTACCCGCCGGTTATGGCTGGCGCTAGCAGTAAAGAAGATGAATCTAACAGGGGATTGAGAAATAAGGAGATTTCTACTATGTCCAAATCTAGTGAAGCATCAAAAGCAGTTAGTCAGTCCGGGTACCATGCAATACGGAAAAGCGGAAAAGCCGACGTTGCCGGGTGGTGTCCCCCCGGCGGCACCCATTCCGGAAATCGAGACGCGAGCGGTCCGGCGGGTGATGGGCCGATTGCCGTGTTTGGGCCAGACGACATTTTTGTCGCGGATTTTGATCAAAAAACGCTTTCAGTCTTCGATTTCGACGCGTTAGGCGATGGTAGCGAGGCTTTAATCCGGACGAAGCTCGACGTGACAATCGTAAAAGCCCATTCATCAGGCGGCGCCACGCCGTTGCTGCTGTATGCGATTGATGAGAAGGGGCAGGCTTGGTCGACCGACGCACCGGCCTTGCACAGACGCTCGGCACATTTGATCTCGACGCTGACCTTACCGCCCTGGATCCGGCGAAGCACAACATTCTACTGGGACGCCATAAGGGAGAGTTGCGGCTTATCCTGACCGGGGAAGACAGCACGCAGGGCGGTATCGAGACACATCGTTTTGACGTTGACCGGGTTACGGCGGCGTCCGTGGCCAATGGAACCCATCTGGTACTGGCGCGGAGCTGTTACGTGCTGAGGACCCTGCTCGAGCGCTGTGGTTGCGACTGCGACTGCGACTGCGAGTGCGGGCCCGGCACGGGCAAAGACTATGACCGGCGGCTGAATGTGCAGTTCGAACGAAAGCTCGACCGTGCCGGGGCGGAGATATCCGAGGGACAGACCCACACTCAGAATCTGCTGATCCGTCTACCGCGAAAAGCGCAAATCGAGGCGTGGCGAATCGCCGACTACGTGGCGCAACTTGAACCGCGGCTGCCGGACGATTTCCGCGCTCCGGTCCCGGTGTCAGCCTCCTCAGTCACCTATTGGGGGCGCAAGAACCCACGCGCGGCGCTGAACCCAACGTTGCAAATCTGCATTTTACCTGTGATCGATAGTAGCCAGACCTACGGCGACTCCGACATGACCGAACTGGTCGACCAGGTCTCGGCCAAGATTTTTTCGACCGTGGACGACTACTACGACGAAAGCAGCTTTGGTGAGTTGGCCATTAACTTCACCGTCTTCGGTCACGATATCGGCGGCGCGCGCAAGCCGCTGGTGCGTCCCCAGGCCCAGGCAAGCTATTGGTGGGAGGGCTTCCGGGCAGGCGGCCTGCAAGCGGTGATGCCGGCGGACTGGACGGATCCCGTGATACTCGACGGGACCGAAGCGTTCGTGATGCATGCCAATCCTCGCGCGGGGGCCGTCATGACATACGATGTGCCCTTCGCCGCGATGTGGAGTAGCGCCAATCTTGGTAACTTTCCGGTTTCGCTGACCTTTGACGGCACCGAGACGCTGGAGCTGACCAGTCAAAACACAGACCGGTGACAACCATGTCCTGACGCTGAACTTTCCGGCCACCACGCTGACTGTGAACCAGGGTGGCGATATAACCGGGTTTCTGGGGGATCTCGGCGATCTGCTGACCAATGCGATCCGCGCCGCCGAAGCCAAGATAACGGGCAGCCCCGTACTCATCCAGCACGTCGAGTTCCGCAGAATACGGACCTCAAGCGCCGATACCGCTTTCGGTCGTGTGCACGGCCGGTTCCGGGTCGTGTCGGCTGGTGGTGCCGCCACTCAGAAAGGACAGATATCGGTGACCGGGCCGAGGGCGCCGGCAGCGCCCTCGGCCGCACTCGGCCTTTCGGCGGCGGACATTCTCGGGGTGATGGATTCCACCGGTTCTGTCCGCGTGTATTTCCGTGAGTGCCTGAGGGCGGCTCAAGCCGATACTGGCGAAGGCAGCGGCGGAACCATGGCCTATTTCAATACCTCCGTGACCACGGATCTCAATGCCGGGGCTCAGGAAATTATTGTCGGGGTGAACCTTACGGACGATACGGGCGGGCAGCTTGCCACGATCGAGCGGCTTTCCAGCTCGGGACTGTCAGGCACCGGATGGAATGTCGCCATGCCGAACCCCGGTAGCGAGAGCGGGCCAAACAACTCCAACACGATGCGATACGCCATAGACCTTGCCGACGACACCTTTACAGCAGCGCTCGATCACATTCGGGCTACTACCGCTTGGGACCGGAGCACGGTCGAGTTGATGTTCAATAATTTCGACGTGATGATGATCGCGCATGTTGGTGCACCGCACGCCGAGATACCGCTTGCCGACCAATGGGTGTGCGACGAATCGGCCGACTTTGGCAGTAAACGCATGTACACGCGGGAGCATTTTGCCACTGATCAGAACCCGCCCTGGGGAGAGCACCCGGTACAGATGGGCGCCTCGACGATCATCGGTCAGCGGTTTAACGCATTCAATAATCCGCAGATGACTAACCAGGCGGGGGTGATGGCACACGAAATCGGTCACGCGATCAGGTTGCCGGATCTCTACCAGGAGAACGGTTATCGCGATGACTTGGACTACGTTGATCCGTGGGCGATGATGGAGGGAGACAATACGAACTTCCATCACTTCTGTGGCTGGTCCAAGTGGAAGCTGGGCTGGATTGCCGACGACCCGGACCCGAACGTCAACCGCACGATATTCGTTGATCTGCCTTCGCCCACAGGCACTTCGGTGACGGAGGCTTGGCTGGTGCCGGTGGAATACTGGGACAACGCCATGCGTAACGATGTGCGAAGCGCAGTGGGTCGATACCAATCGGACAGTTGATGAAGCTGAACCTGAGCAGCGACGGCGGTGTCACAGCATTCCTGGAGCTCAGGGCCAAAGGCTCGAACTTTTCGCAAAACCTCAGTCCGGAAACGACGGTGATTGCCACCAACGGGCTCGATCCGAATTCCGATCGGCACTGGGCAGTGAACGGGCTCTACCGGCGATCGGTGCATCTTCTGAACGACGGCACCGAATTGCAGGCGGTCAACGACACGTGGGATTTCGCGACCGCGTCGAAGTTTCCGGTCAAGGGCTGCGTGGCCGAGGTCGCCGACATTCGCACGATTCGTGGGTCAATTCCGGTCTACCGAATCCGGGTTGAGCGAGAGCAGGCCGAGTACATCGACCTGTACTTCCAAGACCACGTGCCAAGTTGGAAGAGTCCGGATATCTGGGTCGATTGGCAGGGTGACAACCCCGACTCATCGGTCCGGCCCGGATGCAGCAACGACAGCGGGTTTCTGCTGACGGCGTGGCGCAGGGCGGGGGAAGCCGACGAGATATGGAGCAGCTGTTTCTACCACATCCGTCCGCGATTCCGAACCAACCTCGAATTGGTGCGAGGCACCTGGCTCCAAGGCAGAATCGTCGTTCACGGCTTGCTGCACGTATTGGCTGATATGGCTATCGACCTCACCAAGGACCAGCCGCTGGTCGCATGGATCAGAATGCTGACCGATGAGCCGAACGGAGCCGTGGTTTGGCGCGCCGTACCGATCCAGTCTGACGGCCGTTTTGTCCTCAACGCCACAGTCGAGAACGGAAAAACGATGGTGGTGGAGGCCTGGTTCGACCGCACGAATCAGCTCGGCTCTTCAGTGTCAAACGAGATAACGCTGAAGCAAGCCTTTATCGGATAGTTTAAGAGACGCTGCTATAGTTGTTCGCAACGCTCTCGAAATCACTACAGCAGTGGTCCAGGGTTGCGACCGCTGCGGAGGAGGGATCCAAATCATGATTCTCAAAAAAAAGAGACCGATATCGAGCTTGGGGCCTTGTCGGTGCACAATTGCGTCCTGACACTCGATAAAAAATTAGAGCCACTGAAAAGTGCCGGCGAAAATAGTGGCAACGTCATTTTCCTTAATGAGCTTTCATCGTCACTTGATCCAAGTGTTCTCCAGCAGGCTGCAGGTCAAATTGATGGAAAAATATAACCAGTTGCTGTTGTCGGACAATTTTTCTACCGTTTCGCGGTTCCAAAATTGCCGCAAAGCTTGGCGTTATGCATAGGGAGTAAATGCATGGTTTTCAAGCTACCAGCACCGGAATTGCAAGACTCTGAGTCATTAGTGGGTTGTATTGAGGATCGGCGCAGTGTGAGGGAGTACACGAAAGCGCCGCTACCTATAGGTGTTTTGTCCCAATTGCTTTGGGCGGCCCAAGGCATAACAGGGTTAGGCCAAAAAAGAGCAACTCCCTCGGCGGGTGGATTATACCCACTGCATCTACAAATTGTGGTGCAGCGTGTATCGGCACTTGAGCCCGGTACCTATGAGTATAAGGCTGATAGCCATTCGTTGAAGCTAGTCGGTGACTGTGTTCCGGAAGGAACGATGCACGAGCTAGGTATTGGTGATCAACCATGGCTGAAAGAGGCGGCTATCGTCATTGGGGTTGCAGCAAGACTCGGAGATGCGGCTCGGCACTTTGAAAATCAGCCACCCCAGGGAGCGCGCGGTGCTCGCTATGTATATATGGAAACTGGTGCTCTAGCACAAAGTGTCCATCTCCAGAGCACTGCTCTTGGAATTGGCTGTGTTCTAGTGGGAGGGTTCGATGACTTCAGGGTGAAGGAAGCATTAAGGTTACCCTCAGATTTAGAACCTATTGCACTGCTGTGTATCGGGCAACGGCGGGATGTCTAGCAGTGCATAACAATACGCGTCACGCCGATGTCCTTTATGCCGCTTCGCTCTGTAAAGGCCATCGGCGCGCTCCGCGTTAAACTCCATATAGGACCCTCCGTAATATGTCTATTCAAGCTGTACTGTTCGATCACGACGGAACACTTGTCAACTCCGAACCGGTTCACCTAGAACTTTGGAATTCGGTTCTTCGTCCATACGGGTTTCAGTTATCGGATCAACAGTATAAGGACTTGTATGCTGGCGTTCCGACCCCCGCGAATGCATCCGATTTGGTCAGTAGGTTTGGCCTGCTGACCGATGCCAACGCCCTTGTGGAAGCGAAGAACCTTGAAACCATGCGGTATCTTGAGCGGCAATCTTTTCCTTTAATGCCGGGCGTTGCCCAAGCAATTTCGTCTTTCCATCGACTGGGTTTAAAACTCGGCGTTGTCACCGGAGCGGGCGCGAATGGCGTACGTGTAACGTTACGTGCCAACGAGTTCGAGCCACTATTTAGTCTTACTGTTTCAGGAGACGATGTGCTCAAAAGCAAACCTGAACCAGATTGTTACCTGCTGGCTCTGGAGCGCCTTTCCCTGAAGCCAGAAGATTGTGTAGCGATCGAGGATACAGAGCATGGGCTGCGCGCAGCGGCGATGGCTGGCATCAAATGCCTCGTTATTCCTACCGAAATGTCCAGGCACCACGATTTTTCCTTAGCCTCAGCGGTTTTGCCAAATATGAATGCCGCCTGTGATTATATCCAAAGGGTCTACGTGGATAGCGCACGTGGGGCTTAATTAGTCGCTCACGTACCTTCCCGGCCGCCGGCCGCCACTGACGTGTCTCCGCTGTGATCAGCGTTAAAGCGATACCAGCTGGAACGATTGATTCGCCACTATTTGCATGAACATCACGAACGGGACCCGGCCGACACCGATGCCGAACCAGATCGCGACACCCGCTTCCGCAGCCGTAATTCGAAGCTCTACGGCCAGCGGCGAGTGCCTAATTCCCGGTGATGGCGTTATCGTTAGTGCCTATCACCGGGGCTACTCGGTGACTTGAGAGCTAGTTAATTTCCTACTACTTCTCTTACATCCAATATATACATCTGTCGCACGCCCTCATGTACAGAATCAATACAAACCTGTTCTCCATCGTGACTCCAGCGAGGATGCAGATCACAGCGGCTCACCTTCTTAAGGTCCGAGGTATAAAATTCGCCAATCTCATGGGCCAGATCTTCGCGCGTATCATAAATTAACAGCTTTCGAACATTGGTCTCAGAATCTGGATAGGTATCAGTCAGAAGCCAGCGAGTGTTGACTGGTGAATAGCTCATGTGGCCATTCTCGGTGAGCAGATCGCCACTGATCACCTTTACCTCACCATTCAGAACATCGTGATAGACGTGATAGTGGATAGCATCATTGTGAGGGCCCCAAACTACGATATAGTCGTTGTCTCGCCACATCGGATGCGAGATTTGATACTCCGATTTCTCGTAGTCGTAGGTGCCCACAGCATTTGGATCGAAGTTGTCTTCCAGCTGGGGCAATGGATGATCGGAGTCCTCCAGCAGGCGTATGTCGGTACCATCCGGATTGATGGTAATCAGCCGGTGGAGGAAACAGGTCTCGTCCTCGACACGTCGGGTCCAGCGGTGCAGAAACAGAATTCGCGTAGAGGCTGGATTGATCTCGATATGACTGATCCAGTGGATCGCATCATTCATTGAATCGCGATGGTGAAACTGGCTGAGGGCCTGATAACTCACCAGCACTTTCGTTTCGCCACTGTCCAGATCGAAGCGACACAAGCCATCGTCGGATGGGCAGAGCGTCACCTTTCTTTTTTTGTCATTTGGCTCGCTATAACCAATGGTCTCGTGGGTGATAAAGAGCCGGCTATAGTCGACGGTGACGGCGTAGTCGCTGTTGGGCGCCACCGAGTAAATCGGATCTGGGAGGGAGCGGTTCTCACCGCTATCGGCATCATGAATCACCGCACCAAAGCCCGGATAGCGGCCTTCGGGCTTGTCGTTTCGCACATTATAAATAGCTTGGCGGCCCGGCTTGCCTTCTAGCCATTGTAGCTGGCAACCCATCTGCCAGTTCCAAGTCGTGGTCTTGCCAATCACGTGAAAGTCGTCGCCGGCCCAGGTATCGAAAAAGCCCACTTCGGCCGAGAGATCGGGCCTCAGATCGGCATCCATCATGGGCACGCGATCGGCCAGTATATAGCGGCCATCCTGACTCCAGGGGCTTTTGTTGTAATAACCGAAAAAGTGATTGTACTCACCGTCTCCGAGCTGACGGATTGGGCAAGTCGTCTTGAACAGTTTCTGGTGTGACGAATCCATGGGTATGTACTCCATATGAATTTCTGCATAAAGCGGAGGCGTTGAAGAATAGCGACTGAGGCTCGATCGCACTGGGTCGCTGATATAGGTGGCACGATTGCTATGACTTCACGTCGTGTCCCGGGCGTCCAATCAACTGCGGCGAGACTTGCGATAGCCCATGACGACCGAGGCCAGGCACAGCAGCACCAGCGCCAGCGAAAATGGACGCGTGACGAACTGCAGCAGCAGCTCTCCGACGTCACCGCGCACCAGCGACAAAGCGCGGGACAAGTTGGACTCCGCCATCGTGCCCAGCACCAGGCCCAATACCATCGGCGCGCGGGAAACCGAGAAGAATGTGAACAGATAACCGAGGACGCCAATGGCCAACATCAGACCGATATCGCTGACCTGCCCGCGAATCGCATAGGCGCCCATGACGGCGAGGGAGAGAATCGAAGCAGCTAGAATTTCCTTCGGCAGATAGATGACCTTGACGCAATACTTGGCCACCAACAGCCCGATGGGAACGAACATTAGATTGCTGAACAGCAGGCTGAAGATGAAGCCGTAAGCGATGTCCGGAGAGTTCTGAAACAGGATAGGCCCTGGACTCAGGCCATGGATGATCAGGCCACCCATCAGTACAGCACTCACCGCGTTGCCCGGAACGCCTAGAGTTAGTAGCGGAACCAGTGAGCCACCTGTAACCGCGTTATTGGCTGTCTCGGCGGCCACCAGTCCTTCTTCGGAGCCCTTGCCAAACTGCTCGGGCGTACGCGAGCCTCGCTTGGCCGCGTCATAAGCTATGAAGCTGGCGATACTCTGTCCTGCGCCAGGAATAATGCCAACTACAGTGCCAATGACACAGGAGCGCAAGACGTTAAGGCGCTGGCCCAGGACGTCTTTCAAGGTGCTCCAGGCACCACTGAATTGAGAGCTTTCCTCTTTTTGTAGGCTGCTCTTTTCGCTCAGGATATTGACGACTTCTGGAATCGAGTAGAGTCCTATCAAGGTGATGACCAACGGAATGCCGTCATACAGCGAAGGCTGGCCCATTGTCAGGCGCATCTCGCCGGTCAACGAGTGCATGCCGATCAGGCTGATGATCAGGCCCAATACGCCGCCCATCATGCTTTTCAGCATGCTGCCTTCGGATAGCGAGGCAATGATGGTGACGCCGAACAGGGCCAACAGGAAGTATTCCGGTGCGCCCAGCATTAGTGAGAGTTCCGAGAGTACCGGCGCCATGAACAACAGCACGATGGCACTGAAGATCCCGCCGATGCACGATGCGAAGACTGATAACCCGATTGCCCGCCCCGCCTTGCCGGCTCGTGTCATCGGATACCCATCCTGACAGGTCGCAACGGCAGATGGCGTCCCGGGAATGTTTAGCAGAATGGCGCTGATCGAGCCACTGAACGTCGATGCCAGATAGATTCCTCCCAGCAAAGCGAGGCCCACGGCGGGTGGGAACGAAAACGTGACCGGAATCAACAACGCAACACCCATGGTGCTGGTCAGACCCGGTAACATGCCTATAAAAACGCCGATCGTAACACCCACACATGCGGCCAGCAGCATGCTGGGTTGCAGTGCGGTGAGAAAGCCAATAGAAAGTGCGTCCAGCATAGCGCTGATTCCTGTAAGCAGAGTTGTCGGTTGAGCTGTCAGACGATCTTAAAAAACGTGTCGAATGGCAAAAGGCTATCGGGCAGCGTCACGCCGAGCGCATTGAAGAACAGCATGAAAATGACAAGCGCCAGTGCAGCGCTATAGGCCAGAAAAAAGACGCGAGGCTTACCTGAAAAACAGCACATCGAGATAAAAACAAAAAGAAAGGTAGCGAATAGAAAACCAACCAAAGTAATCGCCAAGATATATCCACCCACTAGCCCGAATACGAGCAGACTCTTTAGCAGGTGGCGAACATCATTCCCCTCGAGAAACGAGGCAGTGTGGCCGGCCGCTTTCGCCATGCGTAGATACTGGTAAAGTCGAATGACAAACAGTGCGACGCTCATGACTACCAGAATCATCGCCAGCCCTCTTAACAGGACAGAAGACTGATAGGAGTAGCTGAATGATTCCCAAGTAATCCAGATGCTCAGGAGAATGCAAGCCAGCGCAAAGCCGGCATCTTTCTTGATACTCGTCACGTGTATGCCTCCGGAACAGAACTTTCCCGCAAGCCCATCGGCGCGCGGGAAGACTGAATTATTTCATAAGATTGATGAATCGCTCGGTCTCTGCACGCGAGGACTTCAGCGTCGCATCGAAGTCTTTGCTGTCTTCGTAGGTCAGCCCAATGCCCAACTTTTTGGCGGCTTCGATAAATTCTTTATCTTCGAGCAATTTTTCGAAAGCCTGTTCCAGATGGGCAACACGCTCCTCTGGGACACCGGCCGGTGCGGCGACTCCACGAATGGCAGTACCTACCTTTGCGACATCCTTTCCAGCCGCTTCATCGATCGTTGGCACGTCTTTGAGCGCAGCATGAGGTTTCGGAGAGAAGACCACCAGTGGGCGGATTCGACCGGATTCGATGAATGGCAAGGCCGAACTGGTGCTTAATAAAGCAGCTTCCACTTCTTTGCCCAGTAGCGCTGTTGCAGCAGGGCCTGAACCGCTATAGCTAATGAAATTGATGTCCAGCGATAACGCGTCTTCCAGCGCTGCGGCCTGAAGATTGACATTGGACTGTGGTCCGTCGCCGGACACATTTATGCCACCTATGTCGCTTTCGACTTTAGTGGTGAAGTCCTTGAAGTTTTTGTAATCGCTATCGGTATTGACGGCCAGGAGAATCGGATCGGACTGAACGTTGGCTATTGCCTGGAAGTCATCCATCGAGAATGGCACGTTTTTGCGCAGCATTTCGATCAAGAAAATGGATGGCGAGCTAAGCAGCCCCAAGGTGTAGCCGTCGTTGTCGGCTTTGGCCAGCCGGGTGAAACCGATCTGACCGCCAGCACCTGCTGAATTTTCAACAATCATCCGTGCGCCCAGATAAGGCTCGATATGCTTGGTCATCAAGCGTGCAACTGTATCGTTACCGCCACCAGGCGAGTAAGCGACGATCATTGTGACCGGCTTGTCGGGATAGCCTTCCGCCATTGCAAACGGCGTTGTGAGCGCAGTAAAACAAACGATAGTAGCCAAAAGTTTCTTGTAAAATTTCATCGCAGTTTCCTTGAGTTCATTTCGGTTTTATTTTAAGAACATGGCGACAGCGGTTTCCGCTGAACAACCATTTGGAAAAAACGATTGGCCGACCCTGCTGGTCATAGGTCGTGCGTTCATTGAGCAACCCTGCAGCAGGTAGTTTCTCCACGCCCAACATCTCAGCTTCGTCGTCATTGAGCAGAACAGGCTCGATCTGGAGTGTGATATCGCCAATCGCCAGGCCATACTCTTGGGTGATCTTGCTGGAAAAAATGTTGGTAGATGTAAAATCCGCTGCAACTAGGTTTGGAAAAAGCGATTTGGGCAGATAGATCTTCTCGATAAACAGCGGCTCACCATCTGCCCGGCGAAGACGAGTGACCTTAATGACATGCTCTCCTGCATGTCCCAGTCGCGAGATAGCACTCGGCGAGTGGTAGTCAGCATCGAAACCGATGACTTCGACATCATTCGTATGACCTCCTGCTTCGATCTGCATATCGAAATCGTGTACGCCGAGCAGATTACGTTCTACCTTTTCGGCACGCTTTACGAAATTGCCAGCCCCTCGTTGAGTGGCTACCAACTTTTCGTTTTTCAATTGATTGATAGCCTCGCGCACAGTGGCACGGCTGACCTCATGAATTTCACACAGCACTCGTTCGGGAGGCAGCATCTCATTAGGCTTCAATGCGCCGGTGTTGATTTGGCAACGTAGTAGCTCGGCCAGCTGCAGATATAGCGGAACGGGGCTTTCTTTATCAATTTTGATACCGCGCATAGCGTGACTCTTGTGTTGACCGGATGTCATGATGTCCGTACCAATTTTCCGATATTAGACAGGGTGTGGCTTTGGTGTCAAGTGTAATCTTTTTGGTTCTTCTAATTCAGGAGGAGGGCGCGCATTGACTCAGTAATAAACTAATTTACTGAATGCCGCGGAGTCTTACACGCAGCAGGAACATCGGTAGATATGATGAGGAATTAATTCGGATTTCCCGTAACATATTGATTATTAGTAAATTTTGGTTATGCTATGACTACACACAAGGCTATCGTAAACGTCGCGACAGGCCATTGGTGTGGTTTGAATTTGAGCGGCTGATGAAGAGCGAACCGGGACAGATCTATTTTCGTAAAGCCGGTTTCCCAGCGTTTCGTTCATATCTATTCAGCAAAACCTAACCCTGGGATAACGGCCAACCCTAACAAGCGCATGTTGTCAGGCTGGTTTTCCTCTGCGCTCCGCGTTGAAGCTGTAGAAAAAGGTCGAAGGCAATCATTGATCTGAAATTGGTCAATAAACTATCAAAAATAGCGACTATTACTAAACTGTGTAAGACTTTTCATGGAAAGCATACCCAGATTTTAGGTAGGAACGTCATCAAAAAAATACTTAAGGCGTTTTCTACAGCCTCGTTAGGCCAAAAAAAGGAGAGTACTTTGTATTCAGGTAGTTGCTTATGCGGTGGGGTTCGCTTCCAGATCCTATGTGAGCTAGAGCCAATACAGATTTGTCATTGCTCCCAATGTCGCAAAGCGCAAGGCACTCCCTTTGCTACGAATACACCTGTCAAAGAAGCCGCTTTTCAGCTAAAGAGCGGATCCAAATTGCTCAAAGTTTTTGAGGCATCGCCTGGCAAGCAGCGCGTTTTCTGCAGTGAGTGTGGTTCGCCGATCTACAGCAAAAAAGACGCGCTGCCTGGTGTGCTGCGCATTCGTGCGGGTCTCATCAATGAGCCGTTATCCTCAAAGCCGGTTGCCCATTGCTACACAGGCTCAAAAGCTAATTGGTGGCCCATAAACGATAACCTCGCCCAATTCGAGGCCGCGTATGTCCCGCAAAATAGCAAGCCCTGACAAAACGCTGTGGCCAGACAATTTCCCATCGCTTTGTTGCGCCACAATTGCCGCAAAGCTTCGCTTTATATTTCAAGGAGTGAATTTTGGAGCTCGTGATAGGGAATAAAAATTACTCGTCATGGTCGTTAAGGCCATGGCTGTTTTTGTCGGTTCACGGTCTAGCCTTTGAGGCAGTGCGGCTTCGCCTTCATTTTGCCTCCGTGTGTGCTGCAAACGTTAGGCCTTAGAACGGCGAAATCATGAAATCTTTAGAGCTTCGAGTTCCTCCAGTTCTGCAAGTCGCGATTCTGGGCATCGTGATGTACGGGGTAGCTAATTTATTTTCAGCCTTTCAGTTTCTGGTTCCGGGTTTGACGTGGCTCGGCGTTAGTCTCGGGATTATGGGAATGATCGTTGCTTCCTTGGGAATCGCCGAGTTCAGGAAAGCTCAAACTACGGTTGATCCGCGTGCCCCTGAAGACTCTGCGAGCCTAGTTATTTGCGGCGTTTATCAATACAGTCGAAACCCAATGTATTTGGGTTTCTTTTTCCTATTGCTGGGTTGGGCATTATATCTATCTCATGTTTTCGTATTTGCCCTGCTTCCGCTCTTCATTGGCTACATGAATCGCTTTCAAATTCAGCCAGAAGAAAAATTCATGCTTCAGAAATTCGGTGACGCCTACCGGTTATATATTACACAGGTGCGAAGGTGGGTATGAGGGCTGACAATACGCTGCACTAGGATTGCCTTTTCTACGCATTGCTTCAAAAAATTATCCGAGCACTGTGAATTGCTAGAACCGCATCTAACCAGGCAGTCAGGCGCACGTTCGTTAACTCGCGCGGCTTATTTCAACGTTAGCAGTATTAGATCATCACAGGGGAAGGTATATGTGGCTGGAAGAAACAGAGTTAGAGTCCGCGTCTGTAAAGTTGTCGCCTTTGCGCGTTGAGCATGCAGATGCGCTTGTTATAGCCGCATCAGATGGCAACCTGTGGGAATTATGGTTTACGTTTGTCCCGAGTCAAGATTCAATTGGCCGTTATATTAATGATGCCTTGAATGAACAGGCTCAAGGGCTGGCTCTTCCATTTGTTGTGATAGACAAAGCTAGCGGGAAAGTAGTGGGTTCCACGCGTTTCTGCCATGCAGATACGGTTAATAAAAGGGTGGAGATTGGTTACACGTGGTACTCAAAAAGCTCGCAAGGCTCGTCTGTTAATAAGGAATGTAAAAATTTATTGTTAACTCACGCATTTGAAGTGTTGGATGCTATTGCCGTTGAGTTTCGCACCCATTGGCACAATTACGCGTCAAGACAAGCGATAGCGCGGCTGGGTGCGAAACAGGATGGTGTGCTGAGGAACCATCAAAAAATGCCGGACGGCTTGTATCGAGATACCGTCGTTTTCTCAATCATTAACCTTGAGTGGCCAGCTGTAAAAATGAACCTGCTGCACAAATTGGCGAAGTACGGCTAACACGTCACGAAAGGCGAATGCGTTAGTCGCGCCACTTAGCCCAGCTGTGGGTATGCCAGAAGGCAAGTGGGCTTATCGCTTCATTCCAATGAACGCTAAGGGTTTTATTTCCCACCTGACGGTATGATTCAATATAAACCGTCATCTTTGCGAAAGGAAAAACTGTGTTCTTTGAGAAACCATTCAAATTCACGGCACTATTTTACAACCTGATATTTTCTATTTTCACGCTTGTGGTGCCTCTAACCACAAACGCTGCTGATGCTGACGCTTTGATCGATGTTGTTAAAGAGGTTGAACAGAGACTGAACGCTCGACTGGGCCTGGCGGTGCACGATATGGAAACAACACGACGTTGGGAATACCAGTCCAATGAGCGCTTCCCACTGACCAGTACGTTCAAGACGCTTGCCTGTGCAACGCTCCTCGATAAAGTGGACTCAGAAGAAGAGAAACTCGGCCGAGTGGTTACATTTGATGAGACTGACCTTGTTGCTTATTCCCCGGTGACTGAAAAGTATGCGGGCACTGAGGGAATGTCTCTTGCAGAACTGTGCAGTGCAACACTTTCGACGAGTGATAATTCTGCGGCTAATTTTATTCTTAGCGCTATTGGTGGGCCTGAAGCAGTCACTTCTTTTCTACGTTCCATCGGCGATAAAGTCACACGGCTTGATCGTTGGGAACCTGCGCTGAACGAAGCTGCGCCGAAAGATGAACGCGACACCACAACTGCGAACGCGATGATAATGACCCTTGAAAAATTGGTGATAGGAGAAACCCTGTCGACGGCAGCTCGCCAACAATTACAGTTTTGGTTAGAAAACAACCAAGTCGGCGGTGCGCTTTTTCGTGCGGGTGTTCCAAACGATTGGGTCATCGCGGATCGAACGGGAGCAGGGGGGCATGGATCACGTTCGATTACTGCCGTAATGTGGCCACCTGGGCGCAAGGCAGTTGTGGCGGCTTTATACATTACAGAGACAGATGCGTCGTTTGATGATCGAAACGCAGCAATTGCAAAAATTGGTGCGGCAATAGCACAAGCAGTATTAAAAAAATAATTAGCCCCGAATCCCCTAATTGACAAGAAGAAATCCTATGAGCACTGAAATTCGCAAGCCGTTACCACCTTTCACGCTGGACGAAGCCAAGCTTAAAGTGCGCATGGCAGAGAATGCCTGGAACGGTAAAAATCCCGAGAAAATTGCCCTTGCTTACAGCCCTCACAGCCAGTGGCGTAATCGTGACACCTTCTTCAGTGGTCGACCAAAAATTGTCACGTTTTTGACCGGGAAATGGGAGCGTGAGCTGGACTACCGTTTGATTAAGGAGATATGGGCCCATGGCGATAATCGCATCGCCGTGCGTTTTGTCTATGAATACCACAATACAGAAGGCCAGTGGTTCCGCGCCCATGGTAACGAAAATTGGCAGTTTGACGAAAACGGTTTAATGGAGCAAAGACACGCAAGCATTAACGATGAGTGCATTGATGACAGCGAGCGCAAGTTTCTCTGGCCGCAAGGGCCGCGCCCTGACGACCACCCTGGTCTGACCGAACTTGGCCTTTAGTTGCTCGCGTTATTTTGAGTAGTTGGCAGAATCACGAACAGCCGGGTAGCCTTCGATAAAGACCCATTCCGTGTCTTTAGCCGGAATGTGGCAACCGAAGCAGTTATTAAAGCCTTCGCCTTTCCAGTTTGTAGTGGTGGTGGTCTCTGGGCTGTCTTTTGTGAACAACGCCCATCCCCAGCCTTCGCCCCAGGCTTTGTTCTCGGGGAATCGGTTCTGGCGGTCGCGCACCATCACAAACCAAACGCCGGCCTCGCCCGCCCATTGGGCAAAGCCTGTTGTTTTCTGACCTTCACGGATACCGCTTATTTCTTTAACCAGCGTGGTGCCATCGGGCCATTGCCCGGTTTTGCGAAAGCCTTCAACGGCAGAAGGTTCCGCGTATACGTCGTGCACACCGGGTCCGCTGGCTTGATCATCTTCGCGAACAAACCAGCTTCCGATGTGTATCCACTCGTCACGAAAGTCGGGCGGGCGGCTAATGGTGCCTTCGGCATCAACATAGGGTGAGAACTGGCCGCTTGTTACGGTGGCCATAGTGTCCTGTTTTTCGTCGGCAGCCGCCGAAACCCAGGGTGTAGCGCCTATAAGCAGGGCGGTAAGAGTGATGGTTAACGTTGTTGTTTTGAATCGCATGGGAAAATAGCTTCCTGTGGGGTTGACCAACCAGAAGCGTATCCGGCCATGGATTGCATGTCTGTCAGCTTTCTAACACTTCGGTAAAAGACTCTGTGAGAGAGCATTCAGTGCTTTGAGATTGACAACACAAATATGCCCGCGGGCATAATCCAGAAACCCCTCGCGACGTAACTCATTGAGCTCGGAGCTGACGACCGGTCGGCTCGCACCTACCAGTTCTGCCAATTCCTGCTGGGTCAAGGGCACATCAACTTCATGGCCATGAGCGCAGTGTTCGCCAGCCTGACCGACCAAATCATGCAGAGCAACCGCAATGCGACCACGCACGCTCAGTGTCATCAACGCATGCAATCGCCGCTCAGTTATTTCCTGGCGACGGGCCAACATCCCAATGACGCGAACCATCAACGCATGATCGCTAAGCAACTGGGCCCGGAATGCCGTCGCCGTGTGGCGTTGCACACAAGTCGGGCCTTTCGCGGTTATCGTCTGAGTCGCGCGCGCTGTTTCTCCGAGGCCTGGCCCCAGTATTTCTCCTGCCCCAAGAACGGCCGAGATGCATGCTGCACCGGAGGTATTCACGTGTTCCAGTTTGAGATGCCCCGACTCAATGACGTAGATGTGATTTTCGGTTTGGCCCTGGTGGTAGAGCACATCACCAGGCATAAGGTCCAGCCTACAAAAGAGCGACGTCTGATCAGGTAGCCGTTCCAAGGTTCGTACCCCCTTCTGTGTGGGTTACAGTGTAAAGACAGCTAGAACCGCGATTTGTTTTACTAGTAATATAAACGCTCTACCTTAGAAGGATTTACGATGAGCCTGATTGTTTATGGCGTTCCCCTGTCCCCATTCGTACGCAAACTGCGCCTGTGCCTTGCAGAAAAAGGGCTCGATTATCAGTTAGAAATTGTTTTGCCTTTTGATCAACCGCAGTGGTTTGTCAAACTCAACCCTTTGGGTCGCATTCCGGCGCTTAAAGATGGTGATTTAGTATTGGCCGATTCTAGTGTGATCTGCCAATACATTGAAGATAAATATCGCAATCTCACGCCATTGCTCGGACAAAATGCAGAACAGCACGGCAAGGTAAGATGGTTCGAAAAATATGCGGATTACGAGCTGGCACC
>Ga0314772_1000636_pt1 | contig 18269 bp, 17 predicted proteins | sample MetaGCBIW2018_FD_204520 | JGI IMG/M metagenome (GOLD analysis project Ga0314772, IMG submission 204520) | Cryopeg brine microbial communities from Beaufort Sea near Barrow, Alaska, United States - CBIW 2018 | ecosystem: Environmental > Aquatic > Marine > Coastal | place: USA: Alaska | collected... | reverse complement strand
ATCGCGGCCGATGAGTAGTACGGGTCGATCCTTCCCGTTCGTGAAGTCTTCCTCGAACGGGACCCACGTCCACACGACCTCACCTGGGTCCGGTTGGCCATCGGCGCTCGCTGAGTATTCGATATCGAACCGGCCCTCGAAGTCTCCCGGGTACGTCGGGAGTGACTTGCGGTAGGTCCGTGGGCTGAGCGCGCGCTTGACCTTTGCGAACGCGAGCGACGCGCGGGAAGGCTGTGAGGTGGTCATTGTCGACTAGGTTAGCGCGCCAGGCGCGGAGTTGGTCGACAACAAGCCAATGCCTTTTGCTCCGAGTACGGCGTTGATCACGATGTCGGCGGCCGGGACCGCGTGACCGAACAGGAACCCCTGGCCAAAGGCCCAGCCATGGCTGCGGGCGATGGCGTATTGTGCCTCAGTCTCGATGCCCTCGATGATTCCGTACATATCGAGCGACGTAGTGAGGCTGGCAATCGCGGTCGAGATCCGGTCTCCGGTTGATCGGTCGCCTAGCCGCAAGGTGAACTCGCGGGCGAGTTTGATTCCGGACACGGGGTTCTGCAATACGGACGACAGCGAGGAGTACCCGGTGCCAAAGTCGTCGATCAGTAGATCGATGCCCATCGCGGAGAGGCGCTCGAGGTCGGACTGCTCGGCGGGGGTAGCGGCCAACATGCCTGATTCAGTAATTTCGAGCCCGATGCGATCCGCACCTACCCCTGTTGAACGCAGCACCGATGAGACAACTCGGGCAAGGTCCGCGGCACCGATTTGGCGCGTGGACACGTTCACAAGGACCTTGCCAGTGAATTCCGGGTGCGACGCGATGAACTTGCAGGCATCACGCAAAACGAACTTACCTAGCTCAATGACCAGGTTGGCGGCCTCGCAGACGTCGATGAATTCCTGAGGAAGGAGTAGACCGCGGGTGGGATGCTGCCATCGCACGAGCGCCTCAAACGAGACCACCTCGCGGGTCGTGAGGTCGACTACCGGCTGATAATGCACACGCAGTTGACCGTCCGTGATTGCGATGCGCAGTTCCGCTTCGACCGACAGACGCGACAGCGCGTTGGCGTGAATGTCCTTGCGGAACACCTCTGAACAGGCTCGTCCGGACTGTTTTGCGGCGTACATCGCTAGATCTGCTCGGCGCACCAACGTCTCCGCTGTCAGGCCGTTGTCTGCGAGCGCGATGCCAGTACTGATGGTCAGGCGAAGGGTGTGGTCCGCCACCACGAGAGGTGCCTGGACCGCGTCTGTGATCACCGCAAGGAGGCCCTGCGCCGCGTTCTCGCTCACTATCGTGTCGAGGACCACGACGAACTCGTCTCCGCCAAGTCGAGCCACCACATCCGACGGCCGGACGGCAGTGAGGATACGTTGCGCCACCTCCACGATCGCCTGGTCTCCGGCCTCGTGACCGAATGAATCGTTGATGAGCTTGAAGTGGTCGATATCCACGAATAGCACCGCGAGGGACGACGTCGGCAGCGTCTTCCCCAACATTTGGGTGAGCGTGTCGACCAACAGGGTGCGATTCGGAAGTCCAGTGAGATGATCGTATTGCGCGCGGCGCTGGAGCAGCTCTTTGGTGCGTCGAACTTCGGTGACGTCTTCCATTTGCACGACGCACGTGTGTCGCACGGAATCCAGGTCTTGTGCGACGTCAGACACCGTCACGCGAGTCCAGATGGTGTCACCATTGCGGTGCAAGAGGCGCTTTTGTGCTTGGTAGTACGGCATCGAGCCCGATGCGACAGCGGTCATCATTTCACGATCACGACGCAGATCGTCTGGGTGGGTATACGTCGAGTAGTGCGTGCCTGCGACTTCTGCGCTGTCACGACCAAGGATCCGGGCGAACGCGTCGTTGAGCGCGACGTACGTCCCCGCGTGGTCCACCAGCGCCATGCCGATGGGCGAGTCTCTGAAGGTGGAGTCGAAGAGTTTGTCATCGTGCATCATGTGTCTCCCAGCGGCCAGGTGTTGACCCGCCCTTGCGATTGCGATCGTGATCGACGTCGTCGTGGAAATAGTTGTACATCCGTCATCTCTATCGGCATACTCGCTCAGTGCATGAGGATTGCGATCCGTGGGACGATAGGGGACCCGCCTTCGCGCCCACCCAAGGAATAGCCGCCACCGTGTCACTTGACCCTCGCATTCAGCCTGCCTCGACTGACCCGAGTCTGATCCGCAATTTCTGCATCATTGCGCACATTGACCACGGGAAGTCGACCCTGGCCGACCGCATGCTCGGCATCACTGGCGTCGTCGGAGAGCGCGCCGCCCGTGCACAATATCTAGACCGCATGGACATCGAACGCGAGCGCGGGATCACCATTAAATCCCAGGCCGTGCGCATGCCCTGGGAGGTGGAAGGCAGCGCTCACGCGCTGAATATGATCGACACTCCGGGGCACGTGGACTTTAGTTACGAGGTCTCGAGATCGCTCGCCGCGTGTGAGGGCGCAGTGCTGCTCGTTGATGCCGCGCAGGGGATCGAGGCGCAGACTTTGGCGAACCTGTACATGGCGATGGAGAACGATCTGGTCATTATTCCGGTGCTGAACAAGATCGACCTGCCGTCCGCCGACCCAGACCGCTATGCCGCCGAACTTGCGCAGCTCATCGGCTGTGATGAGACGGAAGTGTTGCGTGTCAGCGGCAAGACCGGCCAAGGAGTCGGGGAGTTACTCGACCGCGTAGTCCGCGACATCCCGTCGCCCACGGGTGACGCATCGGCCCCTACGAGGGCAATGATTTTCGACTCTATTTATGACACGTATCGTGGCGTGGTGACGTACGTACGGGTGATTGATGGCGCGCTCAAACCCAAAGACAAGATCGCGATGATGTCGACCCTCGCGACCCACGAGCTGCTCGAAATCGGCGTCATCAGCCCGGAACCCGCGCCCACCAAGGGCCTTGGCGTAGGCGAGGTCGGCTACCTGATCACTGGCGTGAAGGACGTGCGCTTGTCCAAAGTGGGCGACACCGTCACGCTGGCAAACAACCGCGCCAAAGAGTCTCTTGGTGGCTACCGGGACCCGCGGCCGATGGTCTACTCGGGCCTGTTCCCACTCGACGGTTCGGACTTTCCGATCCTTCGCGACGCCCTCGATAAGCTCCAACTGAACGATGCGTCGCTCGTCTACGAGCCCGAAAGCTCCGTCGCGCTCGGGTTCGGGTTCCGTTGCGGTTACCTGGGGCTGCTTCACCTCGAGATAGTGCGCGACCGCCTCGAGCGAGAGTTCAATATCGACCTCATCTCGACGGCGCCCAACGTGGTCTACCAGGTCGAAATGGACGACGGCAAAGTGGTCGAGGTGACGAACCCCTCGGAGTTCCCCGGCGGCAAGATCAAAGAGGTTCGCGAACCGATTGTGAAGGCGTCCATCCTGGTGCCGAGCGAGTTCATCGGGACAGTGATGGAGCTGTGCCAGGAGCGCCGAGGCACCATGGGAACGATGAACTACCTGAGCGAGACCCGCGTGGAGATGCACTACACGCTGCCGCTAGCCGAGGTGGTCTTCGATTTCTTTGACCTGCTCAAGTCGCGCACCAAGGGCTACGGCTCACTGGACTACGAGCCCGATGGCGACCAGGCGGCTGACCTCGTCAAGGTCGATATTTTGCTCCAGGGCGAGACCGTCGACGCGTTTAGCGCAGTTGTCCATAAGGACGCCGCGTACGCGTACGGACTGTCGATGGTGGGCAAGCTCCGTAAGTTGATTGACCGCCAGCAGTTCGAGATCCCGATTCAGGCGGCGGTGGGCGCCCGCATCATTGCCCGCGAGACCATCAAGGCAATCCGCAAGGACGTGCTGGCTAAGTGTTACGGCGGCGACATCTCGCGTAAACGCAAGCTGCTGGAGAAGCAGAAGGCCGGCAAGAAGCGCATGAAGAACATCGGGTCGGTTGAGGTGCCGCCTGAGGCCTTTATCGCGGCGCTGTCCACGTCCGACGACGGCTCCGACAAGGGCAAGAAGAAGTAGCGGTGCCTCCAGCGCGGCCGTCGGCGGTTCAGAGCGCGCCGATGGCGCAGGTGGTTCCGGTGACGCCGCACCGAGACTTTGGGGTCTACGTTCACGTCCCGTTCTGTGCGGTCCGCTGCGGCTACTGCGACTTCAACACGTACGCGCCAGGCGAGGTTGAGGGCGCCACGCGTGAGGGCTACGTTGAGGCCGCGCTCGGCGAGATGGCACTCGCGCGCGCCGTCATGGCGGGCGACGACCGTGCCGCATTCACCGTATTTTTTGGTGGCGGTACCCCGACGATGCTTGACCCATCGGCGCTGATCGCTCTGTTGGAGGGCGTGCGCACCACCTGGGGACTGGCCCCCGGCGCAGAAATCTCTACGGAAGCCAACCCGGACTCGGTGAGCGCTGAGTCCCTGGCGGCATTAGCATCGGCCGGGTTTACGCGGGTCAGTTTCGGGATGCAGTCCGCGGTGGGGCACGTGCTCGCGACGCTGGAGCGCACGCATAATCCCGACAATGTCGCGAAGGCCGTCGCGTGGGCCAAGCAGGCCGGGCTGGCGGTAAGCCTGGACCTCATCTACGGCACGCCGGGGGAGTCGCTAGCTGATTGGAACGCCAGCCTCGACGCCGCGATTGCGCTTGAACCGGACCACGTCAGCGCGTACGCGCTGGTGATTGAGCCCGCCACCAAGATGGGCGCGCAGTTGCGCCGCGGAGACGTGGAGCCTGTAGACCTCGATACGCAGGCGGACATGTACGAGGCTGCCGACGAACGCTTAGCGGCAGCGGGTTACTCCTGGTACGAGGTGAGCAACTGGGCGCGCGAGCCGGGGCAAGAATGCCGCCACAACCTCGCTTACTGGCGCAGCCAGGACTGGTGGGGGATAGGACCGGGCGCGCACAGCTACCTAGGCCCCAGCATCGGCGCCGAGGGCAAGGAGACGAATAAGGGCATGGAGAAATTGGCCGAGCGGTGGTGGAACGTGAAGCACCCGCGCGCCTATGCGGCGCGCGTTGGTGCGGGGGAAAGCCCAGCGCAAGAGCGTGAGCCGCTGACGGCCCAGGACCTTGCTCTTGAGTCCGTCATGCTGCGCATCCGGCTAGCCGAGGGCATCCCGCGAGACGCGGTTCAGGCAGACAAGACGGGCCAGATAGCGTCCTTGATTGGCAACGGGATTCTGGACGGGCGCGCCGCGCTGGCTGGTCGGCTAAAGCTCACGTTGCGTGGGCGTCTCCTCGCCGATGCCGCGGTGCGCGCGCTGACCTAAGCGCAGCAATCGCTTGCGGGCGGTGCCTTACTTGGGTGAGCCCTCGCTGGCGGGAGGTCCCTACTTCACGAAGCGGACCACGAGCGGGACGTTGTAGTACTCGCCGCGTTGCGCAGCTGCTCCGGCCACAAACGAGATCACGACCGAGTAAATGCCATACGCGATCAGCAGCGGAAGAGTGATGATGAAACCGACGAAGAATGTGAGTAAGCCGATCGCCACCGCCGCGACTCCGACCAGGATCGTCGTGAGCTGAAGATTGAGGTTTTGCTTGCCGTGCCAGTCCACCAGCGCGCTGCGGTCGCGGTAGATCAGCCACATAATCAGCGGTACCAGGAAACTCAGCATGCCGCCCGAAAGGATTGCGGCGATGGCTGCGGCGAAGTGGATCCACATGGAGATGGTTCGCGCCTCGGACTCATACATGGGGGCGGGCGCAAGCTTCACAGGAAGATCAGTGGGGTGTGGGGCTGGTGCGGGCGGCGGGTTCTGCGTTATCTGTGGTGATTCTGGTATCTCGCTCATGGTTTAAGCGTGTCACGAAACGCCGGGGCCCCGCATCCGTCCAGGGATGGATGCGGGGCCTGGGGTTACGTCAGGGTGTTATCTAGGGGTTACTTCACCAAGCGCAGGTTAAGTGGGTAGCGGTAGCTTTCGCCCTTGTTCGCCTTCATCGCGCCCTGGATGCAGAACACCAAGCTCAAAACGAATGCGGCAAGAAGCACGAGGACTCCGATAAGGATGACAGTAAGGATCCATCCGACGATGTACAGAATCGTCAACAGGATCGCAAAGTTGAGAGCCTCTTTCGCCTCGTCGTTCACGAACTTACTCCGGTCCTTGCCAATCAGCCAGACGATGAGCGCAGGCACGAAGCCGAAGAGGATCGTACCGGCGTGCGCCAGCGTCACCCACAGGCGCGCGTCACTGTCGGACAGCGGCTGTGCCGCGACGGGCTGGCCGCCAGTCGGCTGACCTGCGGGCTGCTCGGGTGGGGGTGGGGGTGGGGTGCTGTCAGTCATATGTTTCTCCAATGAATATTAGAAGCGGTCATGGTGATGGCGAACCTCTCCCTTTGCCACGAGTGGTCTGGCCACGATTGGGCCGCGACGTAGAGGTCTACCAACCCCACCAATGTAGCGAGAATGGGCACGGAACGCACCTATATACGCGCGTAGCGGGCTAGATGGTCACATCGGGGGGTGTGATGTGAGCGCCGTGTGAGCGTGGGCGGGCGGATCAGGGGCTCAAAGAAACCAGGGGTTTTGGACCCTCCGGAGGGCCGCCACGAGCACGGTAGAATTGGCACTCGGGTGCCGCGAGTGCCAACGCGAGGGTTCATTCGCTCGCGCCAAATCGCGCGGCTTTGCCCGACCCAAAGACGACTCGCTGACGGGAGGATGCGATGAGTGATGACCGCCGCCGCGCCGTGCTGCACGCGATTGTCGAGGGATATGTCTCGACGTCGGAGCCCGTAGGCTCCAAGGCGCTGTCTACCCGCCAGGAGCTCGGCGTCTCGCCAGCGACCATACGCAACGACATGGCCGCGCTTGAGGACGAAGGCCTGATCGCGCAACCGCACACGTCTGCCGGTCGCATTCCCACGGATAAGGGCTATCGTTCCTTCGTTGACCACGTCGCGGCCTCCGCCCTGCAGGACTCGCAAAAGCGCGCGATTAGTACGTTCTTGTCCGACGCGGTGGACGTTAACGACGTGGTTGAGCGGTCGGTACGGTTGCTAAGCCAGCTCACGCGTCAGGTTGCCGTGGTGCAGTACCCGTCCGTGCGTGAGAGCGCCGTGCGCCGCGTGGAGCTGGTGCGTATGGGCACGGAACGCGTGCTCGTCGTGGTCGTGTCCGCAGACGCCCGGGTGGAGCAGACCACGATCTCCCTGGACGGGGACCCCAGTATCGACGATTTTGAGCGCATCGCTCACGAGGCTAACCAGGTAGCCGTGAGCGCAACACCTTCGGGTCTGCGGGAAGCGCTGGACGCGTGGGCCGCCAGTGCGGGGCAGCCCGGTTGGGCCATGGGGCTCGCGGCAGCCGTGGCGAAGTCCGCGCTCGGCGGTACTGTGGAGCGCGTGGTTTTCGCAGGCACGGCCAACCTCGCGCGTGCGGGGACCGACTTCGAGGCCGATGCGGTGGGTTCCGTTCTTGACGCGCTTGAGGAACAAGTTGTGCTGTTGCGGTTGTTGCATGAGATGACCGGGCAGAGCCAGGACGTGGCTGTGCGCATTGGGGCGGAGACCCAGCACGAGGCGCTAGCGCGCACGTCCATAGTCGCGGCAGGGTACGGAGCCGATAACGGCGGACTGTCACTGCTCGGCGCATTAGGACCTACACGGATGGATTACCCAGGGACGATGGCCGCGGTACGCGCCGTCGCCCGCTACTTGTCGAAGGTTGTGGAAGCGTAAGTGAATGATTACTACTCCGTCTTAGGCGTCCCTCGCGACGCCACCGAAACAGACATCAAGAAGGCATACCGCAAGCTCGCACGTGAGTTTCATCCCGACGTCGCCGGGCCCCAAGGCGAGGCACGCTTCAAGGAAGTGGGAGCCGCGTACGAGGTGTTAGGAAACTCCGACAAGCGCGCGAAGTACGACCGCGGCGTGGATCCTCGCGGAGGCCACAGCGGCCAGAACGCCGGACCCCAGGGCTTCGGATTCGAGGACATCTTCGAAACGTTCTTTGGTGGTGGTCAGCAGCAGCGTCGAGGCCCCGCCACGCGCATGCAGCGCGGCGGAGACACCCTCGTCACCGCGGACATCACGCTTGGTGAGGCGGTCTTCGGCGTGAGGCACGAGGTGCAAGTGGATTTGGCGGATGCGTGCAGCACCTGCCAAGGCACGTGTTGCGCGCCCGGTACGTCGCCGCGCCAGTGTCGCCAGTGCAACGGCCAGGGTCAGGTGCAACGCATGGCACGGTCCCTGCTCGGCAACGTGATGACGACTTCGCCGTGCCCCGCGTGTGGCGGCTATGGGTCGACCATCCCACAGCCCTGCGGCGAATGCTCCGGCCAAGGCCGCACGCATTCACGACACACCGTGCAGGTCGACATCCCCGCCGGGGTGGAGACGGGCACGCGCATCCGCATGTCTGCGTCGGGGGATGCGGGTGTCGCTGGTGGACCCAAGGGCGACCTCTATATCGAGATACGCGAGAAGGCGCACCCCAACTTTGAGCGCCAGGGTTACGACATTCACTGCACACTTCACGTCCCCATGACCGCCGCCGCGTTAGGCACCGTGATGGGCATCGACACCTTTGACGGCGCTCAAGACGTGGAGGTCCGCTCGGGCACTCACTCCGGGTCAACGGTCAAACTCAAGGGTCTCGGCGTAGGCAGGCTCCAGCGCGCCGGACGCGGTGACTTCTTGGTGCACCTCGACGTCCAGACGCCCACGGAGATGACGGATGAGCAGGTCGCACTCATGCGACAGCTCGCCTCGTTGCGCGGTGAAGAGATGCCTGAGGCGCACCTCGCTCCGATCGGCGGGGGAGTGTTCTCGCGCCTACGTGACGCCTTTATGGGGCGCGCGTAGTCCGGCTCACTCTGCGCGCGTCGTTTGTGACGCGCGCCCAGAGGGCAAGCGTCACGGTAACCGCAGAGACGCCGGATGGCTCGTGGTCGCCCGCGGTTGGGGGAGGGGCTTTACGCTAGGGACATGACCGACACCGACTGCTTGTTCTGCCGCATCGTCGCGGGGGAGATTCCGGGCGATACCGTCGCAGAGACTGACACGGTTCTCGCATTCCGAGACGTCTCACCCAAGGCGCCCGTGCACGTGCTTGTGATACCCAAAACGCACTCGCCAAACGTCGCGACGCTCGCGGCCTCACAGCCCGCGCTGCTCGCGGAGATGGCCGCGGTGGCACAGGGCGTCGCGGATGCCGAGTGTGGGGGCGAGTTCCGGTGGATCTTCAACACCGGGGCGACGGCTGGGCAGTCGGTTTTTCACGTTCACGGTCACGTCATCGGCGGGCAAGACCTCGGCTGGAGTCCCGCATGAGTCCCAACCGGGTCGTGGTCGTCGATAATGCACAGGTGGCCGAGTTGCTTGGCTACAACGACTCCGTCATACGCGTCATTGAAAAGTCGTACCCCAACGTGTCCATTCTGGTGCGTGGCAACGAGATCTCGCTTGACGGGGCGGCCCGCGACGTCGACGAAGCGGCGACCGCCATCGAAGAGCTGCGTGGCATCCTTGCCGCTGGCGCACCCCTCAACGAGGACGTCGCCCGCGAGACCGTGCGCATGCTTCGTGGTGCCCGCGACGTTGCTATCGCGTCCGAGGCCGCGCCCGCTGTGTCCCTGCCGGAGCCGGAGCCGGAGCTGGAGCCGGAGCCAAAACTAGAACCGCAGGCGACCCCAGCACTCGAAACGGATCAATCAGCCGCCCCGCCCGAAGAAGTCGCGGGACGCACGGAGACGGCTCCAGAGGCCTCGGTTCCTGAAGCGACCGCGCAGCCAGTTGAACCGGAGACTCCCCTGCCCGAGGAAGCGGATCGACCTGCAAAGGTGCTGTCGCGTTCCGTACTGAACTCTCGCGGACGCACTATCCGGCCCAAGACTGAGGGTCAGGCGCATTACGTCGACGAGATTGAGCGGCACACCATCACGTTCGGCATCGGGCCAGCAGGCACGGGCAAGACGTACCTCGCTATGGCACAGGCTGTGGCGGCGCTGCAAGCCAAGCGCGTCAGCCGCATCGTGCTGACTCGACCCGCGGTTGAAGCCGGAGAGCGGCTCGGATTCTTGCCTGGCTCGCTGAGTGAGAAAATCGATCCGTACCTGCGACCGCTATACGACGCGCTTCACGACATGCTCGACCCAGAGTCAATCCCGCGGCTCATGGAGGCCGGCACCATCGAGGTCGCGCCGTTGGCGTACATGCGTGGCCGCACGCTCAACGACGCTTTCGTGATCCTCGACGAGGCGCAAAACACTACGCGCGAGCAGATGAAGATGTTTCTCACGCGACTGGGATTCGGCGCCACGATGGTCGTGACGGGAGACGTGACTCAGGTCGATCTCCCTGGGGGAACGCAGTCGGGCCTACGGGCCGCCAGCGAGATCCTCACCGGAGTGGAGGACATCTCGTTTTGCTACCTCGGTGCCGAAGACGTAGTACGCCATCGCCTGGTCAGTGACATCATCACGGCCTACGCCGTTGCGGAAGAGACCAGCGCATCAACGCCCGGACGCCGCGCGCTCCGCTCGGATGGTCAACAGCGCCGGCTCAACAGCAACGGAGACCACCGATGATTGACGTCAATAATGAGACCGATGCGGTGGTTGAGGAGATTGAATTCGCCGAGTTGGCGGCGTTCGTGCTTCGACAAATGCACGTAGCGGACGGCGCGGAACTCGCGATCCTGTTTGTCGACGAGCCCACCATGGAACAGTTGCACATTCAGTGGATGGACGAGCCAGGGCCCACGGATGTGCTCAGTTTTCCCATGGACGAGTTGCGTCCCGGCACCCCGGACGAGCCCACTCCGGCGGGCCTGCTGGGAGACATCGTGGTGTGCCCTAGCGTCGCGGCGCGCCAGGCGATCACAGCGGGCCACACCTCCGAGGAAGAGATGTTGCTGCTCACCACCCACGGTATTTTGCACCTGCTCGGATACGACCACGTGGAGCCTGACGAGGAGAAGGCGATGTTCGCGTTACAGCGCCAGCTTCTGCTCACCTTCCTCGCCAGCCGTGCATGACGCGCCCCCGTCGCGCCGCGGTTGTCGATGACTAGCGCCAACGTGACTCTGCTGATTGTGGTCGGCATCCTCAGCTTGGTGGGCGCGGCGGTGTTGCACGCGGTGGTCACGGCATTCGAGCAGCTTCCGTACGCAGACGAGCGCCGGATAGCGGGTAACGTGCGCCCGGATGGCCGGCCCACGGCCAGCGCCAAGCTAGCCTCGCTGCCCGAGCACACCGACAATGCCGCCTCGGTCGCGTATGCGATTCTCGAGGCGATCGTCATGGTCTGCTGGAGTGTTCTCGCGTGGAACTTGGGCGCCTTCCTCGGTTGGGCGCTCTGGCTGACATTTGTAGTGGCGATCGTCGTGGCGGCGTTCATCGCGCTTATGATGATTCGCGCGATTCCCCGCCAGATTGCCCGCACGCATCCGTTGGCCACCGTCGCGGCGGTGTCGCGCCCAGCATCGGCGCTCATCACGCTGACCACTCCGGTGCGCGCCGTCGTACCTGCGCTACGGATGCCCGCACTTGCGGAGCCGGAAGATTTGGTGGAGCAGGCGCAAGGCGCGCTCGAGGACGAGGACGCGGAACTGTTACGAAGCGTCGTGAACCTGGGCGACACGTTGACACGCGAGGTTATGGTGCCACGCACGGATATGGTGACCATTGCCTCGGGAACGTCGGCTCGAAAGGCCATGGTGCTGTTCATGCGCTCAGGATTTTCGCGCGTACCCGTGATTGGCGATGGCGTGGACGACACGCTCGGCGTGGTTTACCTCAAGGACGTGGTGAAGGCGACGTGGGACGACGCGGAGAAGCTCCGGCATCCCGTAAACGAGTTCATGCGCGAGCCGGTATTTGTGCCGGAGTCTGTGCCGGTTGATGACTTGTTGCGCCGCATGCAGGACGCTGTGTTTCACCAGGCGATAGTCGTGGACGAGTTTGGTGGAGTCGCGGGTCTGGTCACCATTGAGGACGCGCTCGAGGAGATCGTGGGTGAGGTGGTCGACGAGCACGATCGGTCCGCGCCCGATGCGGTCAAACTGCCCACGGGCGGTTACCGCGTCCCGGCCCGGTTCCCGCTGGATGAGCTGGGCGAGCTGTTTGACGTAGAGATTGAGGACGATGAGGTCGAGACCGCGGCGGGCTTGCTCGCCAAAGCACTCGGCAAGGTGCCGATTCCCGGCTCGCGGGTCTCGACGCACGGGTTGATATTGCTCGCTGAGCGAGCCGAAGGGCGCAGGCGCCGCCTGACGTCGATTGTTGTGGTCAAGGAGGCCGGAGATGACGAGTAACACTCCCTTTAGGAGCGGGTTCGCGTGCTTCGTGGGCCGGCCAAACGCTGGCAAGTCCACGCTCATGAACGCTTTGGTGGGGCAGAAAGTCGCGATCATGTCCTCGCGTCCGCAGACCACGCGACGAGCGATCCGCGGAATCGTTCACCGCGAGGACGCGCAGATCATCGTCGTGGATACCCCTGGCCTGCACCGCCCGCGCACGCTGCTGGGCGAGCGGCTCAACGACCTAGTGCGTGAGACGTTCAACCAGGTCGACGTGATCGGCATGTGTCTACCGGCGGATGAGAAGATCGGGCCTGGAGACAAGTGGATTGCACGCGAGCTTGCCGGCGCACGCGCACCCAAAATCGCGATCGTCACCAAGGTGGACAAGGTGTCGCGCACGGAGGTGGGCGACCACCTGATCGCAGTATCCGAGCTGGCCGACTGGTCCGACATCGTGCCGGTGAGCTCGGTCAAGGACATCCAGATAGACGTGCTGACGGACGTGCTTACCAAGTACCTCCCCGAGGGGCCCGCGCTTTACCCAGAAGGCGAACTCACCGACGAGCCCGAGCAGATCATGGTCGCCGAGTTGGTGCGCGAGGCCGCGCTTGAGGGCGTTCACCACGAGCTCCCGCACTCGATTGCCGTGCAGGTGGAGGAGATGGTGGAGCGTCCGCAGGATGCCGACGACCCGCGGTTGCCGCTGCTCGAGGTGCGCGTCCAGCTCTTCGTGGAGCGTGATAGCCAGAAGGGAATCATCTTGGGGCACAAGGGGGAGCGCCTGCGCGACGTGGGTACCAAGGCGCGCAAGGAGATTGAGGGCCTGCTGGGCCGCAGGATATTCCTGGACTTGCACGTCAAGGTGGCCAAGGAATGGCAGCGCGACCCCAAGCAGTTGGGCCGCCTCGGGTTCTAACCAGCCGATCAAAATCGCGACTGAAGCCGATGCTGGCGACCTCGCCCGAGCATCGGCTATGGTGAACGCATGCGTGCACCGCAGTTCAACCTGCTCCTTCGTTGCCGCGACGAGGCTTAGTCCGCCGGATACTCGTCGCGGTGGTTGGTGTGCCGGCTTCCAAGCCCACAACAAACTTTGAAGGATTAACATGACCCGCGAACCCGAAGCCCAGAACGCAACACCACCCGAAAACGCAGCCCAGCCCGACTACTACACGGGCGGCGAGCAGACCCGCTCGCAGATGCCGCTGCACAAGTACCTTCCTTTCCACGAGCAGATCGTGGTCGACCTGCCGGACCGCACTTGGCCAACCAAGCGCATTGAGAAGGCGCCCCGCTGGTGCGCCGTGGACCTGCGCGACGGTAATCAGGCGCTAATCGAGCCCATGAACGCCGAGCGCAAGATGCGCATGTTCGACCTGCTGGTCAGCATGGGCTACAAGGAGATCGAGGTGGGATTTCCGAGCGCCAGCCAGACGGACTTCGACTTTGTGCGCGCGCTGATCGAGCAGGACAAGATTCCCGATGACGTGGTGATCCAGGTGCTGACGCAGGCCCGCGAGCACCTAATCGAGCGCACCTACGAGTCCATCAAGGGTGCCAAGAACGCGATCGTGCACCTCTACAACTCCACATCTGTGCTGCAGCGCGAGGTGGTGTTCCGCAAGGACATGGACGAGATCATGGACATGGCCACTCACGGCGCTATGCTCTGCCAAAAGTTCGAGGAGTCCGTCCCTGGCACGAACGTGTTCTACGAATACAGCCCCGAGAGCTACACGGGCACCGAGCTCGAGTACGCAGTCAAGGTCTGCAACGCGGTGCTCGACGTGTGGAAGCCCACCCCGGACCGCAAGGTGATTATCAACCTGCCCGCGACCGTGGAGATGGCCACGCCCAACATCTACGCGGACTCGATCGAGTGGATGCACCGCAACCTGGACTACCGCGACTCCGTGGTGCTCAGCCTGCACCCCCACAACGACCGTGGCACCGCGGTGGCGGCCGCGGAGCTGGGCTACCTGGCGGGAGCGGATCGGATCGAGGGTTGCCTGTTCGGCAACGGCGAGCGCACGGGCAACGTCGACCTGGTCACGCTCGGCATGAACCTCTTTAGCCAGGGCATTGACCCGCAGATCAATTTCACCGACATGGACAACATCCGCCGCACGGTCGAGTACTGCAACCAGATCGACGTGCACGCTCGTCACCCGTGGGGCGGCGACTTGGTCTTCACCGCGTTCTCGGGATCGCACCAGGACGCGATCAAGAAGGGCCTGGAGTCCATGGACGCCAAGGCGGCCGCGCAGGGTGTCGAGGTCGACGACCTGGTGTGGGCCGTGCCGTACCTGCCCATCGACCCCCGCGACGTGGGGCGCTCGTACGAGGCGGTCATCCGGGTCAATTCGCAGTCCGGCAAGGGCGGCGTCGCGTACCTGCTCAAGACCGAGCATCAGATTGACCTGCCGCGCCGGCTCCAGATCGAGTTCTCTCAGGTAGTCCAGCGGGAGGCCGATGCGACGGGCCACGAGATGACGGCCGATGCTATTTGGCAGATTTTCTGCGACGAGTACCTTCCGGCGACCGAGACGGACAAAGCCTGGGGCCGCTTCGCGCTACACGGCACGCGAGCCACGTCCTCCGACGGCGGGGCGGACACGCTCGCGGCCGACATCGGCGACGCGGGCCAGGCGGTCACGGTCGAGGGCTCAGGTAACGGTCCCGTGGCTGCGTTCGTGGCGGCGCTCGGTACCAGAGGGGTGCGTGTCGAGGTGCTGGACTATCATGAGCACGCGCTCGGAGGTGGAGGAGACGCCGCCGCCGCGTCCTACGTGGAGTGCCAGATCGGCGACCAGATCCTGTGGGGCGTGGGCATTGACCCGTCCATCACCACAGCGTCGCTTAAGGCGATTATCTCCGCGGTCAACCGCGCGGCACGATAGCGGCCGATGCTGCGGGTGGGTGGCGCGCTGCGCGTCACCTAGGGTGTGGGCGAGAGACAATAGAGCGTGCCCCTGTACCGAGATCACGCGATCGTGTTGCGCACCCACAAGCTGGGTGAAGCTGATCGCATCGTCACGTTCCTGAGCAGGTATCACGGCAAGATTCGCGCGGTGGCGAAGGGCGTGCGCCGCACCACCAGCCGCATCGGCGCCCGGACCGAGCCTTTCATGCTGGTAGACGTACAGTTTTACGAAGGGCGCAACCTCGACATCGTGAGCCAGATCGAGACCCGGGAGCCGTACGCGAGACGCATCAGCGAGAACTATGGGCTGTACACGGCCGCGACCGCGATGGTGGAGACGGCGGACAAACTCGTGGACCTCGAGAAGGAGCCGGCGAACGAGCAGTACCGGCTGCTACACGGCGCACTCGGCGCGCTCAGCCGGCACGAACACGACCCGGGGCTGGTGCTCGACAGCTTCCTGCTGCGCTCGTTGTCTATCGCGGGGTACGAGCCGAGCTTCGACGAGTGCGCGAGCTGTGGGAAGCCCGGGCCGCATCGGGCCTTCGTCGTCGCCGGCGGTGGCGCCGTGTGTGAGGGCTGCCGTCCCTCGGGGGCTGCCGCGCCCGCAGTCGAGACATTCGAACTGCTGACCGGGCTGCTGCGCGGCGACTGGGCGGCGGCAGACTCATCGGAGGAGCGCTATCGTCGTGAGGCGGCCGGGTTCATCGCCGCATACACGCAGTTCCACCTGGAGCGCAAGATCCGCAGCCTGAGTCACGTGGACCGCACGCAATCCGCTCCCCGATAGGGTGAACATCGTGAAGTATTCGCGACCCGCGCCCCACCCGTCCGGTGCGACGGCCCCCGACCTGCCGGCATCGGCGGTCCCCAAGCACATCGCCGTGGTGATGGATGGCAATGGACGCTGGGCGAAGGAGCGCGGACTGCCGCGCACCGAGGGGCACAAGCGTGGCGAGGCCTCGCTGCTCGAGGTGGTCGCCGGCGGGGTCGAGGCTGGAGTGAGCCACGTCAGCGCGTACGCGTTCAGCACGGAGAATTGGAAGCGTAGCCCCGAGGAGGTGCGCTTCCTGATGGGCTTCAACCGCGACGTGATTCGCCGCCGCCGTGACGAGATGAACGAGTGGGGCGTGCGAGTGCGCTGGGCGGGGCGGCGCCCCAAGCTGTGGAAATCAGTGATCGACGAGCTCGAAGATGCCGAGCGGATGACCGCCGGCAACACCGGCCTGACGCTCACGATGTGCGTCAACTACGGGGGTCGCGCGGAGATCGCCGATGCCGCGCGCGCGATTGCACGCAAGGTGGCGGCGGGGGAGATCAACCCTGAAAAAGTCACGGAGAAGATGCTCGCGGCGCACCTGGACGAGCCGGACATGCCCGACGTGGACCTGTTCTGGCGCTCGAGCGGCGAGCAGCGCTCCAGTAACTTCCTGCCGTGGCAGGCCGCCTATGCGGAGTACGTGTTTAGCGACGTGTTGTGGCCCGAGGTGGACCGCACTCACCTGTGGGCGGCTATCGAGGAGTACGCGCGTCGGAATCGCCGCTTCGGCGCAGCTTGACCGCGAGCCACGCCACGCCGACCACAGCCACGGTCGCTCCCACGAGGAGCCACGGTGAGAGTTGCCAGAGCTGCACGGCCGATGCTCCCACTGCAAAGTACGCGCCCACCCACAGCGCACAACCGGGAAGCATGACGAGCGTGTAGAGGTCCCACCGCATGCGGGTGTAGCCCACGGCGCCGTTCACCAAAGTCTGCAGGCCAACGGTCAGAAACGACAGCGGGATGCCGATGAACCCCCACTTATCGAGGAACGCCTGAGCCCGGTCCATGCCGGTGCCAGTCAGCCGTGCGCTCATTCGTGCGAGGCGCGGGTGGGCATCGGGCTCCAACGCGAGCCGCGTGGTACCGCTACGTACCCACCGGCCCACAAAGTACGTGGCCTGCGTCCGCACGAACACCACCAGGAAGAGGAAGATTGCGACGGCCCACCAGCCGAGGTCGTCGACGAACCCGGGGATACCCGCCATCTACAAGGCCAGCCTCGTGCATGACGCGCACAGCCCGGTGATCTCCACGGTGTGGTCTATTTGCGAGAAGCCGTGGGTGAGCGCGACCCTCTGTGACCACGACTCGAAGTCAGGAACGTCGATCTCCTCCGCCGCGCCGCATCGGCGGCAACGAAGGTGGTGGTGGTGTTCCTCACCTGCCTCGCAGCGCCGGTAAAGTGTCTCGCCCGAGTCGGTGACGACGGCATCGACGTCGCCCACCTCGGCCATGGACTGCAAAGCCCGATAGACGGTGGCGAGGCCTACCGTCGAACCGGTGTGGCGCAGCGCGTCGTGCCATTGCTGCGCGGACCGGAAGTCGCCTGCAGCGTCGAGGGTAGACAGAATCTGGGTTCGCTGGCGCGTCTGCCTGGGCTTGGGTTCCCTTGTTGTCACGACGCCACCGCCGTCACCGCAGTACTGCGCCTGGACCGCCGTCGAACCAATGCCGTGACGATGCTGACCAGCAGGAATAGGCCTACGCCGAGCACGACGATGAGCGCACCGGGCTGCAGGTTGTGTTCCAGTGTGATGCCAACACCGGTGACGCACAGAGCGGCGCCGATGCCCATGGCGAGCCACATCGTGTGCGCGAACGAGCGGGTCAGCAACTGGGCAATCGCTACCGGCAGGATCATGAGCGCTGACACCAGCAGCACGCCGACTACGCGCATCGCGACCGTGATGGTGACGGCCGCGAGCACCGCGACCACCATATTGAGCACGCGGACGGGTAGCCCGATCGAGAACGCGAACTCCTGGTCGTGCGTCACAGCGAATAGTGCCTGACGCAGCCCAATGCCGACTGCCAGAATAACGATTGCGAGGCCTACGGTGATCCACACGTCGGTCCAAGAAACGGTTGAGATGGAGCCAAAGAGATAGCCCAGCAGGTTTGCGTTGGTACCGCCGGCAGCTCCGATGAGAAGCACACCCACGGCGATTCCGCCGTAGAACAGGATCGCCATGACGACGTCCGCACCAGTGGTGCCGTGCGACCTCATGCGCTCGATGACCGCGGCGGCCAAAATGGCGAACACGATGGCTCCGGGAATGGCTAGGG
>Ga0314772_1000631_pt1 | contig 18389 bp, 16 predicted proteins | sample MetaGCBIW2018_FD_204520 | JGI IMG/M metagenome (GOLD analysis project Ga0314772, IMG submission 204520) | Cryopeg brine microbial communities from Beaufort Sea near Barrow, Alaska, United States - CBIW 2018 | ecosystem: Environmental > Aquatic > Marine > Coastal | place: USA: Alaska | collected... | reverse complement strand
GGCAACGGAGGCTCCGGCGGAGGTAAGGGCGGGGGACGCAAGCAGCGTCGCGCTGATATGCCGCGCTGGAAGAGGATCCTGCGATCGGTGGGCCTGTGGACGCTCGTCGCCGGGCTCCTCGCCGCGACAGTCGCGGTCATTGGCATGGTGGTGGCCTATTCGACGCTCGAAGTGCCCGCCCCGGACGACTTTGCGCTGCAGCAGTCATCGATTATTTATTACGCCGACGGCACCGAGATGGGACGCCTGGGCGAATCCAACCGCGAGATCGTGGACATCGCCACGTTGCCCGACTACGTAGGAAACTCGTTCGTCGCCGCGGAGGACCGCAGCTTCTATACCAACCCCGGCGTTGACGTCCTCGGCATGGGTCGGGCGCTTTTTAAAACCGTCGTCGAGGGTAAGAAGCAGGGCGGCTCCACCATTACCCAGCAGTATGTGGAGCGCTACTACGTGGGCGAGACCACTACGGACATCCCCGGCAAGGTCAAGGAAGCCCTCATGGCGATGAAGATCGACTCGCAGCAGGACAAGCAGGAGGTCCTCGGCAACTACATCAATACCATTTATTTTGGGCGCAGCGCATATGGCATCGAGGCTGCTGCGGGCGAGTACTTCGGTAAGCATGCGGCGGACCTGACGGTTTCTGAGGCTGCGATGCTTGCTGGCATCGTTCCCGCGCCCAGCGCGTGGGATCCGCGCCTAGACCCTGATAAGGCGGAACAGAAGTGGAACTACGTGCTCGACGGCATGGTGTCCACCAACTTCCTTACCCAGGCCGAGCGTGACACGCAGGTGTTCCCCGAGACGATCGAGTACAAGAACAACGACGTATTCGGGGGCACCAAGGGGTACCTGTTGCAGGCCGCCATCGACGAGACGATAGCCGACACCGGCGTGACTCGCGAGGACATCGAGACGCAGGGTTACAAGATCACGACCACGATTAATCCCGATCACCAGGCTGCGGCGGAGGCCGCCGTGGCGGAGATCCCGGAAGGCGCTGATCCAAATTTGCGCGTAGCCGCGTTGACCATGGATCCCACCACCGGCGCCGTCACCTCAATGTATGGGGGCGCGGACTATCTGAAGATTCAACGTAACGCCGTCACGCAGGACATCGCGCAGGCGGGCTCGACGTTTAAGCCCTTCGCGCTCATTGGCGGGCTCGAACGCGGGATTGGACTGGGGACTGAGTACATCGCGAATAACGAGATGAAGTTCCCAGGCTTCGACAAGCCGGTGCGTAACTTTGGCGGGGTAAATTACGGCAAAATCGACCTGGTCAAGGCGACGCAGGATTCGGTGAACACCGCCTATGTACAGCTGGGGCTGGAAGCGACTCCGCAGGTGGTCATGGAGACCGCGATTCGCGCTGGCCTACCGGAGGACACGGTTGGTCTTGAGGCAAACCCGTCGAACGTACTCGGCACGGCCTCGCCCCGCGCCATTGATATGGCCTCGGCATATTCCACCATCGCCAACGCCGGCGTGAGCACCCAGCCGTACATGGTTAACCAGGTGCTTGAGAGCGACGGGACCGATTTGTACACGCACGAGGTGGTTCCCGAGCAAGTATTTGCTCCGGACGTGATGGCGGACACTACGTATGCGATGCAGCAGGTCGTCAAGTACGGTTCGGGCGAATACGCGAACTCGATCGACCGACCGTTGGCCGGCAAGACTGGTACGGCCAATGAGAACAAATCTGCTTGGTTCGTGGGCTTCGCGCCCAACATGGTGGGAGCCGTCGCTCTGTACCAGGTAGGTGAGGATGGTTCCGCGCAGGAGATCACCCCGTTCGCCGGTTTCTCGCAGATCACCGGATCTACCATCCCGACGCGAGTCTGGACCTGGATGATGGACCCGATCTTTGCGGACATGGACGTGGTGGACTTCCCGCCGCGCGCCAACGTCGGTACGGATCGTAAGATCCCCGCGCCGCCAAAACCCAGTCCCACGCCTACGCCCACCCCGACACCGACGCCTGAGCCCAGCCAGCCAGCGCCTGAGCCCAGCCAGCCGGCGCCCAGCCCGGTCGCACCTGTTCCCACGCAACCCACGCAGCCGCCGCCCGCACCCGTACCGCAGGTGTCTACGACTCCAGTGCCGCTACCCGGTGGCGGAGTCACGGTCCCGGTAGTGCCGTAGTTCATCCCGGACAATTTTGCCCGGCGGGTGGTAGCTAAAAAGACGCTTAGCGGCGTATCGCTCGCTTGGCTTTAAGCGCGGCTTTGAGAGCACGGTAACGCAGGGCCTTGACGGGCACATCCCAAGCCCCGTCAACCTCGATCACGTCTCCGAACCTGCGCTTGAACTCACCGACGCCCGTGAGCGTAGGTGCTCGCTCTGAGTCGACGCCCATCAGGTCAAACTCCGCGACCTTCGACTCCCTGAGCGACTCGACTAATCTCCACATCAGTACCGTGGCGGCGTCCACCTCACGAGCCTCTGCGTTGCCGGCTGCGTAGTAATAGATCGCGCAATCGCCGTGGATGGTGATCAGCACCCACGCCACCGCGCGGCCGGCGGGCTCGCCATTTGGCCCGGCTCCAGTGCGGCGCGCGACGTACATGCGCGCGTGCTCGCCCAGGTTTTCGAGCATCCCCCAGTACACCTCGCGTGGATAGATGCCAAACTCATCACGCTGAGCGGTCTCTGTGTAGATGGCGTAGAGCTCGTCGAAGCCCGCATGAGTGAGGCCCTGTTCCCAGCCCGCCACGGTGCCTTCGTCCCGGAGTGCGCGGCGCAGGCGCCCTCGCGAGCGCTTGCTGAGGCTCGCCAGGTACGCGTCCTCGTCAAGGCTGAGGTCGATCACTACGGTGCGGTCGTACGTGATGCTCTGCAGTAACTCGTGCAGGTCCGGCGCCTCATGCCTCGCGTGCAGCCGGAGGAACACGATGTGTGCGGCCTCCGCCCTCACGTACTTCGTGAGCGCATCGCGAAGCGTCCGCTCGCGCTGCTCCGTCTGTTCACCAATCCAGGTTGGCCCGTGCTTGGCCCAGAGGTACTGGAAGCCGCGGCCCGCGTACTCGGTGAAAGCGATCAGCGCGAAGGGCGTTTCTGCATCACCCGCAAACGCCCCGAGCCTGCGCCAGGCGGTACGCCCCTCGACCACGGCATCGTACGCATCCCAAGGCGGCGTCTGCTCGATTACGATCGTGTGCCTGGCAGATTCGGCAAAACTGAGGTAGGCGGCATCGTCGAGAGCCTCGATGCGCACGGGTCCAGTGGGAGAATTCATGCGTCGAGCCTAGCCGCCACGTGAATGATTGATCGCATGCGCGGTGCTGCCTAAAAGCCGCTTTCCGTGGGCTCGGGGTAGTACTTGCGGAAGTGCTGGGCCAGGCGTGCGTTGAGTGCGTGAACGTAGATCCTGCGAACCAGGCCGCGGTCGTTGGAGTAACGCAATGGGTGAAACACGCCTGAGCGCTTTCTGGATGCGGCAACCTGGCTCCGCAAGACCGGTGCCTTGATGTACTTCATGAGCAACCGGTAGGGAACAACCGAGTAAAGGATCTGGTTGGTGGGGCTCGCGGTGTGGTGGGCGGCCGTGCCGTCGTCGCGGGCGGCAAAGTGCTCAGGCAGCAGGTCGCGGGCAACGGGGTCGGCCACGTTCACTCCCGCCGCGGTCACGTAATAGTTATTGCGGCCGATGCGCGGATTGACTTCGAAGAAAACGCGCCCGCCGTCGCGGCTCGAGATTTTGTAATCAAAGTTGGCGAACCCGTAGTAGTCCGCAGCGTCGAGAATCTTGCGGGCTGAGGCGAACGCCTCGTCATCGGTCTCGGTGAGGATAGCCGCGGGGATGCCGAGCGTGCCGGGGGTGTGCTCCTCGAGAAGCACTTGGCCGCCCGCGAGCAGTGTGACGTCCCCCTCGGAATCGCGGTATGCGGTGAGGGACCTCATGTGGGTCTCGTCGCCGGGGACGAATTCCTGAATCAAGAAGGCGCTCGGGTACCGTGCGGCAGCCAACTCGGTGAGCACCTCGGTGAGCTCTGACTCGGATACGAAGTGATGTATTTTCTGCTTGCCGGCGAAGTCGACGTCAAACCAGTCCGCGCTTTCGGAAGGCTTACCGATCAGGGGATACGCCAGTCCGCGCTCACGAATCACGCCTAGCGCAGCCTCGGGCGACAGGGGCGCTGGCAGGGTGGAGGCAAGGGGAGCGGCTGAGGCAACGGGAGCGGCGAGGGCAACCGGGGCATCGGCGCCGCCGTGTGCTTGGCCAGCCGCGGCATCGGCGTCTGTGAATCCCACTGCGACGGTGAAGGGCGTGCGCACGCCCACCCGGTCACACAAGTGCGCGAACGCCGTCTTCGAGGCCACGCGGTCGAACGTCGCGAGGTCGCACAGGGGCTGCAACCAGCGAGGGTCGATGCGGTGGCGGTTCTGCGCGATGGTGCGCACGTTCCAGTCCAGGTTGGTGAACAGGATGAGCTCGTGATCCGGGTGAGTCGCGGCGATCTCGTTGAGCCGCGCAACGAGCACGTCGGGTTCCTGGAGGCGGGGTTCAATGATCCACTCGGCGAGGGTCGAGTGCTTGAGGAACGTGGTGCGCACCTTTGACAGCACCAGCGGCGTCCACCCGTACTTCTGGTGTGCTGCACGCTGGAAGGCGTAGACGCCGATGTCCCCGCCGACCCCCAGTACCAGGACCTCCTTCAACGTGACACTTCCTTAATGCGCGACGAGTCTCTCAACGCGCCTCTCGTCTCCGTGTGGCTCACCAGTGTAATGCGGGGGCACCGGCCCCTTCGTAACTAAAATCCACAAGGTGACAGCCTGCACTTCCGATTGTCGGCGTCGCAGGGTATTCTTGTGCGTTGTGGAAAACGTCCCGCCGCCATCGGCTGGATTGCCCACTACTGCGTAACCCTCCTGCCACGGATCGTCCGTGGCCGTTTCTAGTCCAGAGGAGGTGGGTATTAATGCGCCAGTACGAAATGATGGTCATCCTTGACCCCGAGGTAGAAGAGCGCACGGTTCAGCCGTCGCTCGAGAAGTACCTGACGGTTATCACCAACGACAAGGGCACCGTCGACAAGCTCGACATCTGGGGCCGTCGTCGGTTGGCTTATCCAATCAAGAAGAAGGCAGACGGTATCTACGCGGTGGTGAACTTCACCTCCGAGTCGGCGACCGCCAAGGAGCTCGAGCGTCAGCTCAGCCTCAACGAGTCCATTCTTCGCACCAAGCTGCTTCGTCCGGACGCACACTAGTCCGGACCATCGCTTCCGACTCTCACTAAATACGACACACGAAACTAAAGGGAAAAACCATGGCAGGCGACACGCAAATCACCGTAGTAGGTAACCTCACCGGCGACCCGGAGCTCCGCTTCATCTCGTCCGGCGCGGCAGTAGCAAACTTCACGGTGGCGTCCACACCCCGCACGTTCGACCGTCAGTCGAACGAGTGGAAGGACGGCGAGACCCTGTTCATGCGTTGCTCCCTATGGCGCGAGGCTGCCGAGAACGTAGCCGAGTCGCTGACGAAGGGCATGCGCGTCCTTGTGACGGGCCGCCTGGTTTCGCGTTCGTGGGAGACGAACGGTGAGAAGCGCACCGTCACTGAGATGCAGGTCGACGAGGTTGGTCCCTCGTTGCGTTACGCCACCGCCAAGGTGACGCGCACGCAGCGTAGTGGCGGCTCCGGCGGCAGCAACTTCAGTGGTGGAGGCGGTTCTCCCGCACCTGCCGGTGGATCGGCGAACGACCCGTGGGCCTCGGCCCCCGCGTCGGACGAGCCGCCGTTCTAAACAGTTACTTTTCTCTTAAGGATTAATCATGGCTAAGCAAGAAATCCGCAAGCCGCGCAAGAAGGTGAACCCGCTCAAGGCCGCCAAAGTTACCACGGTCGACTACAAGGACACCGGGCTGCTTCGCAAGTTCATCTCCGACCGCGGAAAGATCCGTTCGCGTCGCGTGACGGGCATCTCCACGCAGGAACAACGTCAGGTTGCGCGCGCCATCAAGGTCGCCCGCGAAATGGCGCTCCTGCCCTACGCTGGCTCCGGCCGCTAGAAAGGGGATTCCTCATGAAGATCATTTTGACCCACGAAGTGGGCAGCCTCGGCATTGCTGGTGACGTCGTTGACGTCAAGGACGGTTATGCACGCAACTACCTGATTCCCCGCTCGCTGGCCACTCAGTGGTCTGCTGGTGCGGAGAAGCAGATCGCCGCGCTACGTCAGTCGCGAAATGACAAGAAGATTGCCAGCGTTGAAGAGGCTCAGGCCGCGCGTGACTCCCTTCAGTCCAACCCGGTGGTCGTGTCGGCCAAAGCTGGCGACTCCGGTCGTCTCTTCGGCGCCATCACAACGGCCGAAATCGCAAACGCTATTGGTGACCGTGCCAAGGTGGACAAGCGTCGCATCCAGATCGCTCACCCGATCAAGACGACCGGTGAATACCAGGTGAAGGTCTCGCTGCACGATGGTGTCTTTGCCACGGTGACCGTGAACGTGGTCGCCGGCTAGCGTAATTCCGGTGGGCTCACGCTCGCTAGGCACAAGGCCCGGTTCCCCTCGTGGGAGCCGGGCCTTGTGCATTGACTGACGGACCCCAGAAGTCTGTTTCTGCCATCATCCGACACGCCCATGTGCGACACGCCGGGAACTTATCTCCGGAAGTTTATCCCCAGCTATGGAGAACATCAAAATCCCTGCTATATGGAGTTGGGACGGTATCGATTTTGCGTAATACACATCTACGTCCACAGGGCGCCGGGGCGGTTGTACACAATTTCATCCACGGGTGACAGCGACCTATCCACGGATCGCGTTTGACTCCGTTTTGCACTTAGGCGGGCGCGCCCTATGGTGGCGTGTCAGTCCCATTAGGGACAATTGACGTAGACGCGTTCCTCGCCCATCTATCCGGGCCCGTGGCACGACACCGACGATCAATGAGAACCAGGGGGAATCACTCAGGTATGTCCATAGACGAGATGGCACCCCCGTACGGCAACACAGTCGCGTCGTTCGACCGCCTGCCTCCCCAGAACCTTGAGGCCGAGCAGAGCGTGCTGGGCGCGATGATGCTGTCCAAGGACGCGATGGCCGACGTGATTGAGACCGTTCGCGCAGACGACTTCTACAAGCCCGCACACGAGACCATCTTTGACGTCACCGTCAAGCTCTATAACTCCGGTAACCCGGTGGATGCCCTCACGGTGAGCGCCGAGCTTCAGCGCGACGGCTCGATCAGCCGCATCGGAGGCGCCGAGTACCTGCACACGTTGATCGCGATGGTGCCCTCGGCCGCGTCGGCCGGCTACTACGCGAGACTAGTGCGCGAACAATCCATCCTGCGCAAGCTCGTCGAGGCGGGCACGCGCATCGCGAGCATGGGCTACGAGGCCGATGGCTCGCAGGTGGACGACATCGTAGACAGCGCCCAGTCCGAGATCTTCGCGGTCACCGAGCGGCGCAACTCCGAGGACTACCTGCCCATCGGCGACGTGATGGAGCGCACCATCGACGAGATCGAGGCGTCTTCCGCGCGCGACGGCTCGATGCTAGGCATCCCCACGGGCTTCCGGGAACTCGACGAACTCACTGGTGGCTTCCAGAAGGGCCAGATGGTGGTGATCGCGGCGCGACCCGCAATCGGTAAGTCGACCCTAGGCCTAGACATCTGCCGCGCGGCCGCGATTGGCGCCGGCAAAGCGTCGGTCATCTTCTCGCTGGAAATGAGCCGCGAAGAGATCACCAAGCGCCTGCTGTCGGCGGAATCCAACGTCAAGCTCTCTAAGCTCACCAAGGGTCCCATGGGTCCAAACGACTGGGAGCGCCTCGCGCAGACGGCCGCGACCATCTCCAAGGCGCCGCTGTTCATTGATGACAGCCCCAACATGTCGCTCATGGAGATCCGCGCGAAGTGCCGCCGGCTCAAGCAGCAGCACGACCTCCAACTCGTGGTCATCGACTACCTGCAGCTGATGAGCTCGGGACGCAAGGTCGAGTCGCGCCAGCAAGAGGTCTCCGAGTTCTCCCGTGCGCTCAAACTGCTCGCCAAGGAGATCGAGGTGCCGGTGATCGCGATCTCGCAGCTGAACCGTGGCGCGGAGCAGCGCGGAGACAAGAAGCCGATGCTGTCCGACATGCGCGAGTCCGGCTCCATCGAGCAGGACGCTGACATCGTGATCCTGTTGCACCGCGAGGACGCGTACGACCGCGATAACCGCCCCGGCGAGGCCGACTTCATTATTGCCAAGCACCGTTCTGGCCCCACGGACGTGATCGCGGTGGCGTTCCGCAAGGACTTCGCTCACTTTGCGGACATGGCGCCGGAAATGTAGCTGTGCCATCGGCTTCTCAACGCCATAGGGCGTGGTCGCGAGGGGTGATGGGTAGAAGTCAGACCCGGTAGCCGATGCGCGCGGCGATGACCTCGAGCAGGGCCTTCGCCGCAGGGTCGTCGGCTGGGATCGACATGTCGGGCGACGACGGGAGCGCGGCAATGCCCCCGGGAAACAGCACCACGTTCCTGCCGGTTTTGGTCGACGGCACGTAGAGGCCGTCGAGGTCGGGTGCCGCGTCGAGGATGGCCCGCGACCACGCGCGAGAGGTGCCACGGCCGGCGTGAGGCAGGGATGCCGAGGCCCCTTGGCGCAACGGCCACGTGCTCGCGTCGGTCAGATCAAGCAGCCGGAGTGCCCGAGTCGGGGTTGCGCGCACCAGGACTGGACGCCCCAGATGCACGTCGATGCGCCGGGTGACCTGCCACACCTCGGCGACTGCGGTGGCGACGTCGGTCGCGGCGTACAGCACTGCTCGCGCCGGCTGGCTGCGCGCGGGCGGATCGTGCGGCTCCCAACGCATGCCCGCGAGTGGACCGTAGGACCTACCCGCGTTCCACGGGCGTGCGTGCGGTCCCGTGGTGCGGCAGATTCTCCACAGCGGGTCGCCGCACCCGGTCAGATCCGCCTTCGCAATGAAGAGGTCGGCGGGGGGCGTGCGTGGGACCTTCGCGGTCACCAGGACGTCACGGCGTGGGCGAGGGCGGTGACGGGCTGCGGGTCGCGTCCTCCGCTGAGCCACGCGATCGCGCTCACGCCGTCCAGTTCGTCTTGCTCGACGGCCAGGAACGCCTCGACGGTGCGCAGGTCGACCCCGACAAGGGCTGGCGCTACCTGCTCCCAGCCGGGCAGCGGTGAGGCGTCGATGAATTGCCATGCGGGCAGGAGCAGGCGCCCGCGTGAATCACGAATCGCCAGGAGCTCGTGTCGCTCGACGCGGCGCGTGACGGTGGACGGCGAGACTCCGATCCGGGACGCAACTTCGCGAGTCGTGAGCCTGTCGATCGCAAGCAACTGCGCGGTCAGGGTGCCGGTGACCTCAGCAACGCTGGCCTTGGCCGGGGCGTCCCAACTGTCTCGCACCTGTTGCTGGCCGTCGGTGCTCAGCCCGGACTCGGCAAGCATGAGATCGAGGTCGGCATCGGGGACCGCACTCCAGACGCGGGTCGACGCCAGGGCTTCCGTCATGGCCAGTGCGAGGTCGGCGTTGGACATGTTTGCTGCCGCCAGCGCATCGGCAACGCCCTCCGGGACCTGCATCACGTTCGTCATGTCATCAGGATACGCCCTAATGCATGAGTGTGCATCTTAATGCGCGACGATGCATTGCGGTGTCGCGGCGGCGATCAACTTCGCGCAGTCACCGCACGGAAGTCTTGCCGGGCGAACCGCGAAACCCTCGAGGCACCGACCTACAAGCTCACCAAGCGCCGTAGAAGGTCGATCACGTACGCGCGGTTGTCATCGTTAATAGCTGGCACGGCGGGCATGAGGTGATCTCCCGAAACACGGAACCCCGCCTTCTCCGCATCCCACTAGAACGCCGCGACCCCCGTCAGAGGTAGTGGGCTCCATTCTACATTTTCCATCAGATCACGGGCATAGACCGCGTGATCGGTGACCGCAAGGCCATATAATTCCGCGAAGGTTGCATCGGAAAGAGTGAACTGAACGGTTTCTCCGACTGGAATCTTCCATTTGGAAACCAGCTCGGCGATGTGTTTCGCATCGGCGGATCGTGAGGGAATCGAAAAGCTCTTCGCGAGGTTGCTGGACAAGATCAGCGACTCGGCCGATTCTGTGATCATTTCGTCCAGATCGCTGACGGTCGCTTGGAGAATGTCCGTCACGGCCGCCAGAAACTGCACCGAGTGCTGGGCACCGACGGAGTCAATCAGGTGGTCAACTTGTTGGAGTCGCATATTGCCAGAATCACCCAAGGTGAGATAGTCGTCGTCGACCGTGAACGAATCGGGCTGGACCTGAGACAGGGCACCCACGAACTCGGACTCTCCCGCGTCTACCAAGTAATGCGAACGGTCCGTGAACAACACCCCGTTCACCGACCTTCGAGCCATGATGTCAAAGGAATGGAACCCCCAGTAGAGCAGGGGGAGTTCACCGGCTGTTCGTGGTTGCTTCAGGTACATTTTTCGGACCGCATTCCAAAAAACATCAGCGGCATCGTCGTATTCCGGATGATCGGTCTGATTGGGGCGAAAGACCAGACGACGAATCGATTCATCCCGGTCCACCGTGGCGACCAGTGCCGACAACGCAAGGAACTCTTCCCGTAGGCCGAGCAGTTCTGGTGGCGCTGGGGCTATCGATGTCGTGTGCCATCTCCTTGTCCTCGTGACTGGTGAAGCCAGGGTCTGACCACGTCAGCGCGTGCAAGGCTGTTCAGATTCGCGTGGTGCCGTGGCTCCCCGGGGACGGCCGACCAGCTCCCCAGAGACGGTCTCGAAGTGTCTTCTCTTCACGCCTGCCGACGGCTTGTATCAAGCCCAGTGCCCCATGCGAACTTCTCATCTCATCAGGGTATGCAACGATCACTAGAAACCATCCCCCTCCTCCAATTCGAGGAGGGTCTGTTCGAGAATTCGAGTGGCAAGTTGTGAGGCCATGGCAGGGTCACGTGCCACGAGGGCCCGGGCGAGGTCCACATGTAGTTCGGTGGCGCGTACGTTGAGTTGCGACGGAGGCAGGTTCTCTCGAACACGAAGACCCGCATCGATTGCCGCAAAGAATTTGGTGATTAGTTGGTTCTTCGATGCCGTCAGCAGTAGCCGGTGGAACAACGAATCCACCTCGAAGAATCGGAAACTGTCCCTCTCCTGGATTGCGGCGTGCATCGCATCCGCGCATCGAACGAGTTCTTGGGCAACCTCGTCGTCAATGCGTTCAGCGGCCAATCGTGCTGCCAAAGGTTCGATTCCTAGGCGCAACTCGATCAGTTCGCGCTGCTGCACAAGAGCATCCGGACCTGAGGCGCGCCACGCAATTATTCGTGGGTTAAGAAGGTCCCAGCGTTCGATAGGAAGCACACGTGTTCCGACCTGTGGCCGTGCCTCCAGTAGCCCCATAGAACTCAGGGTTCGTATGCTCTCGCGAACCACGGATCGGGAGATTCCGAACCGTTCCGTGAGCTGTGCGGCGTAGATGATCTGCTGAGCGGGCATGTGGCCACCCGTGATCTCGTTGCCCAGGGTCTCAACGACGTGGCCGTATAGGCCGCCAGCCGTTCGCAAGCGGTCCGGTTCGGATGCCGGTTTGGATTGCGGCTGAGTTGACACTCGATGCCTCCATCTCTCGCGCGCAGTGTTGCGCCACGACATTGACAATAGTCGGATCGAACTGCCCATCCTGCGACTGAGGAAACGCCGTCACCGACGGCAGGAGGCTCCAACTGACGAGGGTTCCAGAAATTGAGGACCATGTGGGGTATGCTATCGATGTCTTGAGTAAGTATGTTCATCATATTTACCGGACTTAGTTAAACAACGGGGCAGCGAGGCTGCTAGGCCCGACGTACGGGTCGACCGTCACGATTCACGCTATCAAGGAGGATTGTTGTGAAGAAGATCGCCGCATTCGTGGCAACTGCTGCCGCAGTTGCAACCATTGCCGGTTGCTCGGCCGACTCAGATAGTGAGCAGTCAAGTAGCCAGCAGGGTAGTGCCGAGACTTTCAACATCGGAGTGGTCACCCCTTCCGGTGACCATGGATTCACCGGGGAGAGCGTTGCACACGCCAAGGCCGAAGCAACGCAGCTCATGGCCGAGAACGACAACCTAGAGATCACGGTCAAAGATGGGTTGGAAGCTTCGGACCAAATCGCATCCGTGGAGAACCTGCTCGCCGGTGGTGACATGGACCTAATCATGCTGTGGCCGATGGAGGGTGAGGCACTCAGGTCAACCGCACAGAGCATCATTGACGCGGGAGTCAAGCTGGTTATTTACGATCGGCTGATCACTGATTTTGAAGGCCTTTCGGGTCAAATCATGGGTGACAACGTAGGAATTGGAAACATGATGGGCGAGTATGTGACTAAGTTCTACGAAGACGATGACCAGGTCAACTATCTGCGGTTTGTCGGTGATAGCTCGACCGTGACAGGCCAGCGCAACGACGGTTTCGATGCAAAGATTGATCCTGACAAGTTCGTTCAGTTGGCCAACACGTTCGTGACCGACTGGTCTTCCTCGACCGCGCAGAATCAGACAGAGGACTGGCTTAACTCCGCGAGTCCTGACGAGATTGCGAGTCTCGATCTGATCGTCACGCACGATGATGAGATCACAGATGGTGTGATGACTGCTCTTGAGGACTACTCGGGCCCTGGTGATCTCGATGTCAAGCTGATTACTTCCGTCGGCGGTCGTCAAGAGACCCTCGACAAGTTCGAGGGGACCTCGCTTGATACAAAGCTCACCACGTACTATTTCTCACCTTCGTTCATTCGTGAGGCCGAGCGACTCTCAGTAAGCGTCTTGACTGGTGAGCCGTACACGGGTGCCACCGAGACCGACGGTATGTACCTCATCCCTTCGTTCTCCATCAGCAATGCAGGGGATGCCGACTACGACTTCGACGCGTACCGCGCGAGCGAGACGTTCACCGAACGGTATTCCATCGACGGCTGACCGATCGAGTTGTCTCACCGCTGCTCCGCCGACTGGCGGCTGGGGGCCGGGCGTTTACGCCCTGACCATCGGCCGCCAGTCGGCTCTGACCAATGCTCCTTCAGCGGCATACATACTAGGAAAGGACGTCGTGGATGTTTATCGAGATGAAGAACATCACCGTTGACTTTGGGCCGGTGCGCGCCGTTGACGACGTCAGCATCGCCATTGGGCCTGGCGAGATCGTGGGGCTACTAGGTGAGAATGGCGCGGGAAAATCCTCGCTCATGAAGGTGCTGGGTGGCGCGATCGTGCCCACACGCGGCGAGATCGTCATTGACGACAAGACGGAGACCCTCTCGAGCACCAAAACAGCTGCAGAACTGGGCATCAGGTTCATTCATCAGGAGCTGAACTTGTGCGCCGACTTAAAGGTTTTCGAAAACATGTTCCTCGGTGAGGAGCTCCGGCATCCACTTGGATTTCTCGATACCAAAACCATGATTGCTCGCTGCCGCGAGGCGCTCCATCGAGTCCGCGCTGACATCAACCCGGAGTCCGTCGTAAGCGAGTTGCAGGCTGCTGAGAAGCAACTTGTGGAGTGCGCGAAAGCTCTGATCTTCGATGCCCGACTCATCATCATGGATGAACCGTCGACTGCGCTCACCCTCGGGGAGACGGAAAATCTGTTTGAAACGATGCGGAAACTGAAGTCCGAAGGCGTCAGCTTCATCTATATCTCGCACAAAATGCCCGAATTGTTCGATATCTGCGAACGGTACTACGTGCTACGTGACGGTGCGTTGGTGTCAGAGGGAAGTTTCGCCGATATCGACGAGAACGGCATCACCGAGTTGATGATCGGGAGGCAACTGGCCCACGATGCGTTCGACGACCATGTCGATGCGTCCCGCCCGGAGATACTCCTTAAGGCCAAGAGCCTCGCTGGGCCGGGATTCGAGGACGTGAGCTTCGAGTTGCACGCGGGCCAGGTACTTGCGATTACCGGGTTACAAGGCAGCGGACGGGATCAGTTGGCCGACACCTTATTTGGGGCCGCCCCGTTCAGCGGAGAGCTGACGGTCAAGGAGCGACGCGTGCGCTCGGGCACCAGCATCCGATCTTTCATGAAGCGCGGCGTCGCAATGGTGCCGCGGGTGCGCAAGGAGCGCGGAATTCACAACGACCTATCGATCCTCGACAACCACAACATGGCCTACATCAATTCCCGGTCGCGGACACCGTGGGTCAGCAAGGTTGCGGCGCTCAAACGTTATGACAGAGAGCGTAAGGCGATGTCGATAAAGGCCAATCACCCGGCAGACCTCATCACCTCTCTGTCGGGCGGCAATCAGCAAAAGGTCATCCTCGGTAAGTGGCTCGAGGCGAGTGCCGACATCTTGCTACTTGACAATCCGACGCAGGGCATCGATGTCGGCACGAAGTTTGAGATTTACCACCTCATCCTCGATCTCGCGAAGCAGGGGAAGGCAATTGTCGTCTTTAGCGGAGAGCCGCTGGAGATCAGCAAGGTTGCTGACGCCTGCATGGTCATGTTCAAGGGGAGAGTGAACGCGGTCCTAGAGAGGAACCAGATCACGGAGAGGGAGCTAATGTTCTATTCCACGGGCGCAAATGAGAGGGCCAATTGACATGTCGAATACGTCTTTAATGAAAGTGAAGTCTGCGGCGCAGCGGATCAACTTTCGCCATGGGGCCGGCAAACTGGTCACCGAATACAGTTTCGTGCTGTCATTCATCCTTCTCCTCGTCATCGGTACGATCGCCAACGAGAACTTCTTCAGCTGGGCGAACATATCGAACATCTTTGTTCAGAGTTGTATTATCGGGCTAATCGCTCTCGGGATGAGCATGGTGATCTCTGCGGGACAGATCGATATTTCGGTCGGCTCCCAGGTGGCGTTTCTCGGCGGCTTCGGCGTCGTGGTGCTCAACGACACCGGAAGCATCTTGGCCATGCTCGCGTTCTGCGCGATAGCGGGCGCTATCGTCGGTCTCGTCAACGGTCTACTCGTAAGCAAGGGACGGATGCCTTCGATTATCGCAACGCTGGCAATGATGGCCGCGCTCCGCTCCATCATCAACCACTTTGGCTCGGGAGGCCCGTTCACAGTCGACCGCGCGTACTACGACCAATTTCGGCAGATTGCGTCCGGGGGTGTGGATCTTTTCGGACTCACTGTTCCCTATTTCATGATCATATTCATCGTCGCGACGATCATCTTCGATTTGGTGATGAAGCGCACCCGGCTCGGAAAGCACATATATGCCGTCGGGAGCAACGAGGTATCCGCGCGTTTGTCTGGGATCAATGTCGACGCCATCAAGACGGTGGTTTTCATGATCACCGGGCTGATGTGCGGGATTGCCGCACTGCTCTACGCGTCGCGTACAACTGCGGTCGCGGCTTCCAATGCCGGTCTAATGTTCGAGCTGGACGCCATCGCTGCCGTCGCCATCGGCGGCACGGCGATGGCCGGTGGGCGTGGGAAGATTTGGGGCACATTCCTCGGCGTCCTCATGTTCAGCATAATCCGCAACATCCTCACCGCGGCTGATGTATCTACCTTCCTGAATGGTGCGATCAGTGGTGCCATCATTGTCATCGCAGTTCTGTTGCAGAACTTCAACAGGCGGCGGGGGTGATCGAGGAATCGTTGATTCGGGAACCGGCGAATCGCTTTCCGGTCATGGGCACACGCTTGGCGAACACTGGATTCGGCGTGGGTGCTGCGCCAGGTGCTTGAGGCACGGTTGGCGGAGCCACTGCCGAAGCCCGCGACCTAAATGTGGCCCGGCACATTGAGGTCGGCTAGGTCGATGATGATTAAGGAGTGCCAATGACACATGCCCCGATTCGCCTTGGAGTCGTCGGTCTGGGAGCAGTGGCGCAGAGTGTGCACCTGCCGCTTGTCCGCCGCAGGTCCGATCTGTTCACAATCGCAGCGGTGACGGACATCGTGCCTGGCTTGGTTAAGTGTGTGGGCGACGCATTTGGTGTCAGCGAATCCCGTCGTTTCTCCTCGCTACAGGAGCTATTGGACGGCGCGAAACTTGATGCGCTTCTGATTTGCACAGGCGGTTCGCATCGCGAAGCTGTTGTCGCGGGGCTAGGGCGTGGGCTCGCGATCCTCTGTGAAAAGCCGCTTGCGTTCACGATGGAAGAAATTGGTGCGATCCGTCTAGCCATCCCACATGGCCCACCGCGCCTTATGGTCGGCTACATGAAGCAGTATGACCCTGCTGTTTCGCGGGTTGTCGAACTCTTGGAGGAGATCGATGACGTGCGTACGATCGACATTTCTGTACTCCACCCGACGGGCTACTCACAGCTCGAGTTCGCACACGTACTCGACGGCGGACCACCGGACGCTGTAGTGCTTGACCGAATCCTTCGCGAGAATGCCGAAGTACGGCGAACTGCCATGGGCGATGTGACCGACAATTGCTGGAAGCTGTATTCAGGCTCCCTGATGTCGAGCCTGACACACGAGATGTCCATCCTGCGGTTGATCTCGAGCCCACCGACATCTATTGACTACGTGGACGTCTGGCGCCGCCGCTCGGCCCATCAAAGGCATGAGACAGGGCGGGATGAGGCCGCACTAGGTAGCGAGCCACCTTCCATTCGCGTCGCCGGCCTTCTTGATGATGAGGCGCGCTTTGTGATGGATTGGCACTACCTGAATGACTTTCCAGCCTATCGTGAAACCGTGAGAATCATCCATGGTGCCGGATCGCTTGAGTTAGCTTTCCCGTCGCCATACTTGTTGCATGCCCCAACCGTGCTGACGGTAAGGACGGAGTGTCAGGGTGGGGAATCGCGGACAGAGTTCCGCAGCACGGCTGAAGCGTTCGAGATTGAGCTGGAGGCCTTTGCGGCGATGGTGATCGACGGAGTACCACCCCAAACTGGCCTCGCGGGAGCCGAGGCAGACGTCCGGACGAGTCAGGCGATCATGGCAGCCTATGCCCAGAGGGCTGGTTTCGATGTCGGCGGTGAGATTGGCGCTCTATGACGATTGCGCCACTGGACTCGGAAGCGCACGCTGGGTATGAGTTCGACCTCGAGCTGCTTCATCCCGGGTTATGCCGGGAGTCCGCGCTCCTCAACTTGCTAGATTTTGGGCGCAACTTGGTGGGGGTGCTCGTTCGCGCCTTCGTGCGATTGGCAATTCGGACCGGTTTGCCGCTCTCCTCAATGCGGCGGCCTCAGCCAACCTCACCGTGTCACGAGCGGGTGCAACACCGCCAACTCGCCCCGAGTTCGTGTTCCCAGCATCTTGCGCACTACCGGTCGACTGACCAATAGCGCGAGCATTGCCCAGAACTTCATCGCACGAGTTAGGTCACGACTCAACTGTGATCCCTGAAACGGGTTGATACCCGAACGATCAGCAAGCTACGACGCTAGATCGGATACTGGATCGGCTCTGCGTGGACGGCTGCGCAGGCGTCGGTCAGCACCGATAGCAAATCGGAGGCTGCGGAGAACGCCTGCCCGTCGATGACCAGGGGAGCACCAAACACGACCACGGGGGCCCCCAGCCCGGGGCAAGACACCGCTTGCGACATACTGAGGCCTCCGACCGCCTGAACCGGTACCGTCGTGGCGGCGACTATGTGGGAAAGGTCTGTGAGCGGTGTAAGTTCGCGCTCCGGATGTGCGTTGCGGTGATCGAAGCCGACGTGGTGAACCACCATCCCTACTCCGCGCTGCTCCAGACGCACGCACTCGGCAACGCGGTCGGGTGCGCCGAGGTCGTCGCCCATCACCAACATTCCGAATTCTTCGCCGGCCTCTATCACTCGGTCGATCGTTGCGTCATGGGCGCGTCCCATCACGATGACGGCGTCAGCCCCAGCGTCTCCCATCATCACAGCCTCAAGATAACCGCCATCCATCGTCTTGAGATCGACGACGAGTGGGTGGGTCGGGAACTCCTTTCGCAATGCGCGCACCGCGTGCAGTCCCTCCGCAAGTACAAGTGGGGTACCAATCTCGATCCAGTCTGCTCCAGCCTCAACGGCAACTGTCGCAGTGTCGAGGGCCTCCGCAATGTTAGTGAGATCCAATGATATTTGTACCAATGGGTTGGATAGGTTCTCACGGGTAAGGCGGTGGATCGATGACGTTGACACGGAGGCCTCCTCGCGGCTCGGTGCGTCCCATCCACTCTGGACTGAGGATCGAAGGAGGCGCTACTCATAGACTACACTGATCCGATAGATATTATTTATGGAGGTCAACATCATGCGGATTAGTGTCTTCCCAAAGGGGGAGCTCGATGCGCTCGTCGCCAAGTCCATGTCAGTCCTCGACTGGATTCACATCGCCAGCACGTTGCCGATTGAGGGGCTCGAACTGTATTCGCGGTTCTTTGACAATGAGTCGGAGAGTTTTGTTGAGCAGGTCGGGGATGCGCTGGCGCAAAC